>Ga0302123_10000122_pt1 | contig 58021 bp, 49 predicted proteins | sample CB21_321_MG_FD_203109 | JGI IMG/M metagenome (GOLD analysis project Ga0302123, IMG submission 203109) | Marine microbial communities from Western Arctic Ocean, Canada - CB21_32.1 | ecosystem: Environmental > Aquatic > Marine > Oceanic | place: Canada: Western Arctic Ocean | collected 2017-09-28 | reverse complement strand
CACGGCACGCGCGCCGCCCGATTGATCCTCGGAGCGAGGCTCGAAGTCATCGAAGACGCGGGCCACGTCTGCTTCTGGGACCAACCAGAAACAACAAACCGGCTGCTCGTGGAGTTCCTGAACGGGGCGTGAACGGCCGGAAGGTTGAAGGGCGCAAAAACGAACCTGCCCAGACAACGCCATCCAAATGGCCGCCCAGCGGGGCCTAGCCGCCCTCGTATTTTGGTCTGAAGTCTTCTGCTCGGTCCTCCGGTTGGTAGCCGAGGACATCCCTCGCGTGCGAGATGTCCCTTACGCCCCACAGATTGTCCGAGCCCGAGTAAAAGATGTCGTACATCAGATCGTCCGGCGCATCCAGGCATTTCTGGACAAGCTGCGCTGCATCACGATTGCTGGTCCACAGCGAGAACGATCGGTTACCCGGCATATCGACATCATTCGGGTTGATGTTGCTGGTCGGGCTTAGGGGCGAATCGGTCCGGTTGACGGAGCTGAAGCGAATGCATAGCACCGATATGCTGTGGACGTCTGAGTAGTAGCGACCCAACGCCTCGCCCCAGGCCTTGGTAGCGGCATACAGTCCTGACGGACGGATCGGCCAGGTGTGTTGCGCGCGCTCGTACGAGTCGGATTCGCCGTCGTAAGTCCCGCCTATCACCTCGCCGAGATCGTCTTCCTGTTCGTAATTCCAGGTCACCTGCCCGGTCGATGCAAAGATAACCCGCTTTACGCCGGCCTCTCGTGCCGATTCGAAGATGTTGTAGGCACCGACCAGGTTGGACTCACGCATCTGGTCCCAGTGATCGCCCGGCCCTCCGTTGGCCCCGAGGTGAACTACTGCGTCCTGCCCCTCCAGCGCCGCCCGCACTTCGTTATAGTCGGCGACATTGCCCTCGACGATGTCACGGCCGGGATCGCCAACAAGATCGAAGCCCTTGAGCGTGTACCGGTCAGGCGTGTCAGCCAGCCGGGCCCAAACGGACGTTCCTATGAGGCCGGTAGCGCCGGTGATGAGGACTTTCATGGGTTCTCCTGTGCACACTCGTGTGGTTTGTTCAGGATCGGGTGCGGATGGTGTCACCCTGGGCGATCCTATTGTCATCCTGAACTCGATTCAGGATCGGATTGTCACGGAAATATCTTTGTCGAATGAGCAAGGCTGTTTGCCAGTACCTGCCAGTGAGACCGGATTCGTTCCGGATGTGGATAAGATCGGATCCTGAATCGAGTTCAGGATGAAAGGTTACTTGAGTTTCGTTTGAGCGCTAGCCGACGTCGCCGGACTCAACGGTTGTACACACATCAAGTCATCCTGAGTGAAGCGAAGTATTTCGCCGTTAGTTGAGTGCAAGTTGGTCGGTCGTAAAGACGTCATCGAGCGGCAAGCTCCTCAGCATGACTAGTCGCAATTGCTTGCTCATATCCGGAGTGACCTCCTACCCCTCAACAGCCGTAATCACCGTTGCCGGGTCAGCCAGGAAGTCAGCCCGCAGCGCGGTGCCGATACCGGGGTCTGTGGGCGCGTAGACGATGCCGTTCTGGATGCGCGGCAATCGGTCCACCACACGTCCGTACACTTCGTGGATGAAGGCCCGCGTCGTCTCCTGTATGAAGGCGTTGGGGGCGTGCATACACAGGTGAATTCCGGCGAACAGGTTTACCGGGCCGTTGCAGTCGTGCGGCGTTGCCGGAACTTTTTGCGCCTCGGCGAGCGACATCACCTTACGGGCCTCGGTAAAACCGCCGACAAAGGTCGTGTCGAACATCAGGATTCGTATTGCGCCGCTTGAGAGCATCGGGAGATACGCCTCGGCGCTTGCCAGCGTCTCGTTGCCAAGGACTGTGAGGTGGGTGCGTTCCTGCACCTGTCGTAGTCCCTCCACGTTGTCCGCAGAAGTTACGTCTTCAACCCAGTATGGGGCGACCTCTTCCAGCGCATTGACGATTTTTACGGCCGACGGGATGTTCCACATGCCGTGGAGCTCCGCCATGACCTCGATCTTGTTGCCCACGCGCTCACGGATCTTGCGGAACGGCTCCATGCCCTTGTTCACGTCTTCGGCAGATATGTGCTGGCCGTTTGTCTTCGGAACGAACTGATCAAAGGGCCAGATCTTCATTGCCTTGATGCCCTCATCAAGAAGACTCTCGGCCACCGAACCGGCATCGTTCAGGAAACCCTGCAGATCGTCGTACTTGCCCGGCGGCGTCTCGTGAATCGTTGGTGCGGAGAGACCCCATGAGGTCGTTCCTGAACGAACCGCGTAACGCCAGTCGGCACATGTGTTGTAGATCGGGACTGAATCACGGACCTTGCCGCCAAGGGCCTGGTAGATCGGCGCGTTGGTCGCCTGTCCAACAATGTCCCACAACGCCAGATCTACCGCAGAGATCGCACGCCACTCCGCGCTGCCGTTCGGGCCGATGCGGCTTCGGGACTGCATGCCCTCGTGCAGCTGCGCCACCTGCATCGGGTCCTTGCCGATCAAGTAAGGAGCGAACTCGGCACGGATATGGGCTTCGGTAGGGGCCGACACTGCGGTCGACTCCCCGAGGCCGATCAGGCCGCTATCGGTGTGAATCTGGACCCACACCCAACGAGGGATGTTGGAGGTCCGAATGGTCTCCACTTTTGTAATTCTCATGGACGGTAATTAAAGCTCGCTGACTCGTACAGTTAGCTGATCGCTATTCAAAAACTTGTCGGTGAAATCCAGCCCCAGTCCGGGGGCGTCAGATACAGATGCGAATCCGTTCTCGATCTTCGGTAGGGCAGTCACGACGTCCTTGTACCAGCTGGCGTTGTACGACCTCACCGCCTCCTGGATGAAGGCGTTCGGGGCGTTCAGGCTGAGATGTACGCCCGCCATGAAGGCGACAGGACCAACGCAGTCATGGGGTGCGATCGGGATTCCAAACGACTCGGCCATCGTCGAGACGCGTTTCGCTTCGGAAATTCCGCCGACCCAACCGAGGTCGAACATGCAGATATCGGTCGCCTGACTGACGAACATCTCCCGGAACGACCAGCGGGTGGATACGCCCTCGCTGGCTATCGTCGGGATGTTGGTGGCGCGCCGGAACTGGGCTAGCGCGTCAAAGTTGTCCATCTGGACCGCGTCCTCAAACCAGATCGGCTTGTACGGCGTTACCGCCTGAGCAATTTTGATCGCCGATGGCAGATTCCACGACTGGGTCATCTCGACGGCGACCTCCATTTGGTCGCCCATCGCCTCGTGGATCAGCCTGAACGGCTCGGTCCCTTTCTCGATGTCCCCGGCCGAAATGAACTGGCCGTTTGTCTTCTCCGCGAATTGGGAGAAGGGCCAGATCTTCATCGCCCTGTAACCATCTGAGTACAGGCTCTCGGCCAGTCCTACCGGATCGACCATGGAAGTGTGTGCGTCGTCATACGGCCCCTCCGGAACGTACTCGGCGGAACCGGGGCGACGACCATCTGAGTGATTCATGTAGAACGGGTAGCCGACGCAGGTGGCGTAGACCTTTATCTTGTCTCGGCTCAACCCGCCGAGCATGTTGTAGGTGGGTTGTCCCATTCGTTTGCCGAACAAATCCCACAGGGCGATGTCGATCGCCGAGAGCGCCCGCATCTCGGCTCCACGAGAGCGCATTCCGCCGGCCATCTTCGCCAGGTTGGACCAGTGCCAGTCCAGTTGGCTGGCGTCCTTGCCAAGCAGGTACTCGGCGGCATCGGCGTGGATGAAGGCGTGCACCGGCTCTGGCGAACCCGGCGTCTCGCCGATGCCGTACAGACCATCGTCCGTGTGGATCTTGACGAAAACCAGACGCGGATACTCGCCGTGCCGGAAGGTTTCGATCTTGACGATTATGGGCGATTTCGCCACGGTAGCGGAGCCTAAAGCTCAGTCGTTGTGACGGTCAGCTGATCGCTATTCATGAACTTGTCGGTGAAGTCCAATCCCAGCCCGGGATCGTCAGTTACAGAGGCAAAGCCGTTTTCGACCTTAGGCAGAACCGTCACGATGTCGTTGTACCAGGTGGCGTTGAACGCCCGTACCGTCTCCTGGATGAAGGTGTTCGTGGCGTTCAGACTCAGGTGTACGTCCGCCATGAAAGCGATCGGGCCCACACAGTCGTGCGGAGCGATCGGGATGCCGAATGCCTCAGACATCGTGGCGATACGTTTTGCCTCTGAGATACCGCCGACCCAGCCGAGGTCGAACATCGTGATATCGACCGCCTGCTTCACGAACATCTCTCGGAACGTCCAGCGGGTGGAAACGCCCTCGCTGGCGATGGTCGGGATGTTGGTCGTCTTACGGAACTGCGCCAGCGCATCCAGGTTGTCCATCTGGACGGCGTCCTCAAACCAGAGCGGCTTGAACGGCGTCACAGCCTGGGCGATCTTGATCGCAGACGGCAGGTTCCACATCTGGTGCATCTCAACGGCGACCTCCATCTGGTCGCCCATCGCTTCATGAATCAATCGGAACGGCTCTGTGCCTTTCTCGATGTCCTCGGCAGAGATGTGCTGTCCGTTGGTCTTGGCGACGAACTGGTCGAAGGGCCAAATTTTCATCGCCCTGAAGCCTTCTGAATGGAGGCTTTTGGCCAGCCCAACCGGGTCGGTCAGGAAGGCGTGTTGGTCCTCGTAGGGACCGTCCGGCCGGTAGTCGACCGATCCGGGCTCGTAGTTGCCTGGCCGATTCACGCCGTATGAGTAGCCGGCGCAGGTGTTGTAGACCTTGATCTTGTCCCTGCTAAGACCGCCAAGCATGTTGTACGTAGGCTCGCCCATGCGTTTGCCGAACAGGTCCCAGAGGGCGATGTCGATCGCCGAAAGCGCCCGCATCTCGGCCCCTCGAGAACGCATGCCGCCGGACATCTTTGCCAGGTTGTGCCAGTGCCAGTCCACCTGGCTCGCGTCCTTTCCCAGCAGGTATTCGGCGGCGTCGGCGTGGATAAACGCGTGAACCGGCTCCGGCGACCACGACGTCTCGCCGATGCCGAACAACCCGTCATCGGTGTGGATCTTGATGAACACCAGCTTCGGGTATTCCTCATGGTGGAAGGTTTCGATCTTCACGATTTTTGGAGATTTCGCCACGGAGTCGGGCCTTTCGCTTAGCGACCCCCTCTCCCAGCGGGAGAGGGCTGGGGTGAGGGAGAAGTGATGTTTGAAATAGCGCTTCTTGGTCTACAGAAGTGTTAGGAAAGCCCTTCGTTCGACTTCGGGACATTCATCCAGCTCACTTCTTCACCGGGATTCACTCTTCCGCACACATCGCAACTGGCGCTCCAATGGCCCCCTGGCGGCATGGCTATCGCCAGGCGTATCGACGTCTCTTTACCCTCTGTTGTGATGTGGTGCGTCGTGCCCCGCGGTACCCAGACGATGTCACCTTTGCTGGCGACGAACGTCTTTCCTCCGGTCAGTTCCCATCGGATCCGACCCTCGGCCACGTACCACCACTCGTCGAAATCCTTGTGATAGTGCGGTTCGTTGCCGTGGCCCTCCGGCTGAGAAAGCAGGGTGCCGATATTCCGTTCATCCGAAACGATGAACTCGGCCCACTCGTCCTCACCTGCGTGTTTGGCTTTGACCGCATCGAGCGTCGTGTGCAGCACGCCCGGCCAGTCGGCGTTGTCGATCCGGGGCGGGATCGGCCCTTCGACCGTGTCAGATATGTTCAAAGTGCCGGGAGATTTGACCTCTGCGATACCAAAGACGGCAGGGGCGTCGGGTGCGTAGTCGCAGACCTGGCACGGCGAGGAAATGTGCTCAGCGGGAGGCTGTGAGATCGCCAGTCGCAGCGACAGGCCGTCTCCTGCGTTCTGGATGTGGTGCACAGAGCCACGCGGCACCCACACAACGTCGCCCTCGTTCGCAATTACCTTCTTGCCGCCGGTGTAGTGCCAGCTGATGGTCCCCTTCATCACGATCCACCACTCGTCGAAATCCTTGTGCCAGTGGGGGATGTTGCCGCCATCGGCGGCGTTTGCGATGAGCGTTACATTGTTGCGCTCGTCCCAGATCAGCGACTTTGACCACGGGGCGGGTCCCATCGCATCCAGCACTTCCTGGATCGTGGTGTGAATCTTGCCGGGCCACTCGTCGGAATTTACCCTAGGCGGTATCGGGCCTTCGACGACGTCTGCGATATTCACTTCGCTCGAAACCAAGGCGATCTCCCGAGGGCTGAAAGTTGGGGCGGGCGCGTCACCCGCGGCGAGCGCATCTTACTCCCGGGGACATGCTTCTGAGTAGGATGTTATGAACTTAGTGGCCGCCCGGCAGGGCCCTACACGTTACCGGGTGCTAAACTGCGGCCAGATGGCAATCAGCTCGTTCGCATTCTCGATGCTCGTGATAGCGCTCACCGTAGGCGTGTTTTTGACAGCCCGACGCAGCGCAACACTCATACGCGCCTTCCGAAGCAGCTTCATCCTGACCTTCGTACTGGTGCTGCTTACGCCGTGGGTAGGTGGCGACTCACCGGAGTCGACGATGGTTAACGCAATGGTTGCCGGCGGCATGGCCGCAGGAATGTGGTGGCTGTTCCAGCGGCGGACCGTCTCGGAAGCGATCCACGGCAGGCCCTCCCGCTAAAGTCCGACGACACGTGGGACTTTAGCGGGCCAGCTTCTGGATGCCAGCTTCGTCGAGCCGGTACGAAAGCCACTCATCCATGTTTTCAAACCCGATTCGGTGATAGAACTCACGCGTCGGGTTCCAGTTCAGCACGGATAGCTCAAATCGTGCGCAGCCGCGCTCATCGGCGATCCGGGCCAATTCCCGCATCAGGTCAAGCCCAAGACCGTGGCCGCGCGCCGGTTCTTCGACGTACAGGTCTTCCAGGTACAGGCCGGGTTTACCGAGCCACGTCGAGTAGTTGTGAAAGAACAGGGCGAACCCCACCGCAGTGCCGTCTAGCTCGGCGAGAAGCACCTCGAAACGAGCCGAATCGCCGAACCCGTCCCTGAGAACATCCGCCTCGGTGAGATGTACGGTCGACACCGGCTCGTTCTCGTAAACGGCGAGCGACTGTACGAGGCTGACGATGGTCGCAGCGTCTCCGGAGATGGCGGGTCGGATGAGTTTGTCTGTCATGATTACCTGCCCAATGGGCGTTTCAAGCGGGCCCTTTAAGCGATATACGGAATCGTTTGCGGCCCCTCAGGAAGGACGCAGATGGAGGCATCGATACCGACGTGATCAATGATCGACTGGATATCGTCGACAGGCTCAAAGTGCGCAGCCTGAATCTGAGAATCTGAGAGACGGTCGGCTTTCACAAGCACGCGTGCCTGCATCTGTATCTTCGCCTGTACCTGGACCTGCCACTGGTCGGGCTTGGAATATCCGGGCGATTCGATCATCTCCAGCAACGACGCCGGATCGGGCCGTGAAGTGAGGATCTCCGAGTAAGAGCCGTGGTCCGGTATGCCGTCTCTGCACTCGGCGGCGCATACGATCACCCCTCCGGGTTTAGCCACCCGGGCGGCGGCTGACATGCCCTTCACGGCTTGATACAAATTCTGGTCCAACGGAAAGCCGGAGTTGCTGGTGATTACCAGGTCGAACGGATTTGCGATCGGTTGCATCGAGTCCAGTCTTGCCTGTGCGCATGCGTCGGCGTGCATCGCAAACAGCTCACCTGCGTAGACGGCGGTAACTTCCTGATCGCTGTTCAGCAACACATCCATGCTGAAGTCGGGAGCCGCGGCCCGTGCGATGGCGCGCACATCTTCGTGGACCGGATTGCCCTCGATCACGCCCCAGGTGGCGTTCGGGTGTCCTATGCGTGCCGCATCGTGGAGCATCACGACGGTGTCGATACCGGCCAGTCCCGGTGCGACCATCTTTGGCCCACCACTGAAGCCCGCAAAAAAGTGCGGCTCTACGAAACCGGTAGTGATCTTCAGATCAGCCTCAGTCCACTCACGATTCAGCTTCAGCGGGACGCCGTTTCCGACCACTCCCAGATTGATGAGCGAGCTTTCGTCTCGTGCGACGTGATTAACCACCCGGCAGGCTGAAGCAATTTCATCCCCGAGCATGGCCCGTAATTCGTCATCGGTATTCGCACGATGCGTTCCCGTGGCGATCAGGATCGTCACGTCTTCTGGCCCGATGACGCCCTCAAGCTCATCCAGGATCGCCTGCACCATCACCTGTCGCGGCTGTGCACGAGTTACGTCACAGACAGAGATCGCAACCCGTTGGCCCTTACGCGCTATCTCACGTAACGGCCGGGAATTGACCGGAGACCGGAGCGCTGTCTGGATGGCGTGTTCGATGTCGGCTAGCGCGGGCCTGAATACGGGCGAGATTACCGTAGTTCGCTCTTCCGGAAGTTCGACCGAGAGGCGTCCGTCTCCGTATGCGAGTTCGACTTGCAGGGTAGTTGACTTTCTTGTGTTTGTTCGGGTGTTTAACGGGTGTCCCGACGGCGTTGGTCAATTCGTCATGCATCGTACAGGTCGGAGGTCCCGATTGGCCCGTGAATGGGGTTGGCAGATGAGCGTACATGGGTTAAATCTCTTATGGAGACAGCGCGCCGTGTGGGGGCAAGGCCGCTGATGATCTATTTTTCTTAGGGGTTTCTGGGGGGCGAGGCACGATGTCGTCTGACTGGCATGCGTATACACCCGCGACTGAACTGGCCGAATTGGTCCGCTCGCGCAAGGTTTCTCCGGTAGAGATTACCGAGGCCGCCCTTCGACGAATCGACGCATCCCAGCCCGTCCTGAACGCCTTCATTACCGTTGCGCACGATGAAGCGACGGCTCAGGCCCGCAAGGCCGAAGAGGCGCTGGCTAATGGCGACGAAATCGGCCCACTGCACGGTATTCCCTTCTCGGTAAAAGACCTGGTCAACACCCGCGGCGTTCGTACCACGATGGGCTCCCACATCTTTGAGCACAACGTTCCGGATGCCGATGCGGTTCCGGTCGCACGATTGCGTGCCGCGGGCGGCATCATGATAGGCAAGACCACCACGCCGGAGTTCGGCCACAAGCCGTTCACACGTGCGCCTCTGTTCGGAGATACGCCAAACGCCTGGGATCAGGATCGTATCGCAGGCGGTTCAAGTGGTGGCGCGGCAGTAGCTACGGCGGCCGGGCTCGCGCCGTTGAACGTCGGCACTGATGGCGGCGGCTCGATACGTATTCCCGCCGCCGCGAACGGCATCGTCGGCATGAAGGCGACGTTAGGGACTATCCCGCACGATGCTGCGCCGGACTCGTTTGGCGCAAACATCTACGTCGGCCCGATGACCCGCACTGTTGCCGACACGGCGTTGATGTTGCAGACGATGTCCGGCCCACACCCTTCAGACGCGCATTCCATGGGACGACGTCGCCAGGACTATATAAAAGCTGCCGCATCACCCGGGGGACTCGAAGGCAAAAAGATCGCCTGGCGACCCTTACTCGGCAACGATGTGATCGATTCTGAGGTCTTGGCGATTACGCACGGAGCAGCACGCGCGTTTGAAGAGGCCGGCGCAAGGCTGGTTGAAGTTGACGACGGTTTCGAAACCCCCGAGCCGTTCTGGCGGGTACTCAGCCAGGCGGCGTGGCAGGCTCGATTCGGCGATTACGTAGATGAGTGGGGCGACAGGATGACGCCCACTTTCCTGCGCTCGATTACCGAAGCGTCCGACTACTCAGCAGCAGAACTACAAAAGGCGATCTACCAGCGCACACAGTTATTCCGAGAGGTGCAGGGCTGGTTTGATGAGTTTGATCTCATCCTCACGCCAACCCTGACCCGGACGGCGCTTGAGTCGGATATGGACCTGTACGACCCTGTCGTCATCGAGGGCCAAGAGGTCGGCATCATCCGGCAGAACTGGTACCCATACACACACCCGTTCAACCTCACCGGGCATCCGGCGATCACGCTGCCGGCCGGATTTGCGGGCGACGGATTGCCCGTAGCGCTCCAGATTGTGGGGCGTTACGCCGACGATGCGGCGGTAATACGAGCAGCGGCTTTATTTGAGCAACTTAGGCCGTGGGCAGGCAAGACACCAGATTTACCTGAATTACCTGGGATGGACCAGAAATCATGACGAGTGGGAACGGCGATATGCAACGACTTGAACTTGAAGGCCTAAAAAACCTTGGTCCCGTCAGTTAGCGCCAGTTGAGCGCGGTCGGAATAGAGACCGTTGAACAGCTCGAAAAAACGGGCCCGGTTAAAGCGTTCAATCTCGTCGCAGACCTGTTCCCGGGCGAAACCAGCGTTACCTTCCTGTACGCCCTCAAGGGTGCGCTACTGGACCTCCCGCTGCACCAGATTACGCCAGAGGACAAAGAGCGTCTACGGGACGAGGTACGACGTAGCTAACGGGCACCACGAGTTCGTATTCGACCTCGTGGTGTGCAACCAGGGTCTTCAATTCTTCCCGGACCGCGAGGGTGCATTGCGGGAAGTACGTCGGGTGTTGAAGTCTGGCGAACACATGGTTGGGTCTTGATCGCAAATGCCTGTGAGAGGCCCACTCTCACAGGCATTTGCGAATCGGTTGGGTGTCCCTACGTCGGCTGGGTCAACTCCATTTTCACTGGGCGAGAAAGCAAATCTTCGATCTCCGCTGGAAGAAGCGGGATTTTAGGAGGTGGATATCTCGGTGCATACGATTCCTTCACGGAGTGCGTGGAGAAATCATTCATAGCGCACGTCCCGGCGTTTGCCAAACTTGGACAAAAGGAACGTTCAAGAATTGTCAGTGCCGTGAATGAAGAGATGGCTACGACACTTGCGCGATACGTCGACGAGGGCGGTGCAATCAACTTCCCGCAACCAACCAATGTAGCAGTGGCCCGCACGTAAACGGGATTACGTTGGAAAATCTGTGGTCCGATGCAGCCGCTCACCGAGCGCATCCTGGCGCGGCGGGAAATACTGCGGGCGGAGTTTCCGGCGCAGGTTGGCTTACGGCGCCATGACCCCGAACGACCAGTCGCCACGGGCACCACGTTCATAGATAGCCCTCAAGTGCAGTCGGTCCTCTGGTCTCCCCTGCCAGAACTCCAGCGACTGCGGAGTCAGACGGTAACCGCCGTACGTGTCCGGGCGTGGCACCTCGGCGTCTCCGACTTTTGCTTCGACCTCGGCTTTCGCCGTTACTAGCGCCGTGTGGTCGGACACCATCACGCTTTGTTCCGCTGCACAGAGCGCAAGTTGCGTGCTACGGGGGCGTGACGACCAGTAGGAGTCCGACTCAGCAGGACTCGTCTTTGCGATCGTCCCCATGACACGCACCTGCCGCTCCAATGGCGTCCACAGGAACACGCCCTCTACGTTGGAATTGGCGTCGATGTCTCGGCCCTTCGGACTCGCGTAATGGGTGAAGAACGTGATCGAGTTCTGATCCCGAGTCCCTGCCATCAACGCTCGGGCGGACGGCGCGCCATCGGGGCTGACCGTGGCGAGGACCATCGCGGCCGGGTTGGAAACCCCGGCATCGACGGCCTCCGATAGCCAGCGACGTAACTCGTCCATCGGATCAGCTCCGGGTTTCACGAACTCTGGCATTTCGTCCTCTGTTGCTGCCACTTGTATTGCAACCCACATCTTGCGCCATGAAGCGGTCGGCGTGAGACTTCGGGCACGCAATCCCGCCAGACAAGGCTAATAGCAACATAAGGACCTCCACACGTGGCGAAACTTTCCGGAAAGATCATCGACCCCACAACCGGGGCCACCGTACAAGCGCGTGTCCAGGTGCTATCTCCAAACGGGCTTCAGCTTGCCCCAGCCGACGCCATGTGGAAGGTCGGAACCGGTGAGCCCTTCTTCTACTCCAACGGCGATTTCTCGCTTGACGTACCGCGTGGCACGACCCGGATAACCGTCGAACGCGGCACCGAGTACCGGCCGTGGACCGGTACCGTGAACGTCGATTCGTCTGGCGAGGTCGTGACGCTCGATATCAACTTGGAACGCTGGGCGGACCTACCGGATCGTGGCTGGCATCCCGGCAACACTCATATCCATTACGACGAGAAAGAAGAAAACCCGGACAAGCGGCTTGGCTACGACTCCCGGGTCGAAGACCTGCGCATGACAGCGGTCTCCATCCTCCGACGATGGGACTTGAACTACGCCACAAACAAATACCCGCTCGGCGTGCTGAACGACTACACGGACACGCACCACCACGTTCAGGTCGGCGAAGAAAACCGTCATAACGACAAGGACGGCTGGTCCCGCGGCTACGGCCATGTGATGTTCCTGAACATCCGAAACATCGTGGACCCGATCTCCCGCGGCGCGCTGATCGACACGTTTGATCCCGACTACCCGCCGCTCTCATGGGCCTGTGACGATGCTCGTGACCAGAACGGGCTGGTGATCTGGTGCCACAACGGGCAGGGCATGGAGGCACCGGTTGCTGCCGCCCTCGGCAAGGTCGATGCCATCAACCTATTCGACCCGTACTGGAACGATGTCGAGTACGACACCTGGTATCGAATGCTGAACTGCGGGATCAAGATGCCGGCCTCCACCGGGTCTGACTGGTTCGTCTGCTCCGCCAACCGCATCTATTCGCAGACCGGCGGGGAGTTCTCGTACGACAACTGGCTGGCCGGGATTAAGCGGGGCGAGACCTTCATCACGAATGGCCCGGCTATTTCGATGTCCGTGGACGGCTCGGCTCCCGGTGCGACCGTACAGGTGAGCGCGGGAGGGACTACACATGTGAAGGTGGACTGGTCGTCGCACTACGCCGTTGAGACGGTCGAGATCGTCCAGAACGGCTCAGTGGTCAAACGCGTGTCCACGAACGCCTCTAACGCAACCTCAGGCACTTTGAAGGCCGATATCGTGGTCGGGGCAGACGGCTGGATTGCCGCACGGCTCGGCTCAACACAGCGTGACTCGTTTGCGCAGGCGCTCTGGGCGCACACCTCTGCGGTCTACATCGACGCCGGGGGGGTAAAGTCTGAGGCTCGGGCGGCATCTGCGTCGTTATTCGTTCAGGACATCGAAGCATCGATGGCATGGGTCAATACCAAAGGACGCTTCTACACCGATGCGCAGCGGGCGGACGTGATCGATCTGTTCGGGCAGGGACTTGATGTCTACAAGGGGCTTATTAATTAAGCGATGCCGTTTGACGAAGGAGTCTCCGAACGCGTTCGCGAAGTATTGCACGGTAACTTTGGTATCGCCGAGCAACGGATGTTCGGCGGACTGGCGTTTTCGCTGAACGGGAACATGGTGTGCGGAGTGTTCAGCGATGAGCTGATCGTACGTGTGGGCCCGAAAGCGTACGATGAAGCGCTGTCACGAGAACACGCCCGGCTAATGGATTTCACGGGACGGCCGATGAAGGGCTGGGTGTACGTCGCACCCGATGGGTTCAGCGAGGATGCTGAACTGGACAAATGGGTGGCGCTGGGCGTCGATTTGGCCTCGTCGTTGCCAGCGAAGTAATTTTGATGAGACATTCCGGCTGACTACCAGCGGTCAGAACGGCAATCGAGAGGATCACTATATGCAAAAACGACCTTACGGAAACACCGGAGAGATGCTCTCGATCATTGGCTTTGGCGGCATCGTTGTGAAGGACGCCGAGACCGATGAGTCGGCCCGGTTCGTGAGCGAAGCCATAGACCGCGGCATCAACTACTTCGACGTTGCGCCCCGCTACGGCAACGCTCAGGACATGCTTGGCCCATCACTGGAGCCATATCGAAATGACGTATTCCTGGCCTGCAAGACTCGTGAAAGAGATGGGGCGGGGGCGGAACGCGAGTTGCACGACTCGCTCAAGAAGCTACGAACCGACCATTTCGATCTCTATCAGATGCATGGCATGACGACCGACGAGGATGTCGATATCGCCCTTGGTCCCGGCGGCGCGCTGGAGACATTTGCGAAGGCACGTGAACAGGGGCTGGTGCGCTTCCTCGGCTTTTCCGCGCACTCGGTGGAGGCCGCAACCCGGCTTCTGAACGCATTCGAGTTCGACTCGGTCCTGTTCCCGCTGAACTGGGTGAACTACTTCGAGGGTGACTTCGGGCCGCAGGTTGTTGAGCTTGCAGAACAGAAGGGCGCAGCAAGGCTGGCGCTCAAGGGCGCGGCCAAGGCAAAGCTTGCTGATCACAATGTTCGGACCCACGAAAAGTGCTGGTACGAACCCATCGTGGACCCCGAACTCATGTCGCTGGCCGTTAGATTCACTCTCTCACAGCCGATAACGGCCGCCGTACCGCCCGGAGATGTCGATCTCTGGCGAATGATGGTCGACATTGGAGAGAACTTCACCCCGATCACGGAAGACGAGATAGCGACGCTCAAAAAAGAGGCGAGCTCAAACACGCCACTCTTCGTCCACCCGGCGGCCTAGCCTCAATAGGGCGTTTATTTTGGGGCGTAGACCCCATAGAGGGGTTTGCTGATCTCGGTGCTTCGAGTACCTAAGCACACGAATAATTACCGCTTCTCACAACATGAGCCGTAAACGCAAGAAGGCCCGCTCGTTAGAGCGGGCCTTCTTTTTGATCTAGCGTTCAGGTGGCGTCGCTTACTGCACGCCGTCTTTCAGTACCCCGAGAGACTCAAGAATGCGTCCTGGCTTCACCGGCGTCTGCTGGAATCGAATCCCCAGTGCGTCGTGAAGTGCGTTGGCGATAGCTCCCACCGGAGGCGCGATGCAAACCTCACCGGCGCCGCGCACGCCAAACGGGTGCAACGGGTTCGGGAACTCCACCAGTACCGTCTCGATCTCTGGGAGGTCGAACGTAGTCGGCATTCGGTAGTCAAGGAACGACGAGTTAGCCATCTTGCCTTCGTCGGTCAGGTAGTACTCCTCGTTCAGCGCCCAACCGATACCCTGCACCGCTCCGCCCTGTAGCTGGCCTTCGGTGTAGGACGGGTGGATTGCGCCGCCGACATCCTGTACGACGGTGTAGCGGAGTATGTCGGTCTTGCCGGTCTCCAGGTCTACCTCAAGGTCTACGAGGTGAGCGCCAAAAGCGCCCGCTGCGTCAGCCAGGTCCACGCTGCCGGTTACGGCGACAGGACCGCCGGTGCCGTCGATACGGCCAGCGAGCTCCTTGAAGGTCATGCTCATCGACTCAAGCTCAGCGTCCTGCCTGGCCTGGAATGTGCCGTTGTCGTACACAACATCTGAAGTAGCGATGTCCCATATTTTGGACACCCGGAGCTTCAATTCCTCGACCATTAGTCCGGCGGCCCTGTAAGAGGCCATGCCGGTGGCGTAAGTCGTTCGGCTTCCGCCGGTGTTGTCCGTATAGCCAACGCTGTCGGTGGAGGCGACCTGCGGCCGGATGTCCTCCATCGGAATGCAGAGAACCTCTGCGGCCTGCATGGCGATGGACGCACGAGAGCCGCCGATGTCGACCGATCCCTCGATCAGCGAAACTATTCCGTCGCTGTTCAGGTTTAGGGTTACAACAGATCGTCGACCACCGTTACGCCAGAAGCCCGTGGCGATGCCACGTCCACGCTTCTTGCCGGTCGGGCCGGTCTTCTCGAGCGGGGAGGTCCAGTGAGCCGAGTCACGGGACTGCTCAAGCACCTGCGTGATGCCTATCGGTCCCCAGATGGGTCCGTCGGCGCGGCGCTTTCCTTCCCGGGAGGCGTTCTTGATCCGGAACTTGATCGGGTCGTAACCGCGTTTCTCGCAGATCTCGTCGATCACCGACTCAACGCCGTATGCGACGTGCGTCGAGCCCGGTGCGCGGTATGCGGACGTCTTTGGCTTCGTGACAAGCACGTCGTAGCCAGTGATTCGCACGTTATCCAGGTCGTAAGCAGCGAAGCAGCAAACCGCTCCCGCTGCGACCGGCGAACCCGGGTATGAGCCGGCCTCGTACTTAAGATCGGCATCGGCGGCGATGATCATCCCGTCATCGTCGACGCCCATCTTGATCTTGATGATGGCCGCCGCAGCCGGGCCTGTGGCCTCAAAAACGTCTACACGGCTCATGTAAGCCTTGACCGGCCGGCCGGTCTTCTTCGAAAGAATGGCGGCTATCGGCTCAAGGTAGACGTTCAGCTTGCCGCCGAAACCACCACCGATCTCCATCGGGATGACGTGTACGTCAGCTTCAGATACGTTCAGGATGCTGGAAACTTGGGTGCGGACGCCAAATGCGCCCTGCGTGCTCGTCCAGACCGTTACGCGGTCGTTCTCGTCCCAGAAAGCGGTTCCGGTCTGGGGCTCGATGTAGCCCTGGTGAACCGTCGCCATTTCGACCGTGCGCTCCACCACCAGTGATGCGCGTGCCATAGCACCTTCAGGATCGCCAAGCTCGTGGCGAATGACCGCCGCGATGTTTGTGTCCTTGACCGACTCACCGAGGTGGTTCCCCACAAGAGTGTCGTGAACGAGAGTCGCACCCGGTGCGATCGCATCCTGAATGGAGAGGACCGGGTCGAGTGTTTCGTACTCGACCTTGATCAGCTTGAGGGCTTCATACCCGGCGTTGCGGGTGGTTGCTGCGATTGCGGCAACGGGGTGGCCCTTGAACAGTGTCTTGTCGTGCGCCATTACGCGGTTGGAGGACCACGCTTCGCCGACCTTCGCCGTGCTGTCAGCGGAGATGGGCATGTCTGCCCCGGTGATAACTGCCAGCACGCCCGGCGCTTTCTCGGCGGCTGAGGTGTCGATGGACTTGATGCGGGCGTGAACGTGCGGGCTTCTCAGCATCACGCCATGTACGAGACCTTCGAGCTTAATGTCTGCTCCGTACAGCGCTCGGCCGGTCACCTTGTCGAGTCCGTCGGGCCGGATCGGCCTCGTGCCAACTACTCGATAGGCGGGCTGAGCTGATTCGGAAATCACCATTCGTCCTAAGGTCCCTTCTCTTGGTACGTCGGAGATCCACTACGGGGAATTGTGGCGATCATACGAGATCGCCAACCACCCGGCATGGTGCGCCCGATAATTCTATTCGAGTTTCATAAATAAAGTCAGACTAACTAGCGCTTATTGGCGAGTTATTTGATGTTACGGCTAGTTCTGTGCCACTTCTGCCGTGATGAGCAGATGTTCGCACCAGTCTTCCGTGTTGTTGATGAGCTGGTGTTTCACCTGCGGCGGGACATAAACGGCGTCGCCTTCTTTGACGTCGAAAATCTCGTCATCTAGCTTCATCTGGCCACGGCCCTTGATGAAGTAGTAGACCTGCTCCTGGTTTACGTGGCTGTGGTATTCGCCTGTCAGCCGACCTTGCATCCGGTGCAGCGTAAATCCGTCCATTCCGTGCATCACAGTGCTTTTGGGATCAACACCCTCACGCCCGGCTCCCATAAACAGGCCCCAGATGATTGCCGTGTCATGCCGGACGTATGGAACAAGGTCCTTCCAGTTTCGTATCAGGGCCGGTGACCCTTCTTTGACGTGTTCTTGAGCCACGTCTGCGGTCACAAGCACGTGCTCGCACCAGTCGTCCGAGTTGTTGATGAACTGGTGCATCACCTTCGCAGGGATGTGGACAGTGTCACCCATCATCACGTCAACAATTTCACCGTCCAACTTCATCTGGCCGCTGCCTTTGATGAAGTAGTAGACCTGCTCCTGTGCCTCGTGATCGTGATAATCGCCGGCCTGTCCGCCCTGCATCCGATGGATCGTGAATCCGTCCATTCCCTGAAGTGGAGCGTCGTCGGGAGCTCTGTCAGGCCAGCCAACGCTACGGAAAATGGGCCAGATAATTGCGAAATCGTGCCCTATGTACGGGACGACGTCTTTCCAGTTCCGGATCATGGTCATCGTTCACTCATCACTGGTGTGTCGATTGGCTTCCACGGATAGTTATTTTGAAATCGTAATTTGGTCGATCGGAAGCAGGAAGGCGTTCGGCTAACCGAAGCGACCCGTGATGTATCCCTCTGTGCGGCTATCGTGAGGGGTGCTGAACAGTTCACGGGTCGCTGCGTACTCGATCAGCGTTCCCTGCCGACGCTCGTCGGTCCACATCTGCGCCGTGTAATCCGAAACTCGGTTGGCCTGTTGCATATTGTGGGTCACGATTACGATCGTGTACTGCTCTCGAAGCTCCCTGATCAGGTCTTCGATCGACAGCGTGGAGATCGGGTCCAGCGCCGACGCCGGTTCGTCCATCAAAATAATTTCTGGCTCAACGGCCAGCGCACGGGCGATGCACAGGCGCTGCTGCTGCCCGCCGGAAAGGCCGAAGGCGTTGTCGTCCAACCGGTCCTTTACCTCGTCCCAGAGAGCGGCCTGTTTCAGAGCCTGCTCAACGACCTCATCAAAATCACGCTTCAGGCCATTGATCTTGACACCAAAAACGACGTTTTCATATATGGACTTCGGGAACGGGTTGGGCCGTTGGAAGACCATCCCTATTCGGAATCGGACCTCGGTCGGGTCTACGTCCGCTGCGTACAGATCGTGTCCGTCAAACATCACGCTGCCGTCGACGCGCGCCCCGGGGATTAGCTCGTTCATCCGGTTGAGCGATCGTAATAGTGTGCTTTTGCCACAACCGGACGGACCGATGATGGCCGTCACTTTATTACGTGGGAACTGGAGGTCGGCATCGTACAGCGCAAGCGTCTCGCCGTAGTGGACCCGAAGCCCCCTGGTCTCAAGTGCGACTTCTGACGGGTCAAACTGCTCGACATAACGCTCACCGCGGTTTGTCGTGAGGTCTTCTGCGCTGGCTCCTGTAGTAGGCGCCGGCGACTCAGAATTAGCTGCTATGACACGGCCTCCGATCCAGCCACGGGTTTACCAGGCACGAGTTTAAAGAACACGGTTAGTACCTCTTCTCGTAGCGGTTGCGAATCCAGATGGCAATGGAGTTCATCGACAACAGGACTGCGAGTAGGACGATGATCCCGGCAGAAGCGACAGCCTGGAATCCGGGTTGGGGCAGTGACACCCAGTTAAAGATCTGGACCGGGAGCACCGTGAATCGGTCGCCCGGGGACGTCGGGATGAAGGTAAGGAACACCAGCGAGCTGATCATTAGCATCGGGGCGGCCTCACCAACGGCGCGTGAGAGTGCCAGGATGATGCCGCTCATGATCCCGGGGATCGCCTGCGGCAGCACGACCGTTTTTACTACCTGCCAACGGTTGGCTCCGAGGGCAAACGCTGCATCACGGAACTCGTTCGGAACCGCCTTGATCGCTTCCTGAGACACGATGATGACGATCGGTAGGATCAGTAGCGTCATCGTGAGGGATCCGGCGAGGATGGACCGGTCAAGCGCAAACGCCTGAACAAATAGCGCCAGCCCCAGGATTCCGTAGATGATCGACGGCACCCCGGCCAGGTTTGCGATGTTGAGTTGCGCCAACCGCGTCGCCTTGTTATCCGGTGCGAACTCCTCTAGGAAGATCGCCGTCCCCACCCCGATGGGGATAGCGAACGCGGCAGTGCCCACCGTTATCCATATGGTGCCGAACAACGCAGCCCGAATACCGGACTCTTCAGCGTGCCTCGATGGGTAGCTGTTGATGAAGCTGAAATCTAGCGTGCCGAGCCCATCCGTGAGTACGTCAACCACCAGCGCACCCAGGCCGAATATGCCTACGACTACCGAGCCGAAGAAAATCAGAAAAAAGAATCTATCACGCCACCTGCGCCACGGTGATCGCACCGTCGTAGAGCGACTCGGAGGGGTGGGCCCGGAGTAGCGAGCTCTAGTCACGCTGGCGGCGATCTGGCTTGTCACCCGGGCGGGGTCCAGGGGAGCTTGATGTTGATCCATCAGTACCTCTCCGTGTACCGACGGACGATCCAGCGCCCGGCGATGTTCATGATCAGCGTCATTATGAAGAGCACCAGGGCGACGGCGAAGATCGTCTTGAAGACAAGCGACCCATGTGGCGTCTCGCCAAGCGATACCTGGACGATGTAAGCGGTCATCGTCTGAATGCTCTCAAGCGGATTGATCGTGAGGTTCGGCGTGGCCCCGGCGGCGATGGTCACGATCAAGGTCTCGCCGATTGCCCGGGACAGGGCCAAGATGAACGAAGCCACGATCCCCGGCAGAGCGGCAGGTAATACGACCTTGACGGCGACCTCAAATCGCGTGGCCCCGAGTGCATACGCAGCGTCACGCAACTCTCGTGGCACCGCAACCATGGCATCTTCGCTCAGGGTGGACACCATCGGCATGATCATTAGTCCCATCACCATGCCGGCGCTCAGGACATTGAATATCACCGGGATCGGCAGCACGGCCTGCAAAATCGGCGTCAGGAACGACAGGGCGAAGAAACCGTAAACAACCGTCGGTATCCCGGCCAGGACCTCCAGAATCGGCTTGATGATCCGTCGCACGCGGTCGGGGGCGTATTCGGACAAGTAGATCGCAGCGCCCAGGCCAAGGGTGAGTGCGACGGCCCCGGCGATTCCGGCAGCGAGTAGTGTGCCGGCGATGAGTGGAAGTACGCCGAACGACTGTGGCGAGAAGAGAGGCGCCCACTTTGTCCCGGTCAGGAACTCCCAGACCGGGACGTCCTGGAAGAACCCGTAGCTCTCTCGTAAGAGGGTGAAGATGATGCCGACCGTTGTTAGTACAGAGACCAACGTGGCGAGCAGGAGTACCGCAACGACAACTATCTGCTCAATACGTGCTCGGCTTCTAGCCTTACGACGTGCCTCTATCGACGCCGAAAATCCGGAACGACCAGAACCATTGGCCCCAGAGCGATTTAGAGAAGCCACAGAAGGTTCCTCATTGCCCGGTACCTGAAGTACCTGATTGCGTAAGATCTGACCTCGCGGTGCCGGTCGCAAGGTTCAGGGCGGATCGGCCTTCGTTGTACAGAGATTCAGGTAGCGCCACGTATCCAACCTCTTCAACCAGCGTGGTGGCGTTGTCGAGATAAAAGTTTATGAACTCTACGACCTCTTCCTGCTCCAGTGATGCGGTGTTCACGTAGATGAACATGGCCCGTGCCAGTGGTACGTAGGTGCCGTCGTTGATCGTCTGTGGAGACGGGCGGATGCAGCCGGACCCGGAGTCTACGGCAATCAGTTTCAGCAAGTCCGGGCTTGAGGAGTAGAACGCATACCCGAAGTAACCAAGTGCGTTCTTATCGCCTCCAACGCCCCGGATCAGGACGTTGTCGTCGGCGCTCGCCGAGTAGTCGGATCGACTGGCGTCTTCCTCGTGGATGATGGCCTCGGTGAAGTAGTCAAAGGTCCCGGAGTCTGTGTCCGGGCCGTACAGACGGAACTTACTATCTGGCAGCCCTGCCCGTACCTCGCTCCACCGGTTTACCTTGCTGTCCGGGTTCCAGATTGCAAGCAACTCTGCGGTCGTGAGGCAGTCCAGAAACTCGTTGGAGTGGTTGGCGACGATGGACAGCCCGTCAAATCCGACGGCGATCTCTATGAACTCGATCCCGTTCTCCGCCGCCCTCTCGGTCTCGATGGGCTTGATCCGGCGTGAAGCGTTGGATATGTCCGTCTCGCCTACAACAAAGCGTTTGAAACCGCCGCCGGTCCCTGATACGCCTACCGGAACCTGTACGTTTGGGTGGAACTTGCGAAACTCTTCGGCCACGGCCTGGGAGATCGGAAACACGGTACTTGACCCATCGATTTCGATGGTCCCGGCCAACGGGGAATCGGCCGCCAAAAGTTCGGTGCCGGGCTCGTTCATTCCGAGCGCGACGATCCCGACGATCAGGGCGATCCCAATTGCAAGCGCCACGTAACGCGTAGGCAAGCTCTACCAGCTCCAAGATGGAGGTTTGGTTGGCGGGAGATTCGATGAGCGGAATCGCCGACTTCGCAGCAATTGGCTCGCAAGTGAAAATCTTGAACTAGCATCTGCGCGCAGCTTTATCGCCGTAGGTCGAATTGTGTTAAACGATTGTTAAGCCGGAGACGGAATCAGCTTGAACTATCGTTCGACTACGTCTCGGACAGCGAATTCGGATCTATCTCAAATCCTCTGGTCAGCGGGAACGACACGGTAAAAATTGATCCACTGCCGGGCGCGCTCTCCACGCTTACATCGCCATCGTGTGCCTGTGCGATGTGCTTCACGATGGCCAGCCCGATCCCGGTCCCGCCGTCGCTTCTTGAGGAGTCAACCTTGTAGAACCGCTCAAACACGTGCGGTGCGTACTCGGCCTCGATGCCGCGTCCGGTATCGGTCACAGAGAGTGCTACGCCCTCACTCGTCCGTTTGATCGCCACATTCACGCGATCGCCTCTGTCGGATGCATGAATGGCGTTGGAGACAAGATTGTCCACCACCTGGCTGATCATGGTGCGGTCTGCTGTAATTGCCGGGATATCGTCGCTCGTGTCTGTAGTCAGATCTACCCCCCCCAGTTCGGCCACTAGCTGTAGTCGGTCGACCTCTTCCATCACAACTTCTTCGAGGCTGATCGGAGCAAGGTGCATCGGCGCCTGACCCGTCTCCAGCCGGGACAGCTCAAGCATCTCCGTGATCATGTCCTCCATGCGGTGGACGTTGTCACCGATCCGCTCCAGAAACCCTTCGGCCGCTTCCGGGTCGTTTAAAGCTCCTAGCTGAAGTGTCTCCGCAGAGGCACGTATTGCCGCGAGAGGCGTGCGTAGCTCGTGAGAGGCGTTAGTGACGAACTCAGTCCTTGTCACATCCACACGGCGTAGTTCGGTAAGGTCGTTCAAGAGGACCAATGATCGGCTCATCGTGCGGACCGGTTCATCGACCAAAGCTTCATTGGTTAGCGGGACGGCTTCGATGTTTATGAGTCGCCTTGAACCGAGCAGTTCCGCCTGGCCATGTGCGGTTGTGCGTTCGGTCACGGAGTCGTTGATGACCCTGAGTACCTCGTGATCACGGTTGAGTGTCACCATGCGATCACCGGACCGAAATTCATGAGGGGCATCCAGCATCGCCAGGGCCGCCGGATTGGCCAGCTCAACGATGCCATCTTCGTCGACGACCAGAACGCCGTCCGTCATTGTGTTCAGGATTGAAGAAAGGCGGATGCGCTCAGAACCACCGGTTTCCAGAGCGGACCGAAGCCGGTCGATGAGATGGTTGAGCGATTCCGAGGCGTCTGCGACTTCGGACGGTCCGCCGATACTGGCCCGGGTTGTGTAATCACCTTCTGCCGCCCTGTTTACGACCGCACCAAGGCGTATGACGCCGTCAGCCAGGCGGCCCGAAAGCACCCAGGAGGCGGCGATGCCAAGTATCGACACGATGATGACGGCGGTAATGACCGGCCCTGCATCTGCAGAAGCGCCACCGGCGGTCAGCCCTATCAGGATGGTGCCAGCGATAGTCAGCCCGGCTGAGACAAGCGCAATGCGCGCCCTGAGATTGATCGATTTCATATCGTTACGGCTGGAACCTGTAGCCGACTCCCCGGGATGTGACCAGACGCGTGGGATGAGACGGCTCTTTTTCGATCTTCATTCGTAACCACCGAATGTGGACGTCTACGGTCCGGGAATCGCCGAGATAGTCGTAACCCCAAACGTCGGAGAGCAGTGAGTCACGGGTGAACGGGCGCCCGGGATGGGACGCCAGGTAGGCCAAGAGATCGAACTCACGGTGACGAAGTTCTACCGGCTCGCCATCGACCAACACCTGTCGCCGACCAACGTCGATCGACAGGCCGTCGAACTCCATAAGCTCAAGTTCGTCTTCGTGGTGAGCCGCGGACCGGTCCATGTCGATCCGACGCAGCATAGAGGCGACCCGCGCCAGTAGCTCACGCATGCTGAACGGCTTCGTGATGTAGTCGTCCGCACCGACCTCCAACCCGACCACGCGGTCCATCTCGGTATCACGCGCAGTAAGCATCAGGATTGGCACAACGGAGCCGCCCTGTCTTAGCGACCGGCACACGTCCAGCCCGGTCATACCCGGCAGCATCAGATCAAGAAGCACGACGTCCGGGTTGGCGTCTCGAGCTAGCTCAAGACCAGCGATCCCGTCTTCGGCGGTTACGACCTCGTACCCCTCCGACACCAGGTTGTATCGGAGCGCTTCACGGAGGGTTGGGTCATCCTCGATGATGACTATCCTGCGGTTTTGAGAAGTCATATGGATTGGCGTCAGGTTGAGAAGGAGCGTCTTGCACGCTCTTTGGAAGGGTTAGAGGTTACGTGTAGGGCGCACTCTCTTCGAATGGGTAAAGGGGCATTCTGCGATGAGCATAGTCGAACGATGATAAATCCGCAGAGGTAGCTCCGGGCGAGTTTACGAGGATCATCTGCGCGGCTACGGTTTCATATGCAGGTCGCGGAGACATCACGCCCTTCGCCACAACTATTTGGAAATCTTCAGGGCGTACGCCGACCGAGTAGTACTGCTCAATGCTGACGTTCCCGATGCTTGTGGAGACCAGAAGTAGCGTCTGTCCGGAGTCACACTCGACAACGGCGCAGCGACCCTGATCGAAGAAGGTCCACCCGGCGTGAAGTGGCCGGTTGTCCTCAAACGCGCCGTCCGAGAGATTCTTTACTGTTCCTGTGACCGCAACCGGATCGCCGTGCAGATCATCGGTCTTACCCCCGACGCTGATATCGACCCGGCCTCCGATTTCCACGGCGTCACACGCAGCGACAGCTTCCGGGTCCCGTAGCGTTTGCAGGAAGCTATCGGCGCCCTGCGCAATAGCCTCCTCAAGGATCACCGTAGAGTCGCCGGAGCTACCCGCACCGATGTTGTCTCCCGCATCCAGCAACACCACGGGCTTCACATCCGCTTCCAGGCCTTTAGCGACCGCATCCGCCGGAGACAGTCCGATCTCCTCGGCAAACTCGGCGCGCCGATCCCATGCCCGTTGCGCAATCCACCGGGCGATACGTCGCGCCTCGTCTTCGGATGATTCGTGCAGCACATAACAGGCAAACCCCATCTCATCGACATCAGACCACGGATAACCCTGTCCGACGCTCGCATGGAGCACGCCCGGTTCTTTTTGGACATCGAGGAGATCGTCGATGATGCCCTTCATCGGATGATCGTTCGTGTTCTGGTGCATGATCCCGATAACCATCGGGGGCATCTCCAGTGCGTGTTCCGGGTGGATCTCGCCTGAGATCATGCGTATCAGCAGATCACAGGCTTCGTGCGCCCTCGGTATGGCGTCGAGATGCGGGTTGGTGTGATAAATCACCAGCGCATCCGTCTCATCAGCCATCTGTCGTGAAACGTTGGCGTGCAGATCCAGCGTCATCACCACGGGGACATCCGGCCCAACAACTTCACGGGTCCGACGGGCGATCTCGCCGTCCATATCCGGATACCGCTCGGATACCGCTGCACCCATCTGGTTCAGGAGTACACCGTCGAACGGTCCCTGGTCCCGCAGAAAGGTCAGCGATTCATCTACGAGTAGATCGAACGCATCTGCGCTGATCGTTCCGCCGGGATCGGTGGCAGCGAACAGGATCGGGACCAGATCAAAACCAAGACGGTCCGCTGCCTCAAAGTATCCCGAGAAGACCGTCTTGGCTCCGCGGTGCATTTCTTCGATGCGTGACCCTCGTTGGACACCTTCACGTTGGAGCCCCGAGCGTTGGAACGATTCAAACGTGGTTTTTCGAGAAGAGAACGAGTTGGTCTCGTGATGGATGCCAAAGGCGGCGATGCGTGTCATGCCTAGAACAATACCCGTATTGCTCGTAATTATGGCAATACCCAAAGCCCGTTATCTGATTGCAGGCCAATTCATTACAGACTCGTTATCGACCTTTGCAGGGGCTGTGAAATAACGACGTGGATTCTGTTAGGAAAGCTCTGTGTGCCGGGGCTACCAACGGGGGGGGGTACTAACGCCGTCCACCCCACACATACAGACACGTAGTACGTCCCCGCCGTGTTTTTTCGCCCATTAAGCGGTCCTCACAACCAATTCGGTACGATCAAGAATGGTCCATAGTTAAACGCTAGCGGTTATCAGTTACGGTCGTGGACGCGGTGACTGGTAGCTATAGAGCCAGAAAAATTCGACATGTTAGAAACTCTAGAAAACATTATCTCCGCAGCCGAAAAAACGTGGTGGAAGGCGGAGGACGCACGACCCGTCAAGACGAAAGCTCAGGCTTGAGCGGGGATTCAGGACATCGCAGATCGCTACGTTCCGGTTTACACCGTTGATCTGTTGAAGCTTGCCCAGCGAGACGTGGATCTGGCGACCACGGATCCGACGCTTGAAGGTGTGCTGGAAAGACGCCTTACGGCGACCGCGCTAATAGCTCGCAACGTGTTTGCCGCTGTGACAGACTATCTCTGGCAGATTTCTACACTGAGACTGCGTCTGCGCCCGATCGAGGCAGGCAGAACGCCGCTTAGACGTCCCGGACGACCTCGATCAGGGCAGGCTTGTTCTAGCTGCTGTAGCCGGAGAACTTTGCGACCCTGCGCGGTGCGATTATGTCTCGCACGCCCGGGTTCACCCCGGCCATCGACCACTCACCACGAAGCATACTTGCCGCGTTTTGGCCAGCCCGGATTCGTGACAGCGTTGCGGATCGGGTCGATCCGCCCGCCGAGTGCGGGGTCCGCACAACGTTGGACATCGACAGAAGCGGGTTGTCGGCCGGGGTCGGCTCGGTCTCAAACACATCCAGTCCTGCGCCAGCGATCTCGCCGCTGTTGAGTGCTGCGATCAACGCCGCCTCATCCTGAACCTTGCCTCGGCAGGTGTTGATGAAGAAGGCGGTGCTTTTCATTGCCTTGAACTCGGCCTCACCAAACAGCTTGTCCGTCTGCTTGTTGTGCGGGACGTGGACGGTTACGTAGTCCACCTGCTGGAGCAGCTCGATCAGGCTGTGCGCCTGCTCAACGCCGTGCTCCTTGGCAACCCACGGAGCTACCCACGGGTCGTATACGACCGTGCGCATTCGCCATCCGGACATCTTCCGGTTGACGGCCCGACCAATGTTGCCGAATCCGACGATGCCAAGGGTGGCCTCATCGATCGGTGCCCGACGGGCCAACATGGAGTGATCCGCCCACTTGCCTTCGGTCATGATGCGGTCCGCAAAGGTGATCTGCCGGGCGACATCTAGGAGTAGTGCGCAAGCTTGGTCTGAGACCTCTTCGGCACACATACCTGCGCCATTGGCGACCATGATGCCGTGCTCTGTGGCCGAGTCAACGTCCATGTGGTCAAAGCCGTGGGAGTAGACGATGACGCCGGAACCCTGTTCCATCTCGCGCAGTACCGAGTCCTGCATGGCATAGCCATGATGGGCTAGCACCACGTCGGCATCTTTGACGGCCTCAATGGCCTCGCCCTCACTGCCAGGGTTTATCTGGATGATCTCTACATCCAGCCCTTCAAGCTCGGCGCGTTCGTAGGTGAGCGGGTCGTCTTCAGGTCCAAAGAAGACCACTTTCTGCTTTGCGTCTCCGGTAACCATGATTATTTGGGCTCCGTTTCAGGGCTGGTAGTAGGCGATGGATAGGTTGGGCGATACGTGATGTTGCGCCCGTGAGCTCACTAGTTCAATGACTGGTCTGTCTACGTAGCAGTGACAATGTTGATAGCTTCCTCGCCCTCAAGCACTCGCTTGATGTTTGCGAAGGCGAACTCGGCTCGCCTCGGGAAGCTCTCACGGGTCGGTCCGGCTACGTGGCCGCTGACCACGATGTTGTCCAATTCAAAGAGCGGATTGTTCGCTTCGGCGGGCTCCGTCTCAAACACGTCAATTCCCGCGCCCCAGATATTGCGCGCCTTCAGCGTCTCCACAAGCGCGGCCTGGTCAACCGTCGGGCCACGGCTGGTGTTGATAAGAATTGCGGACTCCTTCATCAGCGCAAGTTCGCGAGTGCTGATGAAGTGGTGGGTGGATTCCAGCAAAGGCACGTGGACCGTGACGATGTCAGATTCCGACAGAAGCTCGTCCAGAGAAACAAACTTTGCGCCGTACTTCTCTTCTAATTCCGGCTTTGCCAGCACGTCGTGATACAGGATGTTGCAGTTGAAACCCGATAGCAGCCGCATAACGGTTGAACCAATGTACCCAGCCCCGACGATTCCGACGGTCTTGCCCATGATCTCAAAGGTCTCCATGCCCCTTGCTCGTTCGGGGATCCAGCCTCCCTCACGGACCGAAACATCGACCCATGTCAGGTGACGGTACAGCGCAAGAGTGAGGGCGATGAACTGCTCGGCAACGCCCTCGGCGTTGGTGCCGCTTGCGGTCGCAACGGGCAGTCCTAGCTCCCCGGTGAGTTGCATGTCGACGCCGTCGTACCCGGCTGATCCAAGCTGGTAAAGGCGAACGTTCTTGGCGGCGCGTAATACAGCCTCTTTCGGCTTTGCGCCGAAAACGATCATCGCATCGGCGTCAGAGACGAGGTCTATCTGTTCCTGCTCGGACGACACCGACGCGTCCATCATCGTTACGTCCCACCCGGCCGGGAAGAAATCGCGGGAAATAGTGGCCATCGGACTCTCCGGTGGGATGAAGTAGGCGACCTTTGGCATATGGTGGGGTTTCTCCGGCTACTGGATTTGGCTTTGGCTTCTACGATAGTCTCGAAAGTGGGGAGCGGCGGTATTCTAGCAAGCCGCGGGGATCGGACGTTTGTCGAAAGATTGAACGGCCACGCATCGGCGAACAATACAGCAGAAAATACAGATCAATCCTTACGTAACGCCACAACAACCCCGCAATAATTAAGGACCAGTCTATTTATGGATCGAGATCAACTGGCGGCGATCGGCCTTAACTATCTGGCAGGATTGGGCGCAATTCCTGCGACCTCCTATTACGAGAAGCCGGTGGCGGACTACATTTTGGCTCAATGTAATGACATCGGGGTCGAGACGCAGGTAGACCGATACGGTAACATCCTTGCGACGAGGCGCGGCCAGGACGCCGATGCCGACGGGATAGCGTTTGTCGCCCATATGGACCACCCGGGTTACGAGGCGATATCGGCCGAAGACGATGGCGTCCACGGTCACGGTCTTGGTGGATTGCCGCCGCAAGCCTACGAGTCTGGCGTACGTGTGTTCTTCGTAAAGGAAGATGGCGAACGAGTACCGGGCGTGATTATGGGCCGTGCGGGCGACCGGGACGGAAACAATCTAATATTCGAGGTCGATCAATCCCGAATCGGCCCGTTGCCATGTCCCGTCGTGTTGGACCTGCCTGACTACGACTACGATGATCAATCCCAGCTCATTCGGATGCGGGCTGCGGACGATCTCGCGGGTTGCGCCAGCATTCTTGCGGTGATGCGGTCCGCAGTAGGGGTTTCGACGCGGGGCTCGGTGTACGGTCTGTTTACTCGTGCAGAGGAGGTCGGGCTGATTGGCGCACGATTGGCGGCGGCGGACGGTCTGTTACCCAAGGGGACGGTAGTGGTGTCCGTCGAAACCAGCAGCGTTCTTCCCGGAGCCGAGATTGGCGACGGCCCGGTCGTCCGTACAGGTGATCGTATGACGACCTTTGGATTTGAGGCCGAGGAGTACCTTGCTGCGGCGATCAAAACGATCGGCAAACTGGCGGTTCAGCGTCAGTTGATGCAGGCCGGAACCTGTGAAGGGACGGCGTTCGCAAGGACCGGATATCCGACAACAGGTCTGGCGTTCCCGCTGGGCGCGTGGCACAACAACGGCACCGATGGAACGATCCGCGCTGAGTTCATCCACCACGGCGATTTCACCACAGGGGTAGCTCTGCTCGCCGGTGCCGCCGGGCTCGCGGGAAGCAACCCATCTTCAGCGGCCGGAGATCGCACACGGGCGCGACCGGAGGAGGAAGAGCGACGGCTGCTTGATTCTGCTTATTGAACCGCCTATTGAACTGGCTGGTTCGATGTCCGATTCGGCTCCCATTACGCCGCCCCGTACAATGACGCTCCGCAGACAGCAGGGGACTCGGCCGAGAACTTCGTAGCCGAACCCCAAGAATCCCGACCAACACGCAAAACACTACGACGAGGACCGATTTATGGCCGAAGTTTCCGGCAGCTACCTGATCGCACGGACCCTCAAAGAAGAGGGCGTTGAAGCGCTTTTCTTCCTGATGGGTGGCCCGAACTACGAGATCGTTAACTACTCGGAAGACTTTGGAATTCGCACAATCGATTTCCGCCATGAACAGGCGGCAGCGATGGCTGCGCACGGCTACGCACGAGTCACCGGCAAGCCCGGCGTGACCACGGCGGCATCCGGCCCGGGCACGCTCAACCTGCTCACGGGCCAGTACACGGCTTACGTCGACAACGCACCTATGATCACGCTAGGCGGCGCCGGTCCGTACCACGACTGGGGCAAGGACGGCTTCCAGGAGCTGGACCAGGCGGCAATATTTGAAGAGGTGTCAAAGGCGACGATGCGGGTGACCGACGCCGCTCGATACCCTGAGCAGATCTCGACTGCGTTCAGGATCGCCACAACAGGCCGACCGGGTCCGGTCTACGTCGACTGTGCTGAGGACGTTCTATACACCAAGGTTGAAGAGTCGGACGCCGCCGTCGCTAGTCGCCCAGAGTCGCTTTCACGTTCTGGCGCTGACCCGGTGTCCATCAAAGCCGCCGCCGACATGCTCCGAAGCGCCAAGAAACCGCTGATATTTGCAGGCGGTGGCGTGTTCTTCGGCAAGGCATGGGATGAGTTACGACAACTCGTCGAGAGCGTCGGTATCCCGTTCTACACCTCGCCGATTTCACGCGGCCTGATCGAGGACGACCACGACCTGTCGTTCCTCGCCGCACGCAGCACTGCGCTTCGTGAGGCGGACGTTGTGCTGATCGTCGGTACACGGCTCAACTGGATGATGACCTTTGGTGGGCGCATCGGCCCGGACGCAAAGCTGATTCAGATCGATATCGAACAGTCAGAGATCGGCCACAACCGGTCGGTCGAGATCGGGCTGGTTGGCGACTGCAAGGTTGTTCTGCAACAGTTGATCGACTCCGGAATCGATTCAGATGGCGCCGACGACCGCAAGTTCTGGACCGACTACCTGGATGAGCAAAACGAAACCAGGTTGCTACGTGCACAGCCAAACCTGAACACGGACCAGGTGCCGATCCACCCGCTGCGACTCTGCAACGAGATCGACAAGTTCCTTGATCGTGACGCCATTGTGACGGTGGATGGCAACGAGATCCTTCACTACGGGCGACAGTCGATCAACACCTACTACCCGGGACATCGCATCAACTCCGGCCCGAGCGGCTGCATGGGCGTCGGCCTGCCGTATGCCATCGGCGCAAAGGTCGCGAAACCGGACGTTCAGGTCCTTTCACTGCACGGCGACGGCTCGCTTGGCATGAACATGATGGACTTCGACACAGCGGTCAGGCACGACCTGCCGATCGTGGTCGTGGTCAGCAACAACGAGGGTTGGACTGCCCGAGTAGAGGGCATTCGAAAGCCGGGCCGAGAGTTGGGCTTCACCCGCTTCGACCTTGTGGCACAGGCACTCGGTGGTCACGGCGAACTGGTCGAAAATCCGGACGAAATCCGGCCCGCACTGGAACGGGCATTCGCCAGCAGCAAGCCGGCGCTAATCAACGTACGCGTAGACCCGACAGCCCGAGCCATCTCACGCTTCGTCGGCTCCAAGATGGAGTAGGGGGCATGGTAGATTGACCGCTGCGCGAGTCAATTGCTAATTCAGTAGCGAGAGTGATGTCGATGACTGAGGTTAGGATCAGGAGATCGGACGAAAAGTTCTGAGGTGCATGTGGCGAGACCATTAGCATGCAGGCCCAGCACTGCCCGCAGTACGGGTCCCCGCAGGCCATTGATGCAGTGGTCGAAGCGCAAGCGCCTTCGAATCCGAGACCAAACCCTGTGCCCGAAACGCGCACCGTTCTCGGAGCTGATGAACGGTACTGTTAATCCTGCGGTGCAGTCATCAAGAAGGCCGCAGAGTTGTTTCCGACCTGTGGCGTTCGCCAACACTCACCTGCGGCGTCTGCGCCCGCGGTTGCGCCTCCGGCACCACAAACTGCACCGACAAGCTGTCCCGCTTCCCAAACCAGGAGGGGCAAGAACAAGTGGGTAGCATTCGTACTGGCCTTGTTGTTGGGTGGAATCGGGGTCCACAAATTCTATCTAGGGAAGTACGCACAAGGGATCATCTACCTGATCTTGTTCTGGACGTTCATTCCAGGAATAGTGGCATTCATAGAGTCACTGGTCTATTTGTACACGCCGCCTGAGACGTTTCGTGAACGCTACTCTATCGACTGAGACACCCTTGACCTGAGGTCGGCGCCGAACGGATCGCTCCCTAAACGCGATCGTACGAGTAGCCGGCGTTGAGGAAGCGCACTACCTGCCCGGAAGCGTCCCTTACGAAGGGGATCGACATTCCCTGGTCCTGGCTTATGAACGAGTCTGGGCCGACCTGAGTTGTGGTGATCGATACCGGCGGACCATCCAGCCGTGAGGGCGTCTTGATCACAACGCCTCCGTCCCCGGCTTCGACACTCGCCGTACCTGCCCTGAACTCGTAATTTCCGGTGTACTCGGCCAGGTCGTCACTCGAAGGCGTCGGGTAACTGGTCTCATACGGCAGCGGCTCGTTTGTGGAGTCACGCCACACCTGTCCGCGCACCGTGTTCATCAGTTCCTCGGCCAGGAAAAACGCCTTGCGATCTCCCCGGTTGGTGAACACCACGACGCCGGTCTTCTCGGATGGGATCATCATCGAATACGTTGAGATTCCCGGCAGCCCGCCAGAGTGGCCGACAACCCTCGTTGATCCACTCCAGAACACCCAGTAACCAAGCCCGTAACCCCAGCCGGTGTCGCCAAACGGAAACTGGACGCTCTGCATGTGATCAAGAGATCCGGCCGTTAGCCCAAGCGGCGAGTCTTCGTATGCCATCGAGGCGATCTGGTACAGCGCAAGGTCGTGAACTGAGCTGACGATACCGCCCGTAGATAGGAACGTCTGATAATCGTCATTCAGGCGAACAACGATGTAGTCGCCGTGACGTTCGCCGCTATCGAATGCACCCGCATCGCCCCTGGAGTATGCGTAGGTACGATCAGCGCCGTTCTTCCAGTCCATGAAATCGATGGACGAGTCTGACATGCCGACCGGCTCGAATATGTTTTTGGTGAAGTACTCCTCAAGCGGGATACCGGCCAGTGTCTCGATGGTGTGTCCTACCGTGGCGAAGCCTTCATTGCAGTAGGAGAACGCCTCTCCGGGAGCGGACTGAAGCACAGCGGTATTAAGCGCGTTGACCAGCGTTTCACGTGTCGGAAATGGGTTTACCGCCTCTTCCCGCGTGCGGTCCTGGTGCCCGGTCCGACCCATCCCGCTATTGTGGCGCAGGAACAATCGGGTCGTCATATGGCGGCTTGCCGCTTCGTCCTGGACAGCGAACCCCGGGAGGTAAGTTTGGACAGGTTCGTCCAGTCGCAACTTTCCAGACTCGACCAGTTGCATCGCCGACACGCTCGTGAACGACTTGGTTATGGAGCAGATGGGCCAGATCGTGTGTTCGGTTGCCAGGGCTTCCTTCGCTACATTGGCCACACCGAAGCCGCCCTCGGCGATGATCTCATTGCCACGGACAATCGCCACGGCCGCTCCGGGGATGTCGTGTTCGCCGATAAAGTTGGCGACGATCGATTCTTGTTCGGGAGTGAATCCCATCTGGACCTCTGTTCGGGTAGGCGTTCGGGTAGGTGGGAGAGGTGTTTTGACTAAATTTTGGTTACGTTGAACGTGACCAGATAATCAGAGGCGGCGACTCCGCCCTCGGGCGGCGGGTCTGGAGCGATCGAAACTAGTTCGACGTTGTATGGCCCTGTCTGCACCTGTCCGCCACCACCCGGCTGAATGATGAACTCGATCTGGCCGGATTCGAAATCCGGACCAGCCAATGACATGACCACGATCGTGCTACCCGCCGTCTCACACTGCACGCCCTCTGCGCATCGTGAGTCATCGGCCACGCGATGGAACGCTAGTTCCACGTTCTCTCCGGAGATCTCCGCGGACTGGCCGGGCGAAAGTGACACAACTTCTCCGAGCTCTATCCGGAGTGTTAGCACAGGGATGGGGGTGAAGGTTGGGGGCGTTTCTGGTTTGTCCGATGAGCAGGCGGCGATCAGCAAGACCGCCATCAAAATCACGATCGGCAGCCCGAACCGTAGAAGGGCCGGGCTTAATCGACTGTGAAGGCGAGGGTTCATTGTGATTTTTGGCTCCGTGTCCCTGTTAATAGGTATCAGGTAATAGTTGTCTGACGAGTAGTGGGCGATGCGCCCGTTGTTATGTGCGCACGACCATAAATGACGACCATTGATTATCGCTTCGCCCGACGGGAACCGGAAGCGTGGCGGGAATCAGATACGCTCGAAATAGCGTCGTCGTTCCCAGTCGGTGACGGCTACGTTAAATGCCGCCTGCTCGGTTTCAAAGAAGTGGGCATAGTGATCCACCACGTCATTGCCGAGCGAATCACGAACAAACTCGCTGGCCCGGAACACCTCATTGGCGTCGCGTAATGTGGCGGGCAGCGGCGTGACTCCCGGCGATGTATATCCATCCCCATCCAGCGGCGGAGGTGGTTCGATCTTGTTCACGATGCCGTCCAACCCGGATGCCAGGGCAGCGGTGTAGGCCAGATACGGGTTGCAGTCCGCGCCCGGCAGCCGGCACTCGATCCTGAGGGACTCACCGGAACCGACCACTCGAAACCCAACAGTTCGGTTGTCGAATGCCCATGCCAGGCTCGTCGGTGCCCAGGAGCCACTTTCGTATCGTTTGTACGAGTTCACGTTTGGAGCATAGAACGGCATGAACTCATGCGCGTGCGCCATCCAACCGCCAAGAAACCAGCGAAACAGGTCGGACTGCCCGTCGCCGTCAGCAAAAGCAGGGCTCCCGTCTTTTCGCAGGCTCAGATGGACATGGCAGCTTGAACCGTTGTGCCTTTCTGCGAACTTCGCCATGAAGGTCACGCTCACTCCAATCCCGTCGGCCACCTCTTTGACGCACTGTTTGTATACGACATGCCGGTCGGCCATAGTCAGAAGCTCGCTGTAACGAACGTTTAACTCATGTTGGCCGATCCCCGCTTCGCCCTTCGACGTCTCGACCGGTACTCCTGAATCGCGAAGATGGCGGCGTACTGTGCCATTCAACCGCTCGCCGCGCGATCCCTGAAGAAGGCTGTAATCCTCGTCGTACCACCCCGCACGTTCGAGTCCTGAATACCCGGAGCGCGCCGCATCTGCGTACGAGTCGTTGAATACGTAGTACTCAAGTTCCGAAGCCGCAAACGGGTCGAAACCCAACGCCTTACAGTGCGCCAGTTGCTTCCTGAGCATAGATCGCGGCGCGATAGGCACAAGATCGTGGTCCCCAGACTCAGACCCGGACGAGTCTGGGGATTCGGGCAGATGGACATCGCACTGGACCATCGCCGTCTTGTCCAACCATGACGCCACCCTGAGCGTCTCCATATCTGGAGAAAGGTGGACATCGCCGTAGCCCTTAGACCAGTTGGCGTACTGGTAACCGGGGGTCGGCTCCATCTCCATATCAACCGTAAAGAGATAGTCACAACCGTGGGTGCCGTGGTCGACCGTCTGTTCGATGAAAAAGTCGGCATCGAAACGTTTACCCATGAGTCGGCCATACAGGTCCGTAAAGCCGACCACCACGGTGTCGATCTCGCCCCGTTGTGCCAGCCTGACCAGCAAATCGCGAGTCAACATGCCGTTGATAGTGGGTCCGCTTGAAGTCACGACGTCATCCTCTTAGTGCGTTTGATCGCCCTGTCCAAAGATCCAGGCAGCTTGCCCGAGTATCGCACGTTCTTTACACGCTTCCGTGATGTTGCTCATCGCTGTCCGGGATAATGTTTCTGGTTGGAAACAAATTTTTCGCTGCTAGGGGCGGGCCTGAACGCCGGTTCGTTTGCCGCGTGATCTTAAATTGCGCCAATTTGAGAATGGCGCTGCATGTCCCGTCTCCGTAATTACAGGCGTCAGCCACACTAGAAGGATTGATAGCCATGTCGGCCAGTGATCGAATCAACTTTAAGAGCGTTCCGAGGTCGGGCGAGATACTCACGCCAGACTTCCTGAACTACGTGCTATCGCTACACGATCGGTTCAACGATCGAATCCAGGAACTTCGGGCTGACCGCCTGGCCGTGTCGGCTGCAGCAACGGGGGAAGGCCGACAACCCGCGCATCTCGCACCAAGTCCTGCCACCACAACCAATTGGCAGGTGCCGGAGGTCCCGGAAGAGCTAAGACAGCCGGGGATTGAGATATCTGGCCCGGTGGCGATGACCTCCATGTTCATCAATGCCCTCAACCCGATGCCGGACGGTACGCAGGCGGTTGGCGATCTTGACGATGATGAAGACGCCGCCGGTCACACCCTCTCTGACACGATCCAATCAGCCATAAATCGACGGGATGCCCTGTTGGGCAACCTGGAGTTCCATGACGAGGCGCGGGACCGGCATTACAAGCTGTGGGACGGGCCTATTCCGTTCTTCATGCACCGTGAACGCGGCCTTCATCTGAACGAACCGGACTTCTCGGTCGACGGTGTGCCGATATCGGCCACGCTGCTGGGTACGGCGGCGACCTTGTTCCATGCCGGGCGTGTTCACGCCGAGCAGGGCAAGGGCATCTACTTTTACCTGCCAAAGACCGAGTCCGTAGCCGAGGCTCGACTGTACCGGGACGTTTTCGACGCTTCTCGGGAGTTGGTTCCGCACCTCTCGGACGCCGTAATCCGGGGGGTCATCCTGGTCGAATCCCTCCCCGCCGTCTGGCAGATGGAGGAGATGCTGTACGAACTTGGCCCGTACGCCGCCGGTTTGAACGCAGCGCGCTGGGACCTGAAGGCCAGCCTGCTCGAGTTCGTCATGAACGACCCCGACTCCCTGTGGCCGGACCGTTTTGGCGTGGACGTTAAAGCAACCCCGTTCATCTCGAACATTTTCCGTCGCCTGGTAGCCGTTTGCTTGAAGCACGGCGCCGTGCCGATCGGAGGCATGGCCACACAGCTTCCAAGTCGTGATGAGGCGGTCAACGAGATGGCGGCGAAGGCGATCCGTGCCGACAAGGTCTGGGAGGCCGAAAACGGTTTCCTGCGAGGTTGGACGGCGCACATATATCACCAGAAAACGGCCGCAGACCCCTTCAAAGAGCTGCACGCCACTGGCTGGCAGCCGACCGATGCGATGAAGGACCCGGACAACTTCCCTGTCAAAATTGAGACCCCGGAAGGACCGGTCACCCAGGAAGGCTCCCGTCGAAACGTTCGGACTATCATCGAGTACGTCGAGGGTTGGCTGAACGGTCGGGGCGCGAAAGGCATCGATTCTCTGGAGGGGCACCCGGGCATTCACCCGGCTCTGATGGAGGACTTGGCAACGGCCCGTATCTCCGTGGCGCAGACGGCCCAGCGGGTCGTGCATGCAGCGGCCTGTGAGGACACCGAGCGGAATCACGACCTGGCGCTAATAAAAGAGCTGACACGTTCTGAGGGCGTCGACATCATCGACCGTCTTGGGGATGAGGCGGACGACGCAACCCGGGCGCGCTATCGGGAGTCGGAGCAGATTGTGCTCGGATGGATCAAGCGATACACCGAGTTCAATTTCCGATCGCTGGGCAGCTACACCCGTGAAGAGCTGCACGAACAGGGGACCGGCCCAGACGCGTTCTAAGGCCGCGTTCCAGGTGGTTCTAGAGTCTGGTGCGATCACGTATCGATCTTCGTCTGACGGCCCATCCCTAAATCGTTGCTCTCTCTGAGAATTCAGGAAGAACCAGATCCGGGAGAGTGTCAGATGCGGCGTATTCGAACACGATGGACTTACCTGACGCTTCTGAACATCGTCCTGGCAGTGCTAGTGGCCTGTTCATCGGCGACCGATAGCGGCGCGGCCAGCGTCGAAACCGTTCGACCGGAGCCAACGTCAACTGGTATCGCCGGCGAACCACTCCCGACACCACCGCCGGGTTTCACAATAACCCTGCCATCACGCCCTCTCCGTTGCCCGCATTCCTGCCGGGATTCGACGGAGGTACGCCTCTCCCTGATCTGCCGGCTATTTTGAAGTTGTTCCAACTTACGATCCGCCCAGACAGAGAGCGGACGATCCATATTCGTTCGTGTCCGAGCGTCAGTGTGGAGACTGGCCCAACTTCAGCGCCTTCCCGATGGACCTGTCGAACGTCCCGCTACTCACTCCGCTTGGCAACGTGAATCCTCCGGGCAACACCTTTCCTACCTCTCACATGTACTTCGCTGTACCGACGATCTGGGGCGAAATTGGCGAAGGGCCTTTCGGAGACGGCCAGACATTTCCTCCAACTCCCGTTTACTCCGTTGCCGACGGAATTCTGATCTCGATCGGCGTATCAACCGTCACCACCAGCCTCAGCGGCCAGGAAGTTAGCTATAGCGAGTACACGTTCGACGTCGGAATTTGCGAGGGGCTCAGAGTGAGGTACGGCCATGTTGGGCCGGTCTCAGGCCGCATCCTGGAGTCGATCGACGATCTGGACTCGTTCAACTGCAACGCGTACTCGACTGGCGCGTTCGCTGTTGACGTATGTTCCTACGCTCCGTTCCTGGAACTGACCGCAGGCGAGCAAATCGGATTCAACAGCGGTCGAGCCGCTGCGTTGGACATCGGGGTGTTTGACACGACCACGCAGACGATCGATTTCACTCATCCAGAACTGGTCTGGGAAGAGGCACTAGGATCGCTGTGCCTGCTCGTTCAGTAGCCGGAGAGCCAACGTGCTGAGCTGGCAGCGATCCTCTGAAACGGCGAAATGCTGCGTACCGCAGACCCGGTATGTGGCGTTCTTAACTTTGACGTCGCGGGCACGCTACAGCGCGGTTGGTACAACGAGATTGACCAGTTCGCGTCCGAAGACCTGAACATTGCCTTCGTATACGATCAGGTGATCCCGGATCAACCCATCATCTCGGTCGGATTCGTACCCGGAATATCGTCAGAAGCATACCAATTCGACCCGCGCGACGACGGCAGGGTGAACAGGCACTTCCGGGACATTAATTCCGGCGCAGGTGTCTACTGCTACCAGGACCTTCGAGATCGATTCGACCGGTCTCACCCGGAGACGCATCTACTCGTAGAAATCCCGGAGACCGGCCGATTACTTGTACGCGCCGAGGACGGGTTTGAATGCGGAGCCGACCCGTGGGAGATCGGTGCCGGTGCCACGGAGTTTGTTCGTTAGCCGTCGAGGGCGCCCAGAAACTCGTACCCTCCGGACATGATCCAGCCGTTCAGGCTTGTGTAAAAAAATTTCACGCCCTGGTCCCGGAACTTGGCGACGTTGTGTGCGCCCACGGTTGTACCAGCGGTCTTCCCGGCGGCGATGATCTTCGCGATCGACTCGTCGATGGCCCGCTGCACGTCCGGATGCTCGTCGTTGCCGATGTGGCCCATGGACTGCGCAAGGTCGCTTGGGGCGACGTGGAACACGTCAACGTGCTCGACATCCAGAATCTCATCCAGGTTGTTGACGGACTTGATGTCTTCAACAAGCACCACAACCATCGTCTGATCGTTTGCCTTTTTCACGTAGTCGGTCACGCCAAACGACTGGCGCGGTCCGTACATGCCGCGGGTGCCTATCGGCGCGTATTTGGCGGCGTTCACGATGTCCCGGGCGTCCTGCGCTGTGTCCACGTGCGGCACAGTGATGCCCATCGCACCCATATCAAGCGTCCGGTAGATGGTGTTGTAGTCGATGCTGCCAACACGAACTAGCGGCGTCATGCCCCACAGGTCGGCCGCCCGCGACAGATCACCAATAGCTTCGAAGTCGACCGGCCCGTGTTCGGCCTCAAGCCATACAGAGTCGACCCCGATCTGGCCGACGAAATCTACCAGATGAGGCGTATCTACACCGGCCAGGCACGTAACGATCTCGCCCTTTGCCAGTTTTTCCTTTGCACGGTTTGGTCGCAGTTCAGCCATTTGTTTTAACTCCGAATATTTTGGGTTCGGTCGATGACGGTCGGATTGCTCCCTCCGACCTACCATTGGAGAGGCCTACGTCCCACTAACACCCTTCTTAACTTCATCCGTGTACATCGCTGCACCGTTCGTTACCCACTCGTTCAGATTGGCGTTGAAGAAGCGGACACCCTTCTGGATGTAACTCGCAATGCTGGCGGTCCGCCCGACGTGACCCGGGATTCGACCCGCGTCCACGATTCGCTGAATTGAACGGTCGATCACCGCCTGAACCTCTGGATGCTCCACGTCGCCCAGGTGGCCCATCGACTGCGCGAGGTCGCTAGGCGCAACGAGGAACACGTCGATGTTGTCAACACTGACGATGTCGTCCAAGTTCTCCACTGCAACTATGTCCTCGATCAGGACACAAACAAAGGTCTCGTTGTTGGCGTGCTTAAGGTAGTCACCAACGCCGTAGCCCTGTCGCGTACTGAACATGCCGCGACTGCCGATCGGCGCGTACTTGGCGGAATCTATGACCAGTTCGGCCTCTTCACGCGTGTTGATGTGCGGCACGACTATGCCTTGCGCCCCGCAGTCCAGCGTCCGGTAGATCGTGTTGGCCTCGGCACGCCCGACTCGCACGATGGACGCCATGCCCCATAGGTCGCAGGCTCGTGTGATGTCCTCGATATCGGCGAAATCCAGTGGGCCGTGCTCGGCCTCAAGCCAGACGCCTTCGACGCCCAGCGTGCCGACGAAGTCCGCCATCTGGGGCGTATACACGCCACCTACAGCGGTGACGACACCACCAGCCGCCAGTATTGCTTTCGCCGGGTTCTTGCGCATCTCGGGCATCGGACCAATCCTTCAAAATCGCCCGTGTCGGGCGGCCTGTTTCGCCCTAACTGGGCGGGCGGATTGTATGCCACGGAGCGCCGTTGTAACGCTGAGACCTATAAATCTTCTCGAAAAGGATGTCCTGTGCGCCTTCCCACAGAGCTTTCTCGCCGAGTGCATGAAGCTGATTAAGCCCTTCGGTGACGGTCATGAAGTGATTGCCGGCAAGCTGGCCCATACGGCTGGCGAAGGACACACCACCGTACGGAAACAGGATTTCCGTTTCACTGAAGCCGCCCGGATAGAAAATGATGTGGCCCGGAGCCGGGTAACTGGTGTGGTTCTCAAACCCGACATCCAGCTTGAACTCACCCATGGGGGCCCAAGCCGCCTCGCCACTCCAACGAGCCTGTATCAATTTGTTCTTATAGGGCAGTAGCTTCCGGAACTCCGACCATGTCTGTGGTGCGGCATCCTCTTCAGCGTTCGCCACGAACACAAATGATCCAACGGTGATCAGTACCTGCGTCATGTGCCTGCTTTCTGTGTTTTGTCATGCCGATAGAGGTGGATCGATCTGTACCGAAACATCTGCGCGGTCGGACGTAATTATTGTCATCGTGAGCTCACCCACTGTCATCCTGAACTCGATTCAGGATCCGCTTCTGTGCCCATCCCGCCAGTCCCAGAGGATGACAGTTACGAATCGTCCTACCGAGAAGATTAGGCCATCGCCAAAGCGCCCGATCCTGAATCAAGTTCAGGATGACAGGACAAGGGCACTCAGGCCCGCAATATCTCGCATGGCGTCAGACCGCGGCCTGCCGCCAGACACAATGGCAAGGGCACCAACTCACCGGATTAATTCCCTAATAGCATCATCCATGAATATTCTGGCTTCGGCATCGCTACCTGACGGAGCAACGTGACCCCAGATGCTGGGGATCTCCTTGAACTCGGCGTTGGTCATCACTTCGACCTCGTCTCTGTTGTCGTCTGACCAGAAATGCTGGTCTGTCGATGAGGGCATAACGACAGCCTTAGCAGTTATGCCTTTGATAGCCGCTTTCAGATCGCCGTTATATAGCGGATGATCACTGATATCCGCGTTCTGCCATGCCCGAGTTCTGATGAGCAGGTCATTGGGATCCTGCGGCACAAAACGTTGAGCCAGTGCGTTGGCCATTTCCTTGTGTGGTGACAGCCCGAGAAGTTTATGTCCGTCCTGCCTGAAGAACCCCTGTGAATACGCCCACGCGGTATAGATAGCGCAGAACGCCCTCATCCCGGCCTCTCTGGATATTCCGTGAATCGGCCGTGATCGAATACGGCATCAGCCTCCAGTCCTGCGGCCAGGCTATCGAGGAACAGCCAGTTGTAGCCCGAGCATTTGGCGGCGCTACAGATAGGGACCAGGTTATCCACCATGTCCGGGTACACGGCCGCCCAGTGGTACGTCTGCAACCCGCCCATCGAGAAGCCGGTTACGAGTTTCAGATTCGAAATACCCAGCTCTTCAGTCACCAGCGCGTGTTGCGCACGTACGTTGTCGTAGATGGTGACCGCAGGAAAGTCAGGCCCGCTGAACGGTGACGGCGTATTGGACGGCGAAGATGACAGGCCGTTCCCGAACATGTCCGGAATGATGATGAAATGTTCGTCCGGATTTATGGCCCGTTTGTCACCCTCGATTGTTCGTTGTGGAAAGGGATCACGAACTGATCGGGTTCACGACGATCGGCCCGCTTATCGACAGGTATGAGTTCTTTGAACAGCCGAAGACACTGGGTGAGGATGGCGCGATTGGAGTCATCTACTCGATTCACGTCGATCCGGATCACCTCGGTGGAGGCACTGGCACCATTCTCATGCGGACTGCGCTCGATCACTTGAGACAGGTGGGGATTAAGACCGTTGTTCTTGATACCTATGAGACGAACGAACGATCCAGACGTTTCTACGACGTAGGTGGTTGGAGGTCGCTCGGATGGCTGAGTCGCACGAAAACGGGACGATGGCGATCTACCAGATCCGTCTGGACTGATTGAGTACCTGGCGCGAAATCGGCCTCCTGATGATGAGGCCGATTTCACATGCGAGGAGTGGGTTGTCAAAGGGCGGCGGGCTCACCGGGAGCAGATGCTCCGGGGGGTGTTGCGGTGGACCCGCCGATATTAGCTTTGGTGCACGTTATCTAGTTTCGGGTTCCAAAGGCGTATTTAACGACTCATTCAAGCGTCGGCTGTATGACCGTCTCCGCGAAGGCAGCGTGTGCGTTGTCATCCGAATCCAGGGCTATCGAGGTCGAGTTCCTGGCACTGTCCATCTCGATGTGCATGTGTCCCGGCGCGCTGGCAATCGAGTCACGCCGCGGGCAAGATTGCGGCACACACCTAACAGGTCCATAACAACTTCGGGACAATGGAGATCGCAGATGGAATACCGCACCCTCGGCAATACCGGACTCAAAGTGAGCAGACTCGGTGCCGGGCTGTCCGAGATCGGCCAAGAGCTATCGCTGGACGAGACCGACTTGGCAGCGCGCGTACTCAACACCGCGCTGGACAACGGAATCAACCTGCTGGATACGGCTTCCTGCTACGTCAATAGCGAGGAGTTTGTGGGGGCTACCGTGGCCCACCGACGCGACGAATATGTCCTTGCGACGAAAGCTGGGCACGCCACGTCCGCCAGGGAAGGGCGAAATCCAGATATCGACTGGACCTACGACACGGTTGCAATGAGCATCGATCGCTCTCTTGAACGGATGAAGACCGACCACATCGATATCGTGCAGCTCCACTCATGTACTCAGGAAGTGCTTGAACGCGGCGATGTTATTCGCGCTCTGCAGGATGCACGGGACGCGGGCAAAACGCGTTTCATCGGCTACAGCGGTGACAACGAGGAGGCCCTGTGGGCGGTGCACAGCGGTGCCTTCGACACACTCCAGACCAGCTTTAATCTTGTCGATCAGCGTGCCAGACGTGAGCTGTTACCTGCCGCGGTGGAGCAGGGTATGGGCATCATGATCAAGCGACCGATGGGCAACGGAACATGGGGCGCAGATCCGGCTTACCCTAATGCCACGGGACAGTGGGCAAGGATGCTCCCGCGTGCACAGGCTATGGAGGCGATAGGCCAGGTTCCGGGCGCGCCTCACGATCGAATAGAGCTGGCGTTCGGGTTCACGCTCTCATACGACTCCGTGGACGTAGCGCTAACCGGTACAAAGAACCCGCGCCACATGGCCTCAAACCTGAAGTTGTTCGAGCGCGGGATATCGCTGGGCACGGATGCGGTTTCAGAGCTAGAGAGCCGGTTCGACCGACTGGATGACGGCTGGGTGCAGTTGGAGTAGGCGCGTCCTAGTCTCCGGAACCCCCGGCAGTACTCCCAGATGTTGCGCCACTCGGCGCAGCTTCTGACGATGCCAGCAGTGCACTCAGGTTGCGAACGTGACCGTTCAGCAACGCCGGACCGATGGCGAACGCTGATACAGCGATCCCGCTAATCGCCACAGCCCACGGTGCTCCTATGGACGCCGCAAGAGCACCGGCGAACATCCCGTAGAAGCCCATCACGCGTCCCCGCATCTCGTTGGGCACCAGCATCTGGAGCGTGCTCATGATCGAGATCATGTAAACGGACGAGAACAACCCCAGGAAGAAGATCAGCACCAGTGCCAGTGCGTACGACCCAACATACTCGGCCGTCAAAGCCCACGCCACCACCGTGATGCCGGTCAACACTGCGCCGCCGATCAGGATGAAGCCCGTGTTACCGGATGAGACCCGTGTCCCCAGCCACAGGGTGACTATCAAAGCACCCACCCCGCTCACGCTCATCAAGACGCCCTGTCCGTCCGCACCGACCTTCAATATGTCGTCGGCGAACACCGGCATCAGGATGATGTAGGACAGCCCGAAGAAGCTGTTGAAAAAGGTCATGCCGATCAGGAACGAGAAGATCGAGTTTGCCTTGATGAACTTGAGGCCCTCAGCGATGTCGCCAAAAGCGCTGGTCTTTCGTGCAGATGCTCCGACCCATGCCTCGTCCGGAACTCGCAGGAAGGCAACGACGATCGTGAAGACAAACATCAACATGGCCGCCAGCACAAACGCTGCACCGGTGTCGATGATCGCGATCAGCACTCCGCCGACTGCCGGTGCAATGATCCGCGTGCCCTGCCAGATAGATGAGTTGAGTGCGACAGCGCTCATCATCACCTTGCACTCGATCAAATACGGGTAGATCGACTGTCTTGCAGGCTGGTTGAACGCGTTGATCGCCCCGGCGAACACGGCGATGTTCAGGACGTGCCACGGCATCACGACATCGGCAAGTGTGATCACCGCCAGCAGGCCTACAAGGGCAGCCGAGATCGTCTGCGTCACGATGATGAGCCGTTGCTTGTCGAACCGGTCTGCGACCACTCCACCGGCAAGGTTGAGGATGATCGCCGGGACCGCATTGGCGAGTCCGACATAGCCAATGTAGACCGTGGAATCGGTCAATTCGTGTATCAGCCAGAACTGGCCGAACATGGCGATCTGGAAGCCGCCAACGGCCGAGAGCATGCCGAACCAGTAGTTGCGATACTCGCGGTACCGCATAGCCGGTGGCACAGAGAGAGTGATCAGCCCAATTTTCCTGGGCCGAGGTTCTTCAACAGGTCTCTCGATTTCCGTATTACCCAACGACGTTGCCTCCCGATACCGATCCGCACGGCCTGAGTGTCCCTGAGTATCGAGGGATATAAAGGCGGAACTGGAGCCGATGGCGAGCGATTCTACCGTTTTCTGGTCGGGAGCAATTACGTCCTAGGACTGGCTACTTATTTTTACCGCCACCCTGATTTCCGGAGTTACCTCCCCCAGAGTTGTCGCCTCCGCTGTCGGAGCTACTACTCCCGCCTGAGCTTCCGGAATTGCCTGAACTTTCGGACTTGCCACGAGCCTTGGTAACCGCACTATCGATCAAGTCCTGGTCCTCAGGATCGCTGTTCTCTATGAGGGCTTCCAGGCGCTCCAGTCGCTTTTCGTTCACCTTGCCACGGAGCTTGTCGAGGCCTTCTGCCAGTTCAGGGTTGTCTTCAGCCGCAGTGTCAGCGCATCGATTCGATCGATGATCTCGTCTTCCGAGACCGTGTTTGTGACGGAGCTGTTTCCGCCGCCATGTTCCGACTTAACGATCAAAACGAAATCGTCTCCGAACTCACCACCTTTGCCGTCGAGTTCCCCTTCCGTGCCGTCTCCCTTGAGGATCTTGGTTTTGCTATTGCCATTTTCTTTGACTACACCGCGAAGGTGCTTACGGGTGGCTTTGCTGGGAATCACGGTCACGTTGATGGCGCTGACCGATCGGAACGAGACTTCTATAGGTGGGTGAACGGCGGTCGACTCGTCGGTAGTAGTGCCGTCATCGTCTCCGGACGCTTGTTCTATCGATTCCGGGTCGACTGGAGACTGGCCCAACAGAAGCCCAACCCGATCTCAGACTTGGATTTCCTGCGTTTCGCCTTCTGCGGCGGGCGGACCAGCGAACTTGACGTCTGCGCCACTCACATCGACTGTCACGAACCTGAGCAGCGATTCTGGTACTTGAGGGCAACATCCGGGCCTGGCAGTTATCAATGTGCCCGGTACACCAGTTCACCGCCGACGTAAGTCCGCTCCACGCGTACGTCACGCACCGCCTGCGGATCGAGGTCCCGTAGGTCCTCGCCAAGCAGGGCTATATCTGCCAGCTTGCCCGGCTCCAGGGAACCCTTCAGGTGCTCCTCAAAGCTGGCGTATGCGCCGTTGATCGTGTGCATTCGTATCGCCGTGTCCAGATCGACCGCGTGGTCCGTGCCACAAACGTCGCCGTCCTGCGTGGTTCGCGTCATCGCCTGCGAAATGCCAAGCAGGGGTCGATGGTCCGTCACGGGCGCATCGGAGCCGCCGGCTACGACCACGCCACGCTTGATGAGCGTACCCGCGGGGAACATCACGTCGGCCCGATGTCGACCGTAGTTGGCGATGTAGCCGTCGCCGAACTCCCAGAAGAAGGCAGGTTGCATGGACGGAACTATGCCCTGCTCGATCACACGTTCCTGTAGATCGGGCGGCAGGATTCCGCAATGGTCGATCCGGTGCCTCAGCCCCTTGCGCGGGAACTCGGCCTGCGCACGCTTCATCGCGTCCAGCGTCTGCTCGATGGCTCCGTCGCCGACCGCGTGAACCGTGCACTGCCAGCCCGCTCGATGCGCCCTCCCGAGGAGGTTGTCCAGGTCTTCCTGCTCCCAGTAGGCGATGCCGTGGCTGGAGGGGTCCGACGTGTACGGTTCTCGCGTCGATGAACTGGGGCCGGATGACGACCCGTCGGTCATGATCTTGAACGCCCCTATACGTAGTCGCTCGTCGCCGAAACCTGTGTGTAACCCGGAATCTAGGATCGGGACGTGCGGGTGATCCAGCGCGTTCACCGTCACGAATGCATACAGGCGCACTTTTAACTCGCCGGAAATCACCATCTCCTGCGCCTCCTCCATGTATGAGCCAAACAGCCCGCCTGCGTCCTGCACGCTGGTGCATCCGGCGCTCAGGTAGAGGCGATTCGCTTCGAGCAGGTGCTGCCGGAGATCGTCAGCAGGTGGCGGTGGAACGGCGCGGAACGGGATGTTGGCGCGCTCGTACGCGACCCCGCTCAGCTTGCCCGCTTCGTCACGGTCGTATCGGCCGCCTTCAGGATCGGTTACATCGTCGGTGAGCCCGATCGTTTCCATCGCTTTCGAGTTGAAGGCGACGATGTGGCCGCAGGTTCGTGTGAACAGGACCGGGTTGTCCGGGGCGACCGCGTCGAAATCTGCTCGACCGGGGTGTCGCTTTTCGGCGAGCCGCGACTGGTCGTACCCACGCCCGTAGATCCAGGTTCCCGGTGCCTGCATCTCTGCACGCTCCCGGACCGCTTCTACGATCGCTGCTATCGAACCCATGCCCGGCGCTTTGCAATCGATCTGACGCTGAACCGCACCCAGCCCGGCGAAATGGCCGTGGCCTTCGATCATCCCCGGCAGCAACGAGCGACCGCCAAGCTCCACGGGCTCCGTGCCCGGACCCGAGGTTGCAAGGACATCCGCGTCCGACCCAACGGCCAGGATGCGTCCATCAGAAACGGCGACCGCCTCGGCAATGGTGTTATCCGCGTCTACGGTGTGAACCGTGCCGCCGGTAAATACAAGATCAGCTACTGCACCGGGCATATATGTTCCTTCTAGCGGCACTTCATGATTGTTCGTAAATCCCCTCTCCCAATGGGAGAGGGCCAGGATGAAGGAGAAGTCTCATAATGAGACCGACTCCTCTCGCCCAAACTTCGACTTTCTCGAAGACCTAAAGGGCCGGCGCCTGCCAGCCGCCCGTTGCCACTTCAATAGCTCCCGCAATTCCAAGCGCCACGTCTTCACGCCAGGGCCGTGCGACGACCTGCACGCCGATTGGCAGTCCTTCCGGCGAAGTACCTACGCGCACCACAACGGCGGGCCACCCGGTCATGTTGTAGACGTGGGTGTAACCGCCGACGGTTGTCGACTGGGCGTCGTCGTGCGGTGGAGCCGGAAATCCCGAGACCGGGCAGATGATTGCGTCGTAGTCGTCCATGAAGGCCAGCATCTCGGAACGCAGCAGGTCGATCTCGTCTTGCACACCTGCCAGTCCGTTCGCGTCCAGTGCGCCGCCACTTCCGTCGATCCTAGATTGCAGGGTTGGACTGATCCGCGTCGTGCCGTAACGCTCCAGCAACACCCGTGCGTAAGCGCCGCCGTCCGCCGTGCGAGTTCGATCCAGCAACTCGGACGCTCGGGGCACGGCTGAAGGCCGGTTCTCGGTAACACTTGCGCCTGTTTGTGCGATCGCCTCGCCCGCGGTCTTTACTGCGGCCCTGACTTCAGGCGTCGGGGTCAGAACGCCGTTGTCGTCGTAAGTCGCTATCCGTAGCTCCGAGAAATCGAGAAGATCAGGGTCCCTCACCGGCATATCGACGATGTAGGGGTCTCGCCAATCGGGTCCGGCAATTATCGGGAAGGTCAGAATCAGGTCGTCGACCCAGCGACCCAGCGGCCCGATAGTCGTGAAAGCGTCGCGGTAGCCGCCGGGAGGGACGATGTGTCCGGTACGCGGAACTCGGCCAGAAGTCGGCTTTAGACCTGCGATTCCGCAGTAGTTTGCTGGGCCTCGGATGCTGCCGCCCGTGTCGCTCCCAAGATCCAATGGCGATCCGCCGGCGGCGACGATAGCCGCGGCCCCGCCGCTGCTGCCGCCGGGGGTGCGTGACACGTCGTACGGATTGTTCGTTCGGCCGTAGATCAGGTTGTCGGTGATCCCGGCGAAGGTCAGCTCAGGCGTATTGGTCTTGCCGATCAGGATGCCGCCCTCGTCCCGAAGCCGCTTCGTTGGCGGCGAGTCGGTATCCGGGATGTACTCCGTTCGCCCGGTCGTGCCGCCCGTCGTGATGATGCCCTCGGTGTCGTGCGAGTCCTTCAGCGTGAACGGAATGCCATGCAGCGCTCCTCTATGCTGGCCGCCTGCAAGCTCGGCGTCACACGCCGCTGCTTCCGCCAGGGCACGCTCTTCGCAAAGTTGCACCACGGCGTTCAGCGTGGTATTTACCTCTTTGATGCGCTCAATATTCGCGGTCACGAGCTCGACCGACGAAAGCCGCCTCGAACGGATCAACTCTACGAGTTCGGTCAAGGATGCGCTGAGCAGGTTGTCCATGTGCTGATCCTTTTTGGATTACTTCAAAGGCCCGAGACAGATGTTTTCTGACATGAGCAGTTATCACTAGAGTCGCTTGATCCAAATTAAAGGGGCGGTGGCCTCCAGCCGCCGGTAGCTTCTTCGATCACAGCCGCCACGGCCAGTGCGACGTCCTCCCGCCAGGGTTGCGCCACGATCTGGACGCCGATCGGCATGCCTTCTGGCGAGGTGCCGCCGCGGACTACGGCTCCGGGCAGTCCGCTCAGATTGTGGGCCTGTGTGTAGGTGTAGCTCAGGCCCTCGGCGTCCTCGTGAGTCGGCGCGGGTTGAGCTACTACCGGGCAGATGATGACATCGAAGTTCTTCATGAATCCGAGCATCTCGCTGCGTACGGCGTCCACATCATGCATCAAAGCTGCGTACTCCTCGACCGATAGACCATCTTTCGGCGGGCCGGAAGCGCGCTCGGACAAAAAGCGTGAAGGCTCGGAGGTCCCGGCGTTAGCCAACAGCTTGCGCGAAAAGTAGCCGCCATCAGCGCCGAACGACCTCCCGGCAAGTTCCGAGGCGCGTGCCACGGTCGACGGACGGTTTTCCTCCACCGCGGCGCCGGTTCCCGAGATCAAGCTGGCAGTTGCCTTGACGACTTCTTGGACCTCCGAAGTCGGCGTTTGCAGTCCGTTGTCCGTGAAGAAGGCCACCCGCAACCCGGAGACATTCACCTCGTCAGGATTTCGAATAGGAACCGGCTCTACGAACGGATCTATCCAGTCAGGGCCGGAGATGATCGGCAAAGCCAGCTTGAGGTCTTCAACACGACGTGCCATCGGTCCGACCGTCCCGAATCGATCCATCGGGCCTCCCCATGGGAAGGCGTGGCCGGTACGAGGCACCCGCCCCGCTGACGTCTTCAGCCCGGCGATTCCACAGTAGCTGGAGGGCACCCGAACGCTGCCGCCAAGGTCCGATCCAAGCTCAAGAAAAGCCCCGCACGCGGCAACGATGGCCGCCGCGCCGCCGCTGCTTCCGCCGGGGGTGCGAGTCACGTCGTACGGGTTGTTCGTCTTGCCATAGACCAGGTTCTCGGTGATGAAAGACATCGTGAACTCGGGCGTATTGGTCTTGCCGAGCACCACAGCGCCCGCCGCCCGAAGCCTTGCTACGGGCGGAGAGTCGGCTGTCGGAATCTTCCCGGCCTTGCCGGTTGTTCCGCCGGTTGTGACGATGCCTTCGGTGTCGTGTGAGTCCTTCAGCGTGATCGGAACGCCGTGCAGTGGGCCGACAGACTCGCCACGAGACGTTTCTGCGTCCCGTTGCCGCGCCTCATCCATCGCCCGGTCGGCCGCCAGTGTGACCACCGCGTTCAGCTTTGGATTGACCTCGTCGATCCGCTCAAGCGCGGCGCGGGCGATCTCTTCGGATGAAACCTCTCGGTCCCTGATCGCCTTTGCGATCTCGGTCGCTGACCTGCTCAAAAGCTCGTGCATCTGGAATCCCTGCGCTGAAACACGTCGTATGGTTGTTCGGCGCTACTTTAACCCCAGATTCCTAGATGTCGGGGGCTGCGTTACGTAACCCGCCAGATAGAATGCCCTTTGCCTGGCATGCATCCTGCCAATCAGATCCCAATCCGTTCAGAAAGAAGATATGGATACCGAACTCATAATGATGCGCATCCTCCACATCGGGCCTGGGGTCGTGTGGGTCGGCAGCGCGTTCTTCGCCGCATTCATACTCAATCCACGCCTTCGTGCGCTTGGCCCCGAGATGGAAAAGCAGGTCACGGCCTCGATCAACAAGGTCTGGGGCCCGGTCGTTCACGGATCCGCTGCGATAACGATCATCGTCGGATTCATGCTTATCTCGTCGACGCCTGGCCGCGAGTTTGGCGATTTGTTTACCACCGACTGGGGCTGGGCCATCGGCATCGGCATCGTGACTGCGTTTGTGGCGCTGATCTTCGGCGGCCTCGCAGGGTTCAGCCAGTCCAAGGGGCGACGACTTAACGAGGAATCGCCGGGTTCGGTCTCGTTGAAGTCGTTGGATATGCAGTCCAGTATTTTTGAGAAGTTGCACGCTTCGGCCGCACTCGTAGCTGTGGCTGCGATGGCCGCAGCCAGATGGGTTTAGAGACGGGCAAGAAGAACAGGAGCAGGGCATGAGCGGAATCTGGCCGGGCGAGACACGATGCGTTGTGATGATCACATTCGACATGGACGGCCCGTCGGCAACGCTGAATCGCAATCCGGAGCTGGAAGACCAACCCAGCGTCATGTCGATGGGCGAGTTCGGCCCAAACGTGGCCGTACCCCGAATCCTGGACCTGCTCGACGATCTCGACATCAAGTCGACGTTCTTTGTACCCGGCTGGGTCGCCGAGCGACATGAAGATACGGTGCGTGACGTGGCGAATAGAGGCCACGAGATCGCTCATCACGGGTACCTACATGAACCCCCGGCCACACTCTCAGGCGATGGCGAAGAGGGAGAAGTCCTGGATCATGGCTCGGAAATCCTGGAGCGAATTACCGGCCAACGTGTCCTTGGTTATCGATCTCCGTCCTGGGAATTGAGCGCAAACTCGCTGGACCTGCTCAAAGAGCGCGATTTTGTTTACGACTCAAGTCTCATGGGAAACGACATCCCGTATTTCGTCGACTCCAAAGGCGGCCGAATGGTTGAGCTGCCGGTCCACTGGTCGCTGGACGACGCCCCGTACTACACCTACTCGCCCGTTGCAGGACGCACCGCCCCGATGTCGACGCCACAGGACGTTCTTGAGGCGTGGAAGTGGGAGTTCGATGGTGCACACCGCCTCAACCGCTCATTCATGCTCACGATGCACCCCCACACCTCGGGTCGATCGGCACGATTGATCGGGCTGGAGAAACTCATCAAGTACATCCGAACCTATCCGGGAGTCGAGTTCATGCGCTGCATAGACGTGGCTGAGCGTTGGACGGATGAAGGGATGACCGGGTGAAGCGCGGCCCCGCTCCTTCCTTAACCGTGCTTCAAGAACCTGACATGGGCGCGCAACTTAATAGCGTGTAATTCTTGAGTCTGGGCCGATTAAAAGACGGATCAGACCTGGCTGACTGAACGCATTCCTCGTCAACCTGAACTCACAACCTGTCATCCTGAACTCGACTCAGGATCCGATTGTTTTCGCTCAGGCTCGTTGAGAACCACGATCACCTATGCCTCACGATGGGCCGATCCTGAATCGAGTTCAGGATGACAGCAACTCCGTCGTTTCTGTCTCCAGGGTGTGCGTCACTCCAGATGGAGTGACGCGGCGGACGATGAGTGAAGCACACCCTAAACCGAACCCTCGATCACCACCGGCTCGATCTCATCCGCAGGCTCGAACCCAAGAATCCGACCGTAGAAGTAGATCTCCGCTTCCAGACTACGGATAGCGTTCTCGGCCATTCTGAAACCGTGCTGCTCCCCCTCGAACTCCAGTAGCGCGAACGGCACGCCCTTCGTACGCAGCGCGGAAGCCATCATGCGCGCCTGTTCCGGCGGAACGACCTTGTCCTCAAGGCCCTGGAACATGATTAACGGGGCTGACAGGCCATCCACATGCTCGATAGCCGAGCGTTCATCGTAGAGGGCCTTGCCCTCTGGATAGGGGGCGATCAAGCCGTCCAGATAGCGGGACTCGAACTTGTGCGTTTCCTCGGCAAGCGCCGATAAATCGGCAACGCCGTAGTAGCTGGCCCCGGCTGCGAAATCGTCGTGGAACGCCAGCGCGACCAGCGTCGTGTAGCCACCGGCGCTACCGCCGCGAATCGTCATGCGTTTCGGGTCGACCAGCCCACGATCCGCCAGATAACGAGCGGCAGCGATGCAGTCCTCGGCATCGAACACGCCCCACGTCCCCTGCAGGGCGTCGCGATAAGCGCGCCCGTAGCCGGAACTGCCCCGGTAGTTCACATCGACCACGCCGATGCCCCGGCTCGTCCAGAACTGGATGCCCATGCTCAGCGACCCATCGGTCTGCGAAGTTGGTCCGCCGTGACTCATCACCACAACCGGCGGTTTCTCGCCGGATGGACCTTTGAAATCGGCGTTTTTGGGCGGATACCAGATCGCGTGAGAGATCTGGCCTCCAATGACCGGGAACGAGATTGGTTGTGCATCGGACAGATACGTGGGATCGATCGAGACCGTACCTCCACGTTTCACGACCTCGGCCTCTCCGCCCGGAACGCTGATCGTGACGACCGCCGAACCCGCACTGGAAGAAGACCCTAGTCCCACAACTTTAGGCCCACTGGGCCCATCAAGAATTGCGACGTTGCCGTAGGAAGCGCCGAGCGATGTGAACGGGATGTCGATCGGCGTGAGCCCCCCGCCGTCCGGCTCAACAACGCCCATCCCGGCGATGGCGTCCTTGCTCCAGGTCGCCAACAGTCGACCGTCCGGCAGAAATCCGTATGTGGCCGCGCCCAGCGCCCACATCGGGTGCCCGAACTCGGCCTCCATCGGCGCAAGAGGAATGGCGTTTCCGTCTTCGCCAAGAACATTTAGATTCCACCACCCTGACTCGTCTGACACGAAGTAGAGCCGCCCGTCGGGTCCCCACTCCGGCTGGTAGATCGAAACACCGTCGGTTCCTGCCGCAATTGGTGTGTTTGAAGAGTTACCGGCCTTGTCCAGGTCAGCTACCTCCAGATAAGACGTGTCCCACGGCATATTTGGGTGATCCCAGGCTAGCCAGGAGATACGGCTTTCATCTCGGTTAAAGCGTGGCGCTGCATAAAAATCGCGCCCGGATGCGATAACCAACTGCTCGGCAGTCCCGTCCAGCAGCAGCCGCACGATCTCGTTGACCGCCTCGCCGTCGCTATCTGGATGACTCTCCCGAACGCAGTACATCGCTGCGCCGTCTGTAGTTACTCGTCCGTCGGCAAAGCGGACCCTTGAGTCAGTTTCAGGCGTCACTGGCTCAGGCGAACCGCCAGCGATCTGCCGATACAGGCGCTGATCCGAGAAGTTAGAGAAGTAAACGACGTCTTCGTGCACCACGTAGGCACCGCCGCCGTATTCGTGAACCGTGGTGCGAATGTTGAACCCTTCAGGCGTCACGTCCGCAATCGTCCCGTTTCCGAGACGCACCACCAGCACACTGCGCCCGCCCTCAAGGGGACGACCCTCAAGCCAGTACACATCGTCGCCATCCACCGAGACCGAACCTAGTCGGACCCCGGCGGCCGACACGATCTCGGCGGTGATGGGTGATTCCCACGATCCGTACGGTGTAGTGGTCCTAGTTGGACTATCTGGCATTCGGGACAGGTTCCTTCCGGTGTTTAATGAGCGACCCCGCCTTGATTTAACCCGAAGGCGGGATGCTGAAGTATATTTGCCCGGCGCCAGAGTCGGTTACAGGCTCGGGCGACTCACAACCCGCACACACAGGGACAAATGATGCGAAGCAATCCGATGAAAGCAAACTTGGCCGCCGGGAAGGCGCAGATCGGCTCGTGGGTCAATATGGCCCGCAACCCGGCCATCCTCACGCTGATGCAGTCAGCCGGAATGGACTACGCACGGGTGGACATCGAACACTCGTCGCCGTCCATGGAGACTATCGGCAACTTCGCATTGCTGTCCCGTGCCCTTGGCTTTCCGATCACGGTTCGGCCTCCCGAGGGCAACCGTGAGTGGATCACGCGTCTGCTCGACTCAGGCGTCTGGTGCCTGCACATTCCGCAGGTCGACACCCCGGAGATCGCAGAAGAAGTGGCGAGCGCGTCCCATTACGCCCCGGAGGGATTGCGCGGCATGGCGGCGTTTGGACCCGGCACCGATTACGAACACGGGCCTATTGGCGAGACACAGAACTTTATCAACCAGCAGATCCACACCACGATCATGTTCGAGTCGCAACAAGCGTTCGATAATCTGGACGAGATCATGAGCGTCCCGGGCATCGACGCTGTGACACTTGGCCCGGCCGACCTTGCGCAGGAGCTTGGCGTGTTCGCCACGCCCGATCAGGCGAAAGTGATCGACGAGTACCGGACTCGCTTGATCGAGGGCGCAATCAAGCACGGCAAGCAGGTTTCGATGCTTGTGAGTTCGATCGAACAGGGTGAGCAGTGGATCAAGGCCGGAGCCAAGATCATCTGCTACTCAAGCGAGGTCGATCTCCTGAGCCGCGGAATGGCCGAAGGCGCAACGGCGCTCCACGCAGCTGCGGCAGAAGTCGAATAATTCTCGTTTAACGCCAGTGAACCGGCCTTATTCTGCCCGCAGCGGAGAGGCCGGTTTACTGGCCGCCGTTTTTCTGTACGGACCGGTTCAGGACATCGACGCCCTTGTGACCGAAGCCGTCTGGAGTCGTCTCGGACAGGCCTCCGTCGAGCGGTGTCAGGGACACCCAGCTGTTCCGCATCGCCCAGACATCCGTGTCGGGTTCGCTCTCTGATGCCGCGCTCAAAGCGGATGGCGGTCGATGAATCCAGTAGATGGTCCGTACGCCACGCGTCTCGGTCTCGACCGTGTCAGATGCGCCGGGGATGCGTTTGCTTGGGCTTGCCAGCATTGCACCCTGGTAGGCTCCGTCGCTCAATTTCGGGAAGTTGATGTTTACAAACGGCTGCGGTCCACCGGCGGCGGCATGCTCGAGCATCGACTCCGCAAGATCGTGCACCGCTGCCCCGATTACGGCAGACTCGGCATCGACCCTTAGGCCGACCGAGATCGCAGCGGTTGCTACGCCGTTCAGGTAGCCCTGAAGCCCTGCTCCAATAGTTCCAGACACGGTAAGGTCCGCACCGACGTTGTTGCCGGGATTCATCCCGCAAAGCACTAGATCGACCGGCGCAGCGGATAGCTCTTTCAGCCCAAGAATCACGGCGTCGCCCGGCGTGCCTTCGACGGCCCACGCCTCTACTCCGGACACCGGAGCGGTGAAAGATTTCGCACGAATGGGGTCATTAAGCGTCAGTCCGGAGCCAACTCCGCTGCGATCACGATCGGGTGCCGAAACGATTACGTCGCCAAGGTCCTTTACGGCCTCGACCATGGCCCATAGAGCCGAATTGAACGCGCCGTCATCGTTAGAGATCAGGATTCGCAATGTGTAATGTCGCCTTCCGGAGTGCCCGCGTACGGGCGTTATTTAAGTTCGTCGTTAGTTCAGCTTGAGGTTGTCGATCAGCCTCGTCTTACCGATTCTGACGGCTACAAGGGCCAGGGCTGTTGCACGGGTGTATTCATCAAAGGTTTCCGGGTCCACGACCGCAGCGTAGTCCAGTGTAGCTAGAGAATCTGACTGGATCACGCCCTGTATGCCGGCCTCCAGCGCTGATACGGATCGCTCTCCGTTGGCCCACAGGTCACGGGCAGAGCACAGCGATTGGTAGACGACACTCGCCGCCTTGCGTTCTTCAGGTGATAGATAGGACAGCCGGCTGCTCAGCGCCAGTCCATGCTCGTCACGAACGGTTCGAACGGGCACGATCTCGATCCCCATCAGGAGATCACGGGCCATACGCGTCACTACCGCCAATTGCTGAGCGTCCTTCTTACCGAAGTAGGCAAGATCGGGTCGCGTCGCATGAAATAGCTTTGCGACCACTGTCGCAACGGCCTTCATGTGGCCGGGCCGATGCGTGCCTTCCAGGACATCCCCGATTGGGCCGGGGTCGACCGTAAACGTGTCTCCGGACGGGTACATCTCATCTACCGATGGAGCGAATACGGCGTCGACGCCCGCGTCTCGCATGATCGCCAGATCGCGTTCCCGGTCAGCCGGATAGGTCCCAAGATCTTCGTTCTCGTCGAACTGTGTCGGGTTCAGGAACAGAGTTGCGACCACGGTTCCGGCGCGTTCCCGGGCGGCGTGAAGCAAGGCCTCATGCCCGGCATGTAGCCCGCCAAGCGTCGGGACCACCGCCACAGGAGAGGTCATCGACGTTCGAGCAACGTGCATTTCGGCCACGGTCTCGATTATTTGCAAAGGGAGATCCTGATTGGCCTCATTACTTCTGGCACACTACTTGCCCCCAGAACCGGAATTGCTGGACTTAGTGGAAAACGACTCAGCATCAGTAGGGAACTTGTTGCCACGAACATCGTCTGCGTAACGCGACAACGCCTCGTCGATCACTCCCGCCAGGTCGCCATAGCGGCCGGCGTGTTTGGGCCTGAAATCTGGCAACAGACCCAACAAGTCGTGGAATACCTGTACCTGTCCATCACAATCGGGTCCCGCTCCGATGCCAATCGTCGGTACATCCAAACGCTCGGTGATGGTCGCCGCCACCTCCGTCGGCACCAGTTCAAGCACTACGGCGAACGCACCAGCGTCTTGTAAGGCCAGTGCGTCCTCCAAGAGCCGCGCCGCTGCGTCCTCGGTTCGACCCTGCACGCGATATCCGCCAAGCTGGTGCACCGATTGTGGCGTGAAGCCGATATGGCCCATCACCGCGATCCCGGCATCGGTCAATCGCTTCACCGTGGGAGCGACGGACACGCCGCCTTCCAACTTCACGGCCTGTGCGCCGCCTTCCTGCAGCAAGCGGGCGGCGTTTGTC
>Ga0302123_10000121_pt1 | contig 58305 bp, 50 predicted proteins | sample CB21_321_MG_FD_203109 | JGI IMG/M metagenome (GOLD analysis project Ga0302123, IMG submission 203109) | Marine microbial communities from Western Arctic Ocean, Canada - CB21_32.1 | ecosystem: Environmental > Aquatic > Marine > Oceanic | place: Canada: Western Arctic Ocean | collected 2017-09-28 | reverse complement strand
CGATGAGCAACGGGCCGTCTTCCATCTGGTGCTTCGACCGACCCGACACTAGTAGCGCAACACGGAGGGATCGACGAACTGTGACCAGGCGTCGATGCCGCCCCGAAGATTGTAGAGATTCCGGAATCCCAAATGCCGGAAATACTCCGCGGCCTGTCGGCTGCGTACGCCGTAGTGGCATTGGAATACGATGGGCGTATTCGGATCCAAGCTGCGCAACGCATCGTGATACGACTGATCAAGGAGCCGAGAGCCGTCGATCTTCGCGAACTCGCGCTCCTCATCCGTGCGGACGTCGACCAGCTCGAACGACGTACCGCTCTCAATCAATGCCTTCAGCTCCGGAGTTGACAGCTCGCGAACCGGAGGAGGTCCATTTTCTGTGATGTTGTCACCCACGGATTGTTGATTCTCGTCTGCCCGATCTCGATCGGTCAATCCTTGGAGGGTGAGCCGCAGGCGACGATTACAGCGCAAGCTGGGCAGATTGCGGCACTCCAAGCGGCGACGGGCACGGCGACAGGACCGTCCCTCGATGGTGGCAACTGAGCCGTGCTTGAATCGTGACGCCCTCTATTCGTTGGCTTGACAGTGTCTGTCCACGGTATGGTTCAGAATATCTTATGAGTGGTTCGACATTTGCTACGGTCCGTCCATCGCCTGTTGTTGAGTAGGCTGGCGTTTCACGTCTAGAATGCGGTGACCTGCGCCTCCTGAACGAGCGCCGACGGGCAGCTTCGAGGCAGAGAGGTGTGCTGATTTCATCAAGTTGACAGTGCCCCGCTAGGGTCTGAAGCAGGGTACGATCGGCAAGTCCAATGCACATCTGCTTCGACAACACCTACGCTCGGCTGCCGGAGCGCTTCTACGCCAGACAGGAGCCTGCTCGTGTTCCTGAACCGACTTTGATTCACCTCAACCGCGAGCTCGCGGCACAGCTGGCGATCGACGCCGACTGGTTGCACTCGGCTGACGGCGTCGCGACGCTCGCCGGCAACGCGATCCCAGAGGGTGCCGAGCCGATTGCACAGGCTTACGCGGGCCACCAATTCGGTGGCTTCTCACCACGACTGGGCGACGGCCGCGCCCTCTTACTGGGGGAAGTCGTCGACACCGACGGCGCGCGCCACGATCTGCAGTTGAAGGGCTCTGGGCACACCCCCTTCTCGCGTGGGGGCGATGGCAAGTCGGCCCTCGGCCCGGTCATCCGCGAATACGTGGTTAGCGAGGCCATGGCCGCGCTGGGGGTCCCCACGACACGGGCACTCGCCGCAATTGCCACCGGTGAGCGAGTGATGCGCGAGGAAAAGCCGCTCCTGGGCGGAGTCTTCACCCGCGTTGCCGCCAGTCACATACGCGTCGGGACGTTTCAGTACTTTCTTGCGCGCCAGGACATCGAGGCCCTGCGCCTGCTCTCGGACTACGCGATTGCCCGGCACTATCCGGCCGCCGCCGAGACGCCGGCTCCGTACGTGGCGTTGCTCGAGTGCATCGTGGCCGCGCAGGCGGACCTGATTGCCCACTGGATGTCCCTGGGGTTCATCCACGGCGTGATGAACACCGATAACACCGCTATCTCCGGGGAGACGATCGACTACGGTCCGTGCGCGTTCATGGACGCCTTTCACGCGCAGCGCGTCTTCAGCTCCATCGACACCGGCGCACGCTACGCCTGGGGGAACCAGCCGGACATCGGGCTCTGGAACCTCACCCGTTTCGCGGACACCCTGCTGCCCCTGCTCTCGCCGAGCCAGAGCGAAGCAATCAAGATCGCCGAGGGCGCCCTGAACGGATACGCTGCGCGATTTAGCAGCCAGTACGCCGCCCGGTTTCGCGCCAAGCTCGGCCTTCCTCTAAAGGCGCCGCTCGAGCTGATCCACGAGTGCCTCGATCTACTCGACGCGCAGGAGGTCGACTTCACACTCTTCTTCCGTCGCCTGACGGGCATCGCTGGCGGAGGGGACCCAGGATCGCTTGCGGCGATGTTTTCCGACAGCGAGCCCTTCGAGACATGGTTCGCGAAATGGCGTCGCGAAGTTGGCCCCGGTGCGCACCCTACTGAGATGCGCGCCGCCAACCCGATCCGGATCCCACGCAATCATCGTGTGGAGCAGGCCATCCAGGGTGCCTATCGCGGCGACTTCGCGCCGTTCAATCGTCTGGTCGATGCGCTTGCCACGCCCTACGCCGACCAGGTCGAATACGCGGACCTCGAGACACCACCGCAACCAGAAGAAGTCGTCCACCAGACGTTCTGCGGCACCTAACCTGCACACGCGGTGGCGCGGTGCGGGATACGCCAGCGAGGGGCATGTGACTCGAAGAGTTCGTGAACCCGGGATGGAGGTTTGCAGCTGATCGAGCTGGCTTGGTGTGTAACATGCGCGTGCCAGCGAATGCGTGTAAGGCAGTGCTCACCGCGCTCTCTGGTGCGACGAAGCACAATAGGCCAGTGTTAACCGACCATCTTCTCGAGTTGCTGAGTGCGTGGCCCGTTTGACCCCCGCGATGTCTAGATTCCGTCCCCCGGCCATCCTCGCTGTAATCCCCCGCATACCGCAGCTCAGGAAGTCCGGGCCTGAAGATCGGCCAGGTAGTTGATGAAGGCAGTCTTCATGGTCAAACAGTGCAATCTGGTCGCGATGAAACTGAGCAATCTTGGTGTGCAGTGAGAGGAGGGCTTCTGGGGAGAGCGACGACGCCATGAATACGAATTCGAGGGCTCCGCTCGAGACAGTCTTACGGTATCACCAGGCCACTAAGCATCATGTCCATCGCTTCGCGCACGGCCCGGGCTATCTGGACTGGGACACCCAGCCGAACCCGTTCCGCCGCTACAATGGTGCGTCACTGATCGCGTTGGACACGGTTGCACCAACGGACGAGCCTCGCTACGATGACGCGTTCATCGAAGGACGGAGTCCACCGGTCCCGCTGCACCGACACAGCATCTCGCAGCTTTTCTTCGACAGCCTGGCGTCCTGCGGCAAGGGCTCTTCAATACCGTTGCGCTCTACCCATACGAGCGTGGCCGTCCGCAGGGTGGGGACATCGCGTGCGCCCGTGGCATAGACCAGCGTGCCGCTGTTCGAGGCGTGGCGTCGGGGAGGATCTTCAGCGCGACCTGCCGATTGAGCTACGTGTCGGTCGCCTGCCAGACTTGGCCCATCCCGCCCTCACCAATGAGGGCGGTGACGTTGTAGTGGCCGATGGAGGGTCCAGGTGCCAGTCCCATTGGTCTGTCAGACTAACGGCGTCTCGCGAGAAGGAGCCCCTTGACCCCCTCTACGAGATTGTCGCGATCCGAGCCTGGTACACCGACGCACAGGGCGATCCATAGGCCCCCGTTGATGGGCTCAGGGCAGGAAACTGGGACCAGCAAGATCGTGGATCACCGTGGTCCGGCGCTAGTTCTTAGCGGCCGTCCAGGTGCCACTGAGAAAGCCTCCGAAATCGACTGCCCCTTTCATGTTGGCGCCATCGACCATGCCGGTGAAGGTCAGTTTCATCGGGCCTACTTGCGGGGCCTCAATTTCGGACGTAAAAGTGATCTCGCTGCCAGTGATGGTGCCTTCAATGGCCGACGCCGCATCAGCGGCCCCATACGTCCCTTTGAGCATGTCTCCGTCTTGCTCGATCATCATCGGCGTATCGTTAGCTCCTCCCTGACCGGCGTCGATCGTCAGAGTCCAACTCCCAGCGACGTCGGTCTGCGCCATGGCGGCCAGACCACCGCACAACGTGATGAACACCGCGACGGTCAATGAACGCAGCATGATCTTTCTCCTTCCAAGTCACGAGTTTGAGTAACCGATTCCAGGTGAAACACATCGAGACGAGGGCGGGAACGTGTTCCACATCCCTCTCACTTTTGTAACGCCATTCTCTTCGAGAAGAGCCGGGAACACACCGCCGAGCCGCACGTCGCCGCAGAGCCGCACCTTCCCCCCCTCTGGGGACCAATCGAAAATTGCTCGGTAATCATGTCACCTGGCGGGCCGATCGCAACAGAAAACGGGGCAACCGGAAGTCAGGCGTTATCAATAGTTAACGTAACACACGGTTTAGGTTGACTTCCGATCCGCTTCCGCCGCTCACTCGTCAGCGCCTGGGCTCGAGAAGCAGCTCGACGACCTCATCGGTGTCGCGCAAATCAGTGAGGACGACGTGCGCGCCAGTCTCCCGGAGCGCCACCTCGTCGTAGGACCCGGTGGACACCGCCACCGACCGGGCGCCAGCGGCTACCGCGCACTGGACATCGAGCGGCGTATCGCCGATGACGACCACGTCGCCGGCTCTTTCTACCGCCACACCCTCGCGCCGCGCCCGATCCACCGCGATCGGCACCAACTCGTCCCGTACCGGCGCGTCGTCCCCGTACGCGCCGAAGTGAAAAAAGCGCCAGAGAGCAAAGTGCTCCAGCTTGATCTGCGCCGGGCGCGCAAAGTTACCGGTGACCAGACCGCACCGAACGTCGTCGTATCGGCTCAAGGTCTCGAGCAGCGCCGCAACCCCGCGCATCAGCCCCTTGCGGGGGCCCGGGAAAAGGAGCTCGTCTGCAAACAGCTCGCAGTAGCGGGCATGAAACCGCGCCCGAGCTTCGGGACCGGCCGCCACGCCCGCACGCTCGAGCGCGGCGGTCAGGATGATCTCGTCGGTCATGCCGGCGACCGGGATCTCGTCGAAGCCCCGAGCCACACCGAAGAGTTCCTTGAACGTCCGTGTCAGCGCGCGATAGCCGGCTTTTCCCGTCAGCAGGAGAGTGCCGTCGATGTCAAAGAGGAGGATTTTGGAGAACACCAGCAGTCCATCGTGAGAGTCCTGTATTGCACAAGACCCGTCGAGAGCGCGGCCGCACTCGGCCATGGCCAGGCGCGACAAGGAAAAATACCGGCAGTGATTGACCGAGGTGTCATGCGCCTTCGCTAACGCCTCGGCGTGACCTCGCCATAGCCCGGCACTTGAAAGTGCCGGGCGGCAGCTGGCGCCGTCAGCCTGGATGTAGCCGGACTTCCACCACGAACTGCAAACGCCCTGAGGCCTATTCCTCTTCCTGGATCCCCCGCTACACTCCCAGGTCCCGGTTGACCTCGTCCACGATCCGGGAGGACCTATTGAAAGCGTCTACCACCGCTCGCAGCGCGACGACATTGGCTATGATTGCCAGTAATGCCAGCATCGCGTGGAATCCGCCCGGAATAACACCGGTGTCGACACCACCACCGAAGATGGCCGTCACCATGGTCAGCGCTATCGCCACCGTCGCGAGCTTGAAGACCGGTCCACGCAGGGCGGACACCCTGGCCACAGCGTCCGTCGTCAGCCCGCCCTCTGTCACCGCGTCGCGAATGGCGCGTCCTTTCCCGATGAGGTAGAACATGGTCATCGAGTGCGCCAGCAGGGTGATCATCGTAAAGAAGAAGCCCAGCGAGGTGTGCCGGAACACGGCGTCCGCGGTGCCAGCCATGTATCCGAGCGCGAAGCTGAAGACCATGCCGACGAGTGAGATGACGGTGGCGGTGATCAGGGCAGCGGACATCAATAGTTCATCATATCAGTCGCCGTGGCGGGGCCGCCGGTGAGTCAAACGCCATCACCGGTCGCTTCGCAGTGGCTGCCGATCTTGCGGGACCGTCTTGGATCCCGGCGCGATGCGCTCGATTTGGCGATGGGCGCGGGTCGTCACGCGCGAGCGGCAGCCTGCCACGGATTCCGGGTGTTCGGCGTCGACCGCGACCGCGACCGGGTCCGACTGGCTAGAACCGGCCCGCTTGAACACGCGCGGCTCTGGATTGCCGACCTCGAAACGGCGACGCTGCCGCGCGACCGGTTCGACCTGGTCATCTGCACCAACTACCTGCAGCGATCAATCTGGCCGGCGCTCCGTGACACGGTCCGAGCCGGTGGGTTCGTCATCTACGAAACGTTCACCGTTGCACAACTGGCCCATGGCACCGGCCCCCGGTCCCCGGACCACCTGCTGCGCCCAGGCGAGTTGCGGGCCGCGTTCGACGGCTGGGAGCTGTGGCACGACGAAGAATGCATGGCCCCCGCCGCTGTCGCGCGGTTGGTCGCCAGAAAGCGAGCCACGCGATCAGGACACGAGGTGCCACCCCGGCAAACCCGGGGGAGCCTCTCACGCTGACCAGCTGTCTAGCCCCCGCGTAACGGGGCTAAAAGAAAGGGTTCTGCTCGCGAGGCTATACCGCCATCGCTTGTCGGGTTGAGGCGCAGCTTCGCTAGCAGCGAGTCGTGCGTCTGCTGGGTCCGAGACGATGCTTGCGCTGACGCTCGGCGAGCGCCCGATATTCCCTGATCAGCAGCTCGAGATGCTCTCGTTCCTCATCGGCGAACTCCAGAAAGATGCGCTTGCCCTCGGAGTCCTCGAACCGCTCGCCGTAGCGTTTGAAAAACTTGTGTGACCCGCGCTCGCATCGAATGCCGATCATCAGCGCGTCCCGATCGTTGACAATCTTGGCCAGCTTGTCGGCACCGGTCGCGAACAGTCCATTCGCTGCTCCCTTAAAAAAGAGAAACGTCGGGTAGGACTCGAGCTGCGGATCCTCGGCGAGCAGTTGCCTGTACCTCTCTTCGAGGGTCCTCAGATGTTCCTCCTCTTCCTCGCCCAGACGCCGAAAGACCTTCCGCGCCCGCGCATCCTGTACCAGCTTGGCGCCACGTTTGTAGAAGTCGAGCCCGCTTCGCTCAGTGTCGATCGCCATCCGTAGCGCGTCACGCGCGAACAACAGCTCGGTCGTCGCAACCGGGCGCGGCGTGCGACGACCCGCCTGGCAGTCCTCGCAGGTCCCGTAGATTTGCACCACACTCCGTCGGGCCTCGAAGCCACGCGCGACGGCGATTTCCTCGAGCAGTGCCTCGATATCGGAACTCAGAAACTCGGACGACCGGTTGCACGATTTGCAGAGCAGGTGAAAATGCCGCGGGTGGCGGTAGGCGTGCTCGAACCGAAACCGCCCGTCACCGAAATCGACCTTGCGGGCGATTTCAGCATCAACCATCCACTGCAGCGCGCGGTAGACGGTGGCGCGGCTGATCTTTTGGTCCTCCTCACGCATCAGGTCGACCAGGTCGTCGGCACTGAGATGGCCGTTCTGGCGCAAGAAAACGCTGACGATCAGATCGCGTTTACTGGAGCGCTTTCCGCCGGCCGGCCGAAGGCGATCGAGGTAGGCCGTTTGAGCATCCATGACCTAGGCAACTCCATAGGGTGAGGGTGTCACATGAGAAGCACTTGCTCGCGACACTGGAGATGTCTAGTCCAGCGTAGCGGGGCTGCGAGAAAAGCTACTGCGAGTGACGCAGCGCGCTTTTCTCTCGTAGGGTTGAGGCGTAACGTCGCTGGCAGCCCGGCCACCCCACTCCATTCGACCCGCTATGCTCTACGCGCCTGCGTAGGGGCTACACGTTGAACGACGACCCGCACCCGCACGTTGACTTGGCGGTCGGGTTCTTGATCGTGAATCCGCCGCCGGTCAGGTTGTCCACAAAATCAACTTGCGCGCCGCCCAGATACCGCAAGCTGATTGGGTCGACATACAAGCGAACGCCGTTCGACTCAAAGACGCGGTCGGCCGACAAGTCGCCCTCCCCCTCCTCGATCATCAGCCCATACTGGAAACCGGAACAGCCGCCGCCCTGCACGAACACCCGGAGCCCGCCGCTCGCTTTGTTCTCTTCCGCCATGAGGGCGCCAATCTTGGACGCGGCGGTCTCGGTCACGCTGATCAGTGCTGCCATCGGTTGAAATCTCCCCCCATTTCCAGAACGAATCCCTGTGCGAAGTATATAGGGGCGAGTCGGACGCTTCAAGACCGCCGGCGAGCAGGCCGGCGCCCGAACACGCCAGGCACCTGCACGCGGCGGTGTTCTACAATACCGGGAGCACGGGTGCGGCAGCCGGGCAGCACCGATGAACGAAACGAACCCAGCAGAAACTTGTGTCACTGCTCGACCGCGCAGAAGCCCGTTGGACCGAAATCGGCGTGAACCAGGCAGATCTGGTCCCTGCCATCGCGTTGCAGCGACACCTGGTGATCCGCACGATCCATACGGTGGATCGGCTGGACCGCGCCAACCAGCCGGTCGTCAGGCTCGAACCGGAACGTACCGCCGACAAGCTGCGTGCCGGCACCCCGGCGCTGCGAGGCGAGGTGGTAAATCTTCCGGTCGCCATGCTGAGCCCGCTGGTCCTCAGGGCATGCGACGACCTCGCCGCCGGAGGCGCGGGCGTTGTCGCACGCCGCGTATGGAATTGCCTCGACGAGGGTCGCATCGACATGGGCTCGCTGCTGATCGCATCTTTCGACCGCAATCAGAGCGCCATCCGGATCAAAGCGAGGCATGAGGGCATCGCGCCGGATGTTCTGTGGCTCGCGGCGGAGCTCGCAGTCGGCCCGGCGGCGTACGTGGCGCAACAGACACTGTTCTGCCCAACTGGCGCCGGAACACACCCGGCGATAACCGGCGCGCTCGCGGAATGGCCACACGGGTATTGCCCAGCCTGCGGGTCCTGGCCGGCATTCGGCGAGGCTTCTGACTGGTCCCGGCAACTCCGCTGCTCGTTCTGCGGTATTGGCTGGCGCCTACGCAACCCCGGTTGCACATACTGCGGGAGTGCGCCAGGCCAGCTGACCACGCTGACGACGGCGCAGGACGCAAGATCTCGGGCGGAGCTCTGCTCCGGATGCGGCGCGTACCTCAAGTGGCTCGATCTGCCTGAGCCAACACCATTCGAGCTGCTCCCGGTCGAGGACCTCGCCTCGACGCCGATTGACGTACTGGCGGTTCAGAAGGGCTTCGGCCGCCCATCGCTACCGGAGCTCGGCGGGCCCGAGCGGTACCCCTGTCAGATGGACGACCCGCCGCCGGCGTAGCCAGCCGGGAGGACGGCGATCTGCCCTCAGCCGTCGTTATAATCGAGTTAAAACTGATGCACACACAACGAACAGTCTGGCTGGCGCTGGTGATGGCCAGTGTGGCACTGACCGGACCGATCGCGCCAGCCGTGGCGCAGGACCTGCCGCACGCGCGACTGTTCCCGCCCGAGGACCTCGGTCTGCTTGAGGGACCGGATCGGAGCCTGTGGCAGAAGCCGGACGAGATCATGGACGCGCTCAACATCGCCGATGGCTCGACTGTCGCCGATGTCGGCGCCGGAGCCGGCTGGTTCACGGTGCGACTGGCGCGACGGGTTGGCCCCAACGGACGGGTCTATGCCGAGGACATTCAGCAACCGATGCTCAATGCAATCGATTACCGGGTCCGCCGGGAAGGGCTCGCGAACGTCGAGACGGTGCCCGGCACCCCAGACGACCCCAAGCTGCCGGCCGGGCTGGATGCGGTGCTCATCGTGGACGTCTATGCCGAGGTGGTCGATCCGGTCTCGCTGCTGACCGACGTCGCGGCGGCGCTCAAGCAGCAAGGACGTCTCGGCATCGTCGACTGGACCAAGGAGGGCGGTGGCCCTGGAATACCGATGGATCGAAGGGTCGAGGCGGCCGAGGTCATCGATGATGCCGCTGCGGCCGGGCTCACCCTGATCTCTCACGAGACGTTCCTCACCTACCAATTCCTGCTCGTCTTCGGTCTCGACCAGCCCGCGGCTCTCAGCACCCCGAAGGCACGGTAGGCCATTGTGCGGCCCGGTTCTCACTCGTTCGGAGCCGTGGCGGACGGCCAAGCCGCGCGACAATGCGCGCCTCGCGGGCGCGGAGCGGGCCTGGCGGCCCGTGGCAAGAGCCCCGCTGCATTCGAGAACGGCGCTGCATCCGGTCCACTGGCGTTGCGGCTCGGTCACATGCCGCCAGCATGCTCCCTTGCCGCGCCTTGGAGAACCGGCGCATCTGTGTTCTCGGTGCGACGCCGGGTCTTACGACGGGCCGCCGGGGTCCCTGCGAGCGACGAGCCTGGGTGTGGGGCAGAGCCACACGAAAGTAAGGTCCGGGGCGAAGCCCCGTCTATATGAAAATGCCAACCGCGCTCACAATTGCCGGCAGCGATTCCGGAGGAGGGGCCGGTGTCCAGGCCGATCTGAAAACGTTTGCCGCGCAGGGTGTGTACGGCGTGTGCGCGATCACCGCGGTCACCGCACAGAACACGCTCGGCGTCACGGCGGTCGAAGCGATCGGCCCGAGAGTCGTCGCGGCGCAAATCGAGGCAGTGATCGCCGACTTCGATGTCCGAGCGATCAAGACCGGGATGCTCGCGAGCCGGGAGGTCGTCGCCGCCGTCTGCGAGTCGCTCGAGGCGGGCACCGACATCCCCCTGGTGGTGGATCCGGTCATGTTCGCAACAAGCGGCGACCGGTTGCTCGACGACGACGCCATCGAGCTGGTCCGCACCAGATTGCTTCGACGAGCGCGTCTCGCCACTCCGAACCGGCTGGAGGCGGAAGTACTGGCGGGAATGCCGATCGCATCGCTCGAGGACGCAAGACGGGCCACCGGCCAGATTCGGGCGCACGGCGTCGCGGCGGTCGTCATCACCGGCGGGCACCTCGGCGGACCGGAGTCGGTCGATGTACTCGACGATGGCGGCGCTGTTGTCGAGTTCCGTGGACCGAGGCTGGAGAGCCGAAGTACCCACGGCACCGGCTGCACCTTTGCCGCCGCGGTCACCGCCGCGCTGGCTCGGGGACAGCACCTCGGCGATGCGGTGGCTGGCGCCAAACGCTATGTCGAGGCGGCCATCCGGCACGCCGAGCCACTCGGGCGCGGCCACGGGCCGGTTAATCATTTCTGGAACGAATGAGCGACAATAGAGAGCGTATGCAGGTGCCGCGCTACGCGGTGACGACCGACGAGCTGAATCTGGCTGGGCTCGTGAGCGCTGTCACGAGATCGCCCGCCCACTCGCCGGACGAGCCCCAGGCCATTGGCCCGGGCGCCATCACCTCGTTCGTGGGTGTCGTCCGGAATGAGAACGCGGGCCGCCGGGTTCTACGTCTCGAGTACGAGGGCTACAAGCCGCTGGCGCTCAGAACCTTCGAGCAGATCGGCGCGGAGACCGCTGCACGCTGGGAGGTGGAGATGGCGCTCCATCACCGGCTGGGCACGCTACGGATCGGCGAGGCAAGCATTATGATCGCGGCCTCGTCGCCACATCGGGCCGATGCCTTCGCCGCCTGTCGATACGTGATCGAGCGGGTGAAGCAGATCGTGCCGGTCTGGAAACACGAGTTCTTCGAGGGTGGCGACATGTGGGTCGAAGGCGCCACGGCGGACCCCGACGACGACGAGGCGCGTCAGGACGCGTACAACCTGGCATGCGCGTGACCATTCGTCTGTTTGCCAGGCTGCGTGACATTGCAGGCGCGGGGGAGATGGTGCGGAATGTGCCCAATGGCGCCAGCGTTCAGACCGTATGGGACACGCTGGCCGGCGAGTTTCCTGACCTGCAGCAATATGAGGTTTCGGTCTCGACGGCGGTGAACGCGGAGTACTCGCGAATGGGAGCGCCGGTCGCCGACGGCGACGAAGTCGCGTTCCTGCCGCCCGTGTCCGGCGGGTAGGGTCCGCGCAAGAACAGATTTCCAATATGGGACGTCGAGGCGCCCGGCTGGCAAGGCGCGAGGAGGGAGAATACGGGCAGTATTCGACCCCTGTAAGAAGTGGCCAAACACTGGCAGCTCCGGGATGCGGCGCCAGTCGAATGCAGCGGGACTCTTGCCACGGGCTCCTATTACTACTTTGTCAGATCGCCCAGAACGCTTGGAGAATCGCATGTTTCGCCATTTGTGTGCCGATGCCTCGAAATTGCTGAATAACGAACGTTTCGCCAGAATCGGCGAATTCTGTCCAGAAACGGCCAAACGGATCTGACAAAGTAGTACTAGGCGGCCTCGGGCCGTTGGGTACCCAGAAACGAGACTTGTGTACTCGTTGGGGGCCGTCGGTGACAGCCAGCGCGCGCACGGTGCGCCCCGCGGCCGAGGAGTGGGACCTTCGGGGGGGCCCGCGTAGCCGCTGTGTGGGATTCGGGGCGCAGCCCCGTCAAACAAATGTTCGAAAAACTACAGACGATCGAGACGCGCTTTGACACGCTGATGGCGCTCGTCAGCGATGCCGCTGTGCAGGCGGATCCCAACCGGTATCGGACCCATGCGAAGGCGCTGGCCGAGATCCAACCGACCGTGGACACGTTCCGCGAGTACAAAACAGTGGTCGCCGCGATCGCCCAAACGCTGGAGCTGAGGGAGGGGAGCGACGCCGACATGCAGGAATTGGTCGAACAGGAGCTGGCCGTCCTGGAGACGCGGCGCGAAGACCTGCTGGCCGAAGTCAAGGTCCTGATGGTGCCGAAGGACCCGAACGACGAGAAGAACGTCGTGCTGGAGATTCGCGCCGGAACCGGCGGGGACGAGGCTGGGCTGTTCGCAGGCGACCTATTTCGGATGTACACCCGGTTTGCCGAGCGGCAGGGCTGGAAGGTGGACGTGCTGTCCACGAGCGAGAGCGGTGTCGGCGCGATCAAGGAGGTTATCGCGCTGGTCGAGGGGCGCCAGGTGTACAGCCAGATGAAGCACGAAAGCGGCGTCCACCGGGTACAACGGGTACCGGCCACTGAAGCAAGCGGGCGCATTCACACCTCGACTGCGACCGTCGCGGTGCTGCCGGAGGCGGAGGAGGTCGACATCGCGATCGATCCGAAGGACCTGCGCATCGACACCTTCTGCTCGAGCGGACCTGGCGGTCAGAGCGTGAACACTACGTACTCGGCGGTACGAATTACCCACCTTCCTACCGGACTGGTGGTGTCGCAGCAGGACGAGAAGTCGCAGATCAAGAACCGCGCAAAGGCGATGAAGGTGCTACGATCGCGGCTCTACGAGATCGAGTTACAGCGCCAGCACGATGAAATCGCCCAGGACCGGCGGAGCCAGGTGGGCACCGGCGTTCGGTCGGAAAAAATCCGCACCTACAACTTCCCGCAAAATCGCGTCACGGACCATCGCATCGGGTTCACCTCCCACCGCCTTACCGAGATGCTCAACGGCGATCTGGCCGAGATAGGCGAGGCGCTCACGACGCACTACCGCGCCCAGATGCTCAAGGACCAGGATCCAGTCGTCGGGTCGTGATGCCTCCGCAATCGGCCACTGCTGCAACGACGCTCGAGGCGCGCGTGTCGGCCGCCCGCTACCGGCTCGTTGCGGCCGGGATCGACGAGCGCGAAGTAGGGCTCGATGCCGAGGTACTGGCCCGGCACGCGCTCGGCTGGGACCGCGCACGGTACCTCTCGCGCACGCGGGATCTCGTGCCCCCAGCGTTCGACGAACGGTTCGCGCCGCTGGTCGAGCGGCGATGTCGCCGTGAGCCTGTGGCACACATCACCGGATCGCGCGAGTTTTGGGGCCTCGACATCGCGGTGACGCGGAACGTCCTGATTCCCAGGCCCGAGTCGGAGCTACTGGTCGAAACGGCGCTGGCACTGCTCGTGGACCTGGTGGCACCGTGGAATGTCGCCGACGTCGGTACCGGCTCCGGGTGTCTCGCCGTAGCGCTGGCCAAGGAGCTCCGGCGCGCACGGGTCACGGCGACCGACATCTCTCCACCCGCGATCGCGGTGGCCCAGCGTAACGCCGCTCGGCACGGTGTGGCGAGCCGGATCGAGTTTCACAACATGCGCGGTCTCGACGGTCTGTCCGGCTCCTACGATCTCATTGTCTCGAACCCGCCGTATGTGCCAGAGCCTGACATCGCGAGGCTCGCGCCCGAGGTCGCCAGCTACGAGCCGATGTCTGCGCTGTGTGGTGGCCAGGACGGCCTCGACCCGGCGCGGGAACTAATGCCGGCGGTGGTCACGCGGCTCCGGTCCGGCGCGTGGTTGGTGATGGAGATTGGCGCAGGCCAGGGCGCCGCCGTCACCAAGATCGTGGCGGGTCAGCCCGAACTGACACTGGTCGAGATTCGCACGGATCTGCGGGGACATCCTCGGGCTGCGGTGATCCGGCGCGGCGGCGGGTAGCGCCATCGGTTTCACCGCGGGCTACTAGGATCGGTCGGCTCAGGGAGGCCATACATGTCCGACGACTGCTTATTCTGCAAGATTGCCAGCGGAGACGTCCCCGCGACGATCGTCTACGACGACGACCAAATGTTGGCGTTCGAAGACGTCAATCCGCAAGCGCCGTTCCACGTACTCGTCATCCCACGCCGGCACATCTCGACGCTGAACGATATTCAGGAAACGGACGCGGCGCTGGTGGGCGCGCTGATCACGCGCGCCGCGCAGATCGCCAAGAATCAGGGGCACGCACAGGACGGCTACAGGACGGTATTCAATTGCAACCGCGGCGCCGGGCAGACGGTGTTCCACATCCACCTACACCTGCTGGCTGGCCGGAACATGACCTGGCCGCCAGGGTAGCCCCGGAACCCATCCGCCTTCGCCGAAGGCTCCGGCGAGATCTCACCGGAGTTCGCTCTGATCCAGCCTCGGCGAACGGAGGCGGAAGGCCCCCGGGTCCACAGCCTGAAGCCGGATGCGTCAGGCCTTCGCGGGGCCGGATGCGACGAACGCGGGTAGTTCCCTCAGGCTGGCTATGACCGGCGCGTCTTCGACCCACGGAGCCGGCTGGGCCGACCGGTCCAGCAGTACGGCACGCATACCGAGCCGCCGCGCTCCCTCCACGTCATGGCTGATGCTGTCACCGACCATCAAAGCGTCTTCCGCCACGACGTCGAGCTCTCGGAGCGCCGCCTCGAAGATGCTCGGGTGCGGCTTCATGAACCCGTGGTCGGATGATGAGACGGCGCCGGTGATGAACGACTCGAGCTCGAAGTGGCTCCGGAACGAGGTAAGGCACCGGTGGGTGTTGGAGATCAGACCAAGCCGCAGACCGCTCCCATGGAGCTGCCGTACCACCGGCTTGACGTCGTCATACAGCGAGAAATGCCGACAGACCGCCCATTCCTCGTAGATTTCCTGCGCGCAAGCGTCGAGACCAGACCCGCTACCGCCCATCTCCTCAATGACACGCCGCGCGTAGCGCACGAACAGTTCGCGCCGATAGCTCGTGTCCTCGCCGACCTCGAGCTCGCGCGACGCCGCGGCGACCGCCGCGTCGAACCGCGCCGTGTCGACCGAGAGGCCATACCGCTCACTGAACAATCGATAGCCGGTGGCGCCGAACGTCGGCCCCGGATAGATCAAGGTGAAGTCGACGTCGAAGAAGACCGCTTTCGTCACGAGTCCTCGTAGGGTCCGGCAATGACGATCGCGGCCTGCTCGGTGACGAGCGTTCGTCGCGCCGCCTCGGCAACGTCGTTCACGGTGACCGACTGGACGAGCCCAGGCAACTGGCTGTCGTAGTCGAGACCGAGGTCGAACTGCTCCGCGGTCTGCAGGAATTGGGCGATACCTTCGTTCGTCTCGAGCGACCGCGGGATCGACCCCACCAGGTACCGCTTGGCGTTCGTGAGTTCCTCATCGCTCACGCCGTCCAGAGCCATCCCGGCCACCTCGGTGTCGATCGACGCGATCGCCCGGTCGACGTTGTCGCCGTTGACCCCCGCCCTCACGAGAAGGGGCCCGGCGATGTAGCCGGCCTCAAACAGGCTGCCGGCGTAGTAGGCCATCCCCTGCCGCTCGCGGATGCTACGTCCCACCCGCCCGCCGATGCCGTATTGCCCCAGCACGTTGTTCATGATCCAGTAGGCGTGGAACGCTGGGTCGGACCGAAGAATGGTCGTGAACCCGTAGACGACGTCCGCCTGCGCCTTGGCCGGCATCGGGATGACCAGACGCCGGCGGGTCTGAGCCGGAGGCGGGGGCAGCGAGGGCAGCGGCGTTCCCAGACTCGCCCACTTGCCGCAGGCCCGAGTAACCGCGGCCACCGCGACCGACACTTCGATATCCCCGACGAGCACCAGGGTCAGCCGGTCCGGCGCGAACCACGCAGCATGAAAGTCAAGCAGCTGGCGCCGATCGATCCCTTCGAGTGTAGCGGCCGAACCCTTCGGCCTACGCCCATAGGGATGGTCTGCGCCATAGAGCAGCGCCATCGCTGCCTCGACGGCACGGGTAGATGGGGTGTCCTCGTCCTGCCGGAGCTGTGTCAGGAGTTGACCGCGCCGCGTGTCGATCTCGGGCTCCGGACAACGTGGCGCGCGCAACATGTCACACACCGTTTCGAGCACCGTCCCGACGTCCTCGGCCAGACAGTTGCAGGCCACGGTGGTGGCGTGACGCGACACGCTGATGAGCGGCGATACCCCTCGCAGGTCGAGTATGTCGGCGACCTCGTCGGCCGTGCGGGTGCCGGCGCCGCGATCCAGCAGCCGCGACAGCAGATGCGCGACCCCCTCCGCGCCCAGCGGGTCACAGACGCTGCCGGCGGACATCGTGGCGCTGATCGCTACGGCCGGCTGCGTACGAGTTTCCTTGACAAGCAGCGTGACCCCGTTGGCCAGCCGCTCGCGCACCGGAGCAAGGCCGAGCGCGGGTGTCGTTGTCATGCCGGCTGGAACCAGCCTGCGGTCCGATTGCTCGCCCTCAGATAGCGAGCCGCCACACGCGCTACGTCGTCGGGCCCGACCGCCGCGATGCGCCCCGGCAACGCCTGCAGCACACCGGCGCCGGCGACGGTCTCGAAAAATCCAATCTGGTGCCCGATGTTGGTGATGCTGTCGTTCTCGAGCACCAGCCGGGCCCGGAGCTGCCGTTTCGCGCGCTCGACCTCGGTGTCCCGTAGGCCATTCGTGCGAACGTCGTCTAGCTCGGTGAGCGTCACATCCCGAAGCAGGTCGAGCGGCGTGCCGTCACTGGCCGTCACCGACACCATGAACAGAAACGGATGCGTCGTGGCGACGAATGCGCCGCTGACGGCAGAGGCGTGACCGCCATCGACCAGAACGCGGTACAGCCGCGCGCGACGCTGGGGGGCCGGCCCACGAAAGCTGGCCCACAGGTTCAGTCCCTTGGCCCCGGTCAGCGCCGCGTCGATCACCAACATCGGCGCGAAGTCTGGGTCGGTCGCCGCCGGCGCGTGGTAGGCCACCTTCAGATACCCGGTCGTGCCCTCACGAACGATCTCCAGACGCCGCTCGCCCGTCTGTTCCGGCTCGGTCGTGCGCTCCCGCGGCAACTCGGACCCCGCCGCGATCACGCCAAACCGCCGCTCGACCTGCCGGAGCGCGTCATCGGCGTCGATATCGCCGACGATGACCAGCGTCGCGTTTGCTGGTGTGTAATGCCGCCGATAGTGCCCATACAGCTCGTCGCGGCTCATTGCCCGCAGGTCGCCAATCCACCCGATCGTCGGATGGCGATAAGCGTGCGCCTTGAAGGCGGTAGCGGTCACCTCGATGTCGAGCAGCTGGTCGGGGTCGTTCTCGCCACCCTGGAGCTCGGAGATGATGACGGTCCGCTCGGACTCGAAAGCCTCAGCGTCATAGAGACACCGGTCCATTCGTTCGGCCTCCATGAACAGCATCTTGTCGAGCGCGTCCTTTGTGGCGGTTTCCACGTAGGTAGTCTGATCGATCCAGGTATAGCCGTTCCAGAAGCCGCCAAACCGGTCGATCAGCTCCTTGAACTCGTCGGCCGGAATGCCCGCCGTACCCTTGAAGTTCATGTGCTCGACCCAGTGCGACGCCCCGGTGAGTCCGGGCGCCTCATCCTTCGACCCGACGCGATACCAGCACCACACCGACACCAGCGGCGCCGTGTGCGATTCCTCGATGAGCACCTTCAGACCGTTGTCGAGGACCGTAGCGCGGGGGGTGGGAAGGACGCCATCACGGGTGGGAGCTTCCGAAGACACGGCCCTTATTATACAAGCGGGATCCGAGGGGTAGCGTCGGCGCGGGCCGGTCGGTGCCATGCACTACAATGAACAATTCACGTTCGGATCCCTGATTTTCGATGTCTGACTGGAAGAAGACCCTTAATCTGCCCCGGACCGGCTTTCCAATGAGAGCCAACCTCCAGGCAACGGAACCGGCCGCTCTCGCGCGCTGGAACGAGATGGGTCTCTACGCGCGCATCCGCAAGCAGCGCGCCGGCGCGCCGCAGTTCATCCTGCACGACGGCCCGCCCTACGCCAACGGCCAGATCCACATTGGGCATGTGCTAAATAAGGTACTGAAGGACATCATCGTCAAGTCGCGGACGATGGCGGGGTTCGATGCGCCGTATGTACCGGGCTGGGACTGTCACGGGTTGCCGATCGAACTGAAGGTAGAGAAAGCGCTCGGCCGGAAGAAGCGCGAGATGAGCGTGGCCGATTTCCGCCGTGCCTGCCGGCGGTACGCGGAGAAATACGTCGCTCTGCAGTCGGCCGATTTCCAGCGACTCGGTGTCCTCGGCGCCTGGGACAGACCATATCTGACGATGACACCAGACTACCAGGCCGCCATCGTGCGGGCCCTGGGCCGGTTCGTCGAGCAGGGGGTCGTCTACAAGGGCAAGAAGCCGGTGCACTGGTGTCTACACTGCCGAACCGCACTCGCCGAAGCAGAGGTAACTCACGAAGACCACACCTCGCCGTCTATCTACGTAGAGTTTCCGTTGAGCGCCGAGAGCGCGCCGGCGCTGACCCAACTGGCACCCACCCTGGAGAACCGGTCGGTGTCGGTGCTCATCTGGACGACCACACCCTGGACGATCCCCTCGAACCTTGCAGTGGCATTCCATCCTGAGGTCGACTACGGCGTATACGACGTCGACGGCACGGCGATCATCGTCGCTCAGCGGTTGACCGAACAGGTCGCCGTGGCGGTCGGACGCACTTTTGGTCCACGGCTCGTCAGCTTGCCAGGACGCGACCTGGAGGGCCTGCGGTTCCGGCACCCGCTCTACGACCGGGACTCGGTGGCGGTGCTGGCCGACTACGTGACACTGGAGCACGGGACCGGCGCGGTTCACACGGCACCGGGTCACGGCGCCGACGACTACAACACCGGCGTGCGCTATGGGCTAGACATCTATGCCCCAATCGGGCCGTCGGGCCGATTCGACGACGACGTCGCAATTGTCGGGGGCCAGAAGGTCTTCGACGCCAACCCGAAGGTGGAGGCGGCGCTGGCCACCGCGGGCCGGCTGTGGCACAGCGAGCCACTCGACCACACCTACCCGCACTGCTGGCGGTGTCATCACCCGGTAATCTTCCTCGCCACCTGGCAGTGGTTCATCGCCATGGACGCCAAAGACCTGCGGGATCGGGCCCTTGCGGCGATCACCCAGGTGGAGTGGTTCCCTGCCTGGGGCGAAGAACGGATCCACAACATGCTGGCCAACCGACCGGACTGGTGTATCTCGCGCCAGCGGTCCTGGGGGGTGCCGATTCCGGCCGTCGATTGCAGGAAGTGCCGGACGGCGGTGCTGACGACGGCGCTCACCGACCGCGCGGCCGCAGTGTTTGCCGAGCATGGTGCCGACGCCTGGTACGAGCGGGACATCGAGGAGTTCCTGCCTCCGGACCTGCGCTGTCCAACATGCGGTAGCTCCGAGTTCGAGCGGGAGCACGACATCCTCGACGTCTGGTTCGACTCGGGATCGAGCCACGAGGGGGTCCTGGGAGACCACCCCGAGCTGCAGTGGCCCTATACGGTGTATCTGGAGGGGAGCGACCAGTATCGGGGCTGGTTCCACAGCTCACTACTGGTCGGGCTAGCCACCCGCGACGCGGCGCCCTTCCGGCACGTGATCACCCACGGCTTCGTGGTGGACGAGTCTGGCCGCAAGATGTCGAAGTCGCTCGGCAACACCATCGAGCCGCACACGATCATCAAACAGAGCGGCTCGGAGATCCTGCGACTCTGGGTCGCAATGGTCGACTACCGGGAGGAGGTGCGGATCGGGGCACAGATTCTCGCCCGGGTGGTCGAGGCCTACCGCAAAATCCGCAACACACTGCGGATCCTGGTCGCAAATCTGTACGACTTCGACCCGGCGGCCGACGCCGTTCCGCTCGAGCAGCTGGCCGAGGTAGACCGCTATGCGCTGGCCCGTTATGGCGAGGTGGCAACCCACGTGCTGCGCGCCTACGACCGATACGAGTGTCAGACGGTGGTGCACACGCTGAACAACTATCTGACGGTGGACCTGAGCGCGTTCTACGTGGACATCTCGAAGGACCGGCTTTATACCTTCAGCCCCGAAGCCGACGCCAGGCGGTCAGCGCAAACAGCCATTCACACGATCGTAGACGGCCTGACCCGCCTCATCGCGCCGATCCTGCCGATTACGGCCGACGAACTCTGGAGCAACTTCCCTGGCGCCGAGACCGACAGTGTGCACCTAGCCGACTTCCCGACGGGAGTCGACACGCTGGTGAACCCGGGGCTGATCGAGCGGTGGACTCGATTGCTAAACCTGCGCGACGCGGTGAACGGCGAGCTCGAGAACTTGAGACGGGACAACGTCATCGGGACATCGCTCGAAGCGGCGGTCACCGTGACAGCGGATGGGGAGCTGGCGCGGCTGCTCGAAACGTATCGTGATGCACTGCCAATGTTGTTCATCACGTCGGCGGTCACGCTGGCTACGGGCACAGCAGCGAGTGAGGCCTGCGCTGGGACGTTATACAGCGAACCGGGCGGCAGCGCGCGTATCGAGGTGAGCCGTGTCGACGCGGCCAAGTGCCCACGCTGCTGGCGATGGGTGCAGCCCGCCACGGCCGCGATGGACGAAGCCAAAGCCGACGACGAAACCGAAGTCTGTGAGCGCTGCGCCGACGCCCTGTCCGAAACAATCACCATGGTCGGCTGACTGGTCACTCAATATGAGGACAGAGTCCCAGACGGTGCCGATCGTCACACCGGCCTCCGACACCAACCCGGTGGCAGCCGCCGTCCTGACCCGACGGGTCATGGCCACGATTGGTGTGACAATCCTGATCCTCGACCAGCTGACCAAGTGGCTGGTGCGGACGCAAGTCGCACTGCACGACAGCATCGTAGTTGTGCCAGGGTTCCTCAACTTGGTGCACGTGCGGAACACGGGCGCCGCGTTCGGTTTCATGAACGACGTCAACATCGCCTACAAGCAGTTTCTGATGACGACGGTCGCCTTGATCGCCCTGCTGGCAATCGGGTTCTACTCGTGGCGGGTCGGGTCGCAGGAGCGACTGGCCCGCGCCGGGCTGGCGCTGATATTGGGCGGCGCCATCGGCAACCTGATCGACCGCGCCTCGGTCGGGTATGTCGTCGATTTTGTCGATGCGTACTGGCGAAGCTACCACTTCTGGGCGTTCAACGTGGCAGACTCGGCGATCACGGTGGGCGCCTGTTTGCTAATCTTAGACATGTTCGTGGCGACCAACGATGTATCCACTCCTGTTTGAGCTAGGCCCGCTCAGCATCTACAGCTACGGCTTGCTGCTGGCAGCCGCCTACATCGTCGGGCTCCGCTTCGCGCTGCGCCGGGCCGACCGCGCCGGGCTGAACGGCGAGCGTGTGATGGACCTGGGCATCTTTGTCATCATCAGCGCGCTGCTGGGCGCCAAGCTGATGCTGCTGGTGGTCGACTTCGACCAGTTCACCAGCGACCCCTCACGACTCTGGACACTGCTGAAATCGGGTGGCGTATTCTACGGCGGGCTGTTGCTGGCAGTGCCGGTCGCCTGGTGGTACATCCGCCGGCACAAGCTGCCACTGTGGACCACCTGCGATCTGTTTGCCCCAGGCATCGCGCTGGGCCACGCGATCGGCCGCTTGGGCTGTCTGATGGCTGGGTGCTGTTACGGCCGGGCGACCGAGGTGCCGTGGGCCATCACGTTTACCAACACGCTGGCAGCGGCCAACGTCGGCACTCCGCTCGAGATCGCGCTGCACCCCACCCAGATCTACGAGGCCATAGCCGAGCTGACCATCCTTGGAATCCTGCTCGCCGGCGAAGGTCGATGGCGCCGGTTTCCGGGCCGGACCTTCTGGACCTATCTGCTTCTCTATCCGACCGCCCGCTTCATGATCGAGTTTTACCGCGGCGACCCGCGCGGGATGATCTTCGACACACTCTCGACCTCGCAGTTCCTCTCGGCGCTCATCGTACCGCTGAGCATCGTGATGCTGTTGGTACTGCGCCGACAAGGCGCACCGGACGGCGCATCGGGCAGGTCCAAGCAGACACGGGCCGCGTAGCTCAAAGGACCACATGGGCGACCACCACGGGCTGCCTGGACGCAACGTCGTCGCCGAAACGTTGCGTCTCGACGTGTCCGACGAGCACGACGGCGCGCGGCTGGACCATTGCATCACCGCGGTACTGCCGGAACGCTCCCGCTCGCGGATCCAGCGCCTGATCCGAGACGGACACGTCCGCCTGAACCAGAAGATAGTCCGGGCAAGCCACACCGTGCACACCGGCGACATTGTCGCCCTGGAGATCCCGGCGCCGGTGCCCTCCACACCGGCGCCCGAGCCGCTCCCGATCTCGATCCTCCATGACGACCCGGACCTGGTGGTCGTGGACAAGCCAGCCGGCATGGTCGTCCACCCCGCCGTGGGTCATGCCAGCGGTACCCTGGTCAACGCACTGCTGCATCACGTCACGGGCCTCAGCGGCATCGGCGGCGAGCAACGCCCCGGCATCGTCCATCGCCTCGACCGCGGCACCTCCGGCGTGATGGTCGTCGCCAAGCACGACGCCGCCCACTCAGAGCTGTCCCGCCAATTCGCCGAGCGGGAGGTCGAGAAGGAGTACGTGGCGCTGGTCTGGGGCTTGCTCAACACGGGCCGCCGCATCGACACCCCGCTCGGTCGCGACCCTGTAAACCGCCAAAAAATGTCCACCCGCGCGCGTCGCGCCCGATCGGCCGTCACGCGAGTGACCGGCACCGAGCGTCTTCGCGGCCTGACACTCGCAACGGTCGCCATCGCCACCGGTCGTCAACACCAGATTCGCGTCCACCTGAACAGCATCGGACACCCAGTCGTCGGCGACCCCGTCTATGGCGGCGTCCGCCGCCATCTCTCGGCCGACCATCGCGTGCTCGGCACGCTCGACCGGCCGTTCCTTCATGCCTACCGGCTGGCCTTCACGCACCCACGCGACGGCAGGAGAGTCGAGTTCACCACCCCACTGCCAGACGACTTGCAGACGATCATCGGCGAGCTTCGAGAATGGCGTGACCGCTGAGTTTGTGGCGCCACTCGGCCGTCCCCAATCCGTCCGAGTGGACAGGCACGACGGCTCGCGACTGGGCGTTCCGCGGCATGCCGCGGCACGACCCTGTCAGCGCAACCCTCTCCGAGCTGGAGGGGGGCCAGAGGGAGACCGTGCAGCCATTGCCGATAAGGCCTCCTCGATGGTCGCAACGTGGATGTCCACCGTGTCGACGAGCTGTCTGGCGTAGCCGCCAGCGCAAACGATGGCAACCGGGATTTCCGCTTCGCGCATGGCGTGGAGCACGAGGCGGTCGCGTTGTCGTAGCCCCTTCTTGCTCAGCGTGAGATTCCCCAACTGGTCGTCTTCAAACGGATCGGCACCGGCCAGATAGACGATCAGATCCGCTTCGTGCGCGACGACCCTCGGCAGGACGCCCTCGAGTGTTTGCAGGTAGGTCACGTCGTCGGTGCCGGCCGCGAGACCGATGTCAAGAGAGCCTCTCGGCTTGAACGCCGGGTAGTTGTGCTGTTCGTGCATGGAACAGGTGAACACCGACGGGTCTCGGCCGTAGATCAACGCAGTGCCGTTGCCATGATGCACGTCCAGATCGACCACGACGGCGCGCGAGACCGCTCCTTCCTGCCGCAGCACCTCGATAGCGACCGCGACGTCGTTGAACAGGCAGAATCCCTCTCCGTGGTTGGCGAAGGCGTGATGAAACCCGCCCCCGATATGGCAGGCCATCCCGTCGGACAACGCCAGACGCGCGGCGGTCAGTGTGCCGCCGGTCATCAGCCGGAAACCCTCGACGATCGACTCGTTCAGCGGCAGCTGCAGCTCCATGATCTCTTCCGACGACAGGGAGCGGGTGCGAACCTTGTCGAGATACTCGTCGGTGTGAACCAGCGCGAGCTCGTCCCAGGAAGCAGCCTGTGGCGCCACTATTCCGTCAAGGCCTGGATGGGGCGTCGCCAGCAACCGATCGTAGATGCGACGAAATTTCTCGGTCGGAAAGACGTGGGGCCCGATGTCGATCGCGTAGCGGGGGGAGGAGACGACCTTCACGTTACTACTGGACGGTACCACGCACCTCCGGCTCTTCGACCGGGGTCACGCCGGTGGTGGGACGCGCCGTGGCCGGCTGGAGCGCCAGCGTCAGCACCTCTTCAATCGTCGAGATGAAATGGATCGTCATGTCGCGCCGAAGGTCCTCGCTCAGATCCTCGTTGACGTTCTTCTCGTTCTGCCTCGGCATGATGACCTCGAACACCCCGTGCCGACGGGCCGCCAGTACCTTTTCCTTGATGCCACCGACCGGCAGCACATGTCCCGACAGCGTGATCTCCCCCGTCATCGCCAGATTGCCGCGGACCGGGCGGCCGGTCAATTCCGACGCCAGCGCCGTCACCATCGTAACACCGGCCGACGGCCCATCCTTCGGGATAGCCCCCGACGGTACGTGCAAGTGAATCTCGGAATTTCGGTAGAAATCCGAGTCCACGCCATACGCGTCGGTCTGGCCCCGGAACCACGACAGTGCGGCACGCGCCGACTCCTTCATCACGTCACCCAGATGACCGGTCAGCGTCAGCGACCCTGAACCGGGCATCCGTGACGCCTCGACGAACAGGACCTCGCCACCCGCCGGCGTCCAGGCCAGCCCCAGCGCGACGCCCGAGTGCTTCGTGCGGTCAGTCACTTCCTCGTCCTCGAAGCGCGGCGCCCCGAGCATCTCGGTCACAGTGTCCGGCACGATCTCGACCGGGTCGACCGTCCCCTCGGCATGCCGGCGCGCCACCTTGCGGCAGAGCGAACCGATTTCCCTCTCGAGGTTGCGCACCCCTGCTTCGCGGGTGTAGCCGCGAATGAGGACGCGCAGGGCATCATCGGTGAACGAAAGCTCCCCCGGCTTCAGGCCGTTGTTCTCAATTTGACGGTCCAGTAGGTGTTCGGTGGCGATCTGCAACTTCTCTTCCTCGGTATAGCCAGGCAGCTCCAGCACCTCCATGCGGTCTCGAAGCGGCGGCGCCACCGGGTCGAGCACGTTGGCCGTCGTGATGAACAGCACCTCCGAGAGGTCGAACGGCACGTCCAGGTAGTGGTCGCGGAACGTGTTGTTCTGTTCGGGGTCGAGCACTTCGAGCAGCGCCGACGATGGGTCGCCGCGAAAGTCCGAGCCCAACTTGTCGATCTCGTCGAGAATGAACACTGGATTTTTCGACTCCGCGCGCCGGAGCCCCTGGATGACCTGTCCTGGCAGAGCCCCGATGTAAGTGCGCCGGTGCCCGCGAATCTCCGCCTCGTCGCGCATGCCGCCCAGCGACACCCGAACGAACTTGCGATCGAGCGACCGCGCGATCGACTTCGCCAGCGATGTCTTGCCGACCCCAGGCGGACCGACGAAGCAGAGAATCGGCCCCTTGACGTCCGGCTTCAATTTGCGCACTGCCAGATACTCGAGAATCCGGTCCTTGACCTTCTCCAGACCGGTGTGGTCATCGTCGAGGACCTCCTTGGTATGCACCAGCTCGATAACTTCGTCGGTGCGACGGTCCCACGGAAGCGCTACCAGCCAGTCGAGGTACGTCCGAGACACCGTGTACTCGGCTGCCGCCACCGGCATCCGCGACAACCGGTCGAGCTCGCGCAACGCCTCCTTCTTCACCGACTCCGGCATCCCAACCGCATCAATCTTCTCCCTAAGCTCCTCGATCTCCCTGGTCTGGTCGTCCCCCTCCCCCAGTTCCTTTTGGATCGCCTTGAGCTGCTCGCGGAGCAGATATTCGCGCTGGCTCTTGCCGACCTCGGACTGCACCTCTGACTGGATCTTCGAGCCCAACTCCAGCACCTCGAGCTCTTTGATCAGCGTGCGGTTCAGGTGCTCCATCCGCTCTCGCACGTCGAGCATCCCGAGTACCTGCTGCTTGGTCGTTGTAGGGATGGTCGTCAGACTCGACGCGATGAAATCGGTCAGCTTGCCCGGGTCGGAGATGCTGCCGGCCAGCGCCTGCAGGTCGTCCGATAACAGCGGCGACAACGAGACCACTTGCTGAAAGTTGTTCTTGATGTTGCGTTGCAGCGCGTCAATCTCGAGTCGATCACCCTCGCGAATCCCTTCCTCGGCTTGACGGACCCGCGCCCGAATGTATGGTTTTGTCTCGTATACCTCGTCGAGATGGAGACGCGCCTGCCCCTGCACAATGAGACGCAGCGTGCCGTCCGGGAGCTTGAACATCTTGTGAATGTGCGTTGCAGTACCAACCGGATAGAGATCCGCCTGCGTGGGCTCCTCGATACCCGGCTCGATCTGGGTGAACACCCCGACGACCCGGTGGTCGGCGATTGCCTCCTCGATCAGCCGGACGGAACTCTCTCGAGCCACCGCCAATGGCATGAAGGAATTCGGAAACAGGACGGTGTCGCGCAGCGGCAACACTGGCAACTCGGGTGGGATCGAGATCGGCCGCTCCCCGTCCGAGACCTCCTCATCAAGGAACTCCTGCTCATCGCTCATCGTGCGACTCTCCTTCTAGCGACGCTCCGACTCACACCGCGTGACCCCGCAACGCTAGGCGACGTTTCTGACAGCCCCGCTACACGGGGGCTAGCCGCACTGTTCCGGCACAATGTGGAATCGATTCGTACTCATCCTGACAGGTCGAGCACGGATAGCGACGGTCTCAGGACGGCCCCGCCCGAACGGGCGAGGCCGATTCAGTCGGAGTCTAACCCGAAATGCTGACAACCGGCGCGCCAAATTACCACGCGCGCAACGCAGGCGTTGCCTAGGCGAAAGGGGTGGTGAACAGCGCAACCGCCTTGCTGCGAGACTCGAGCGCGCGCTCGCGGTTCCGCGCCGTCTCTCGCACCTCTTCGCACGCCTTGCACCGTGCGGCGAACGGCAGGGCCCGTAGCCGCTGCTCGGCGACCTCGTCGCCGCACTCGTAACAGTACCCGTAGCTCCCTTCCTCGAGCCGCTTCAGAGCCGCCACGACCTTGTCGAGCGTCTCCGCCTTCATCTGGATCAGCGCGAACTCGATGTCGTCCTGGATATCCGCTTCCGAGGTCTCGGTGAGATCGGCGGCGCGCTGATTCGACATTTGCGTTCCCTCGGTCCGCACGTAGCGAATTTTGTGCTGCACCTCGCCGGCGATCTCGTCCCGCCGCTCTTCGAGGATCCGACGCAGTTCCTGATACCGGTCGTCGGCCATGCTAGTTGTGTTGGTGTTCATGATTCGGCTCCTTCTCGTCCGACCTACTGGGGTTGCACGCTCGGGATCGTATCGGACCGAAGCCCAGAAAACGATAGTGTCATAAGCAAGTTAGATACCAGGACACCAGGCCGACACGCGGCTTGCAGGCGTCCGAGAACGAAACGAGTCGAGTGGGGATCGAAAGGAGGAGGGAGGTTGTCCTGAATGTTATGGACGCCCCTCAGGGAACTCGCCCTTCCTCGCAAGCCAGTTCTATCTGCTTCATCGACTATAGTTTACCGGCCTTCTGTTGCGACTCAAGTTGCGTCGTCGATTACCGGTGTCACTATGTTAGACGACGAATGACGCTGTAGGGTTTCAGATATTTTCCGAAATTCGAGTCATTGAAAGAGGACACTTTTCTGCAGCCGGCGTTGCCTTGGTCCGTCCTGGCGGTATATAGCTGGGCCAGAAGTCGATTTAGAGTCAAGAACAGTCAGCTGACCAACACCCGTTGACGGCACTATCCAGAGTGTGCCACATTACGTCACCCTGCAACGAGAATGAGCGCCGAAACCTGTCCCCACTGCCGACGCCGCCGGGCGCGTCGCGCCTGCCCTGCGCTGGGGCATCAGATCTGTGCTGTCTGCTGTGGCACCAAGCGCCTGACCGAGATCCGATGCCCGTCGGACTGCACATATCTCGTGTCAGCTCGGACTCACCCCCCAGCGGTAGTCCAGCGACAGCAGGAATGCGACGCGCGGTTCCTGCTGCCGATCATCGATGGGCTCGGCCGGCGGCAGTATCAGCTCTTCTTCGCGGTCCAGGCAACGATCCACCGACTGGCCGATGCCGAGGAGATGCCCGTGAACGACGACGTCGTGCGCGACACGGCCCAGGCGCTCGCCGCAACCTACGAAACCGCCAACAAGGGCATCATTTACGAGCACCGGCCATCGTCACTGCCGGCCGGTCGGCTCGCGCGCGAGTTGAAGCCGTTGCTGGAGGGCAAGGACGAACGGGAGCCCGTGGCCAACGAGCGGGATCTGGCAGATGTGCTGCGACGCGTGGAGCGGGCCGCCACCGACGCGCGGAAAACGCTCGATGGAGGCACACACGCCTATCTCGACCTGGTGGGTCGTCTGATACAACCCTCGTTCGGCGACGACACCGGGGTCTCCGACGCAACCGCCCAGGCCAAGGCGTCGGACGTCGCACCGTCCCTCGTTATTCCCTAGCCGCCCGTCGTGCCAGTCCCTGGCTGCATTCGACCGGTGCTGCAGCCCGCAAGACCGGTACTGGATTGCTCGCTCAGCGGAATCACGGACTGTCAGTCTTTGGCACAGGTGGAGATGGACATCCAGCAGGAGTCTCTGGACCCCGTCTGATACAATGCATCGCTTGGGTTAGCAATCTGCTGAAATTTCACAACGGGCTGCTAACAGAAGAGACAAGAGCCATGTCGAAAAGTTGTGATATCTGTGGGAAGGGCCCAAGGTTTGGGCGAAACGTCAGTCACGCGCACAATGTCACGAGGCGTACATTCAAGCCTAACATCCAGCGGGTGAGAGCGGTCATCAACGGCGGGGTCAAACGGATCAGCGTGTGCACACGCTGTCTCCGCTCAAATAAGGTCGTCAAAGCGGCCTAGCCGCTCTGGCAGGTCGGGGCCGTTGCGCGGATGTCTAGCCAGAGTCGCCTACCCCTACGTCAGGCTGTCCAGACCGACCAGGCGCCAGCGGCGCTCGGCCCCTACTCCCAGGCCATCCGCGCCGGATCACTGCTCTTCATCTCGGGGCAAATTCCCCTCGCCCCCGCGTCGGGACAGGAGGTCGAGGGCGACGCCGCCACGCAGACCCATCGAGTCATGCAGAACATCGGCGCCATTCTGCAAGCCTCCGGCGCCGGTTACGACCAGGTCGTGCGCACAACGATCTTCCTCATAGATCTCGCCGACTTCGCCAAGGTCAACGAGGCCTACGGCAGCTACTTCGACGACCCAGCTCCAACCCGCTCCACCGTGCAAGTCGCCGCCCTCCCCAGGGGAGTCCGCGTCGAGATCGACGCAATTGCCCACCTCGGCTGATCATCCGGCCTAGAAACTGGCAGGCTCCTGCAAAATGACAAGTCTCTGTTTTCCTGGCGAGGCGTGCGCCTGGACGACGTTGCTCCCCGGTCACAGAGCCAGGACGCGCACGTGCGCGCCCTACGGACGTGGAGTGGGGCTCTCTCGGGGTCCCCGCGTAGCGTTCGTGTGGGGTTCGGGGCGAAGCCCCGTCCGAGTACGGTCGCGCCTCGCCAGGATAACCTAGCGCATCAGCCGCTCAACCTCCAGCACCCCTGGCACACCGCGAATCACCTTGATAACCCTCTGCAAGTGGTTCAGGCCGTCGATCTTCATCACGACGCGGATCCGTCCTTGACGGTCGCTCGTAGAGGCCTCGACCTTCAGGACGTTCGTCTTGAGACCGGCGATCTTGGAGGTCACCTCCGCGAGGATACCCCGCCGGTCCTCCACCTGAATGCCAAGCACCACGACGAAGCCAGACTCGTCTGCGCTCTTGTCCCAGAGCACGTCAATTCGACGCTCCGGGTCATACAAGAGGTTGAGAACGTTCGGGCACCGAGCCGCGTGCACAGAGACCCCTTTGCCGCGGGTCACATACCCCACGATCTTCTCTCCCCGGATTGGATTGCAGCACCGGGCCCGAAACACCAGCAGATCGTCGAATCCGCGCACCTTGACCTTGTCCTCCCTCGACCGCAGCATGCGCCGGACGAGGGTGCCGATCGAAGGCGTACCGGGCTTCTCCTCGAGCTGCGTCGGCACCAGCTTGGCCAAGACAGACCTGGCCGGGACCTTGCCGTAGCCGATGGCGGCGAACAGGTCGTCGGCGCGTTGCGCGCCGAACTCACCCGCCACTCGGCTCACCGCATCTCCCTTGAGCACAGACTTGGCGCTAAGGTCGAACCGACGAATTTCCTTGTCGAACAGCTTGCGCCCTAGCTCGACGGCTTGCACCTTCTCCTCGGCGTGGATGAAATGCTTGATCCTGTTACGCGCGCGGGACGTCACGACGATATTCAGCCAGTCCTGACTCGGTGTGTGCCCCGGCGCCGTCACTACCTCGACGATGTCACCGGTCCGTAGCCGAGTCCGCACCGGCACCATGCGGCCGTTTACACGCGCCCCGACACACTGATGCCCAACGTCGGTATGGATGGTGTAGGCGAAGTCAATTGGCGTGGCGCCACGCGGCAGCGACTTCACCTCGCCCTTTGGGGTAAAGGTGTAAACCTCGTCCGGATAGAGGTCCACCTTCAGGCTGTGGATGAACTCTCCTGGGTCCCGCACCTCCTGTTGCCACTCGAGCAGCTGGCGCAACCAGGCGAAGTGTCTTTCGTCCGGCGTGACCCCGACGCGACCTTCCTTGTATTTCCAGTGCGCGGCGATCCCCTCCTCTGCCACCACATGCATCTCTTCGGTGCGAACCTGGACCTCGAACGGAACCCCCGTGTCGCTCACGACCGAGGTGTGCAGTGACTGATACCCGTTCACCCGCGGCATGGCAACGAAGTCCTTGAACCGACCAGGCACGGGAGACCAGGTCTGGTGGATGATGCCCAGCGTCGCGTAACAATCACGCACCGATGTCGTGATGACGCGGAGCGCGATCAAGTCATACACCTGCTCCAGGGGGATGCGCTGACGTTTGATCTTCTGGTGGATACCGAAGAGTCGTTTGAGCCGAGACTCCACCCGGACGAACGGAACCTCCGCCTCCGTCAGTGTGCGTTCGAGTGTCCGCCGCAATCCGGTCACCGCGCTCTCGGTGGCACGGCGGCGCCCGTCTACCCACGCGCGAAGCGTCTCATAGGCGCTCGGGTCGAGGTGCCGGAAGGCGAGATCCTCTAGTTCATTCTTGACCTTCATCATCCCGAGCCGCTGGGCGATCGGCGCGTAGATCTCGAACGTCTCCTTCGCGATCGTGAGGCGGCGGCCCTCTGGCAGGTGGTCCAGCGTGCGCATGTTGTGCAGCCGGTCCGCCAGCTTCACGAGAATCACCCGGACATCGTCGACCATGGCGAGCAGCATCTTGCGAAAGTTCTCCGCCTGGCGCTCCTCACTCGACGAGAACGGGATCGTGCTGATCTTGGTGACGCCCTCCACCACGTGGGCCACTTCCGGACCGAACAACTCCTGCACCCGGTCGATTGACGTCAGTGTGTCCTCGACGACATCATGGAGCAGCCCGGCGGCGATCGCCACGTCGTCGAGCCGCATGTCAGCGACGAGCGACGCAACCTCGAGCGGGTGGGAAACATAGGGCTCGCCAGAGCGGCGCATCTGACCGGCGTGCTCGGCTACAGAAAAGTCATAGGCCTTTCGCAGCAGGTTGGTGTCCGCGTTCGGCTGCGAGGCCAGGGCCTTGTCGGCCAGCTTCTCGAAGCTAATCATCAGAAGTTGTTTTTCACCAATAGGATACAGAATCCATCCCCCATCATAGGGAGCCTCTCGAATCAGCGTCAAGCGGGCGTAGCCCACGAAACCGTGTCGCTGAACGGGATGGACGCAATCGGCATGAACGACTTAAAAAGACGGCAGATTGCCGGACCCGCCGAGTCCCTTGACTTGCTGTTTTTCGCTTCACTATACTGATGCGTCCTCCACGCAGGGCTGCGTATGTCTCGTGGTGCGAAACCCAGGCCGAACGCCACCAGCGACCGTGAGCGGGCCCCGCCTGGCATTACCTCGAGAGAGCGTGCGACACCCACAGGTTATTGAAGGGAACCGTCATGCAGATGCGATCGTACGGAGTGAGACTCGTGCTCCTCACCACCATGGTCTTGCCGTTGGTGTCATGCCAATACCTAGACCTACTCCAGGCCATGAAGGTGTTCAAGGACGCCAACACGTTTTACCAGCGGGCGGATTACGAGTTAGCCGCTGAGATGTACGAAGAGGTCATTGCCAATGACCCGAATATGATGGACGCCTACTTTTACCTGGCCAACAGCTACGACAACCTCTATCGACCGGCGTTGCGGGGCGAACCCGACAACGACGTCTTGCTCGATAAGGCCATCGACAACTACATCTCGTCGGTGGACATCCAGACCAACCCGGCAATGCGGACGCTGTCGATGCAATATCTGGTGTCCGCCTTTGGCCCGGACAAGAAGAATGATCCGGCGTCGTCAGAGCCCGTTTTGCAACAGATGATCGAGGTCGACCCGGAAAATCCGGACAACTACTTCGCGCTGGCCAAACTCTACGAGGACTCGGGGCTCTATGCAGAGTCCGAGCAGGTGTTCTTGCAGGTCCTTGACCTGCGCGCCGACGACCCAACCGTCTATCTACAGATGGCCGGGTTCTACGACCGCAACGAGGAATTTGACAAGACAATGGACGCACTGCGCCAGCGGTCGGCGATCGAACCGGACAATCCAGAGGCGTTCTATACCATCGCCACCAAGTACTGGGAGAAGGCGTTCCGTGACTTCAGGCTCACCGACGACGAGGAAGAAGAGTACGTGATGCTGGGGCTGACCGAGGTGGACAAGGCGCTCGAGCTGAATACCGATTACGTCGAAGCGCTGACCTACAAAAACATCCTGATGCGGATGCAGGCCAACCTCACCGAGGACCTCGACCTGCGGGAACAGCTGATAGACGAAGCGGACGTGCTGCGTGATCGGGCCCAGGAACTCCAGGACAGGCGGACCTCCGGAGCCTAGCAGGCAACCTCAAGTCGTGGATTCTGTGGCCAGGCCCTTTCTTCTTGTACGGCCTGTGGCACGAGTACGGCCGCATGTGTCTGCCGCCGATGCAGTACGGCAGGAACGGCGCTCGGCTTGGCTATGTTTCGTACTGTGTGTAAAGCCGCTTGAGCGGAAAGAGCGGTCATGGCAAGAGGTTGCTTGCTGACATCGACCTCACTCACAAGCAGCCAGACCATGACCACTCGATCCAAGCGTACCGCGAAGCCCCAGCGGGACCTCCAGACGTAGCTCACCCTCTGGGAGTAGCGGTATCCCAAGGTCACTGACTGGGTCGAAGCCCACATCGGCGAGACGCTGACCTTCTACAGCTTGCCCAGCTAGCACCACAAGCATCTCAAGCATCTCAAGCGCACGAACATACTTGAGCGCCTCAACGAGGAAATCACACACCGCACCCGCGTGTTCCGGATCTTTCCGAATTCGGCCGGCTGCTTACGATTGGTCCGCACTCTCTGCGCGGAGACCCACGAGGGATGGCTCGAGGATCACCGCTCCCTGAACATGAACTACTGGAAGGAGCCGAAGGAGGACCTCATGCAAGTAGCAGCCTGAGCACCACATCGACCTCAGCCATGACAGTCAATTTGCACAACTTGACGTACACAACCGCATCTCTGAACTGCCACCGCCAGCCACCATTCGAACCGTTCATACCAAAGCGATGGTCAGGTCTGGCCGCAGCCTGGCGAAAGTTGATTGCTCCTCGGTTACATTCTGTCGGTATGTTCCCTCGTCGTACCTTGCGAGGTGCATGCTAGACTTTTCACTGCTGACTGCCAGGGCCGGTCGTCCAGACGGTGTGTTACCAGCGGCCAGTCCGAAGCCTGAAAAAAGGCCGCGTACAAGAAAACCGGCACGCCATCTGATGATAATGGCGCGCCGGTTCGATGTCGGTGTTGTGGTTGCGTTCTACAGCGCGTCTGCCCCACCCCGTCTCCGCATCTGCTCGGTCACGATACCGACCTTCGTGACGCCAGCGCCCTTGGCCGCGTCGATCACTTCGATGATCTCGCCATAGCGCAGGTTGCCAGCGCCCGCGATGAACATCGTCTTTTCGCGTCGCTGATCGAATATTTCGCGCAAACGCGGTTCGAGCTGCTGAATTGGAACAGGTTGCTGATTGACCGTAATGACACGGTCGGCCGTATATTGCAGCACAATCTGACTGCTGTCGGACGTCGACTGTGTCGCGCCACGGGTCTCGAGCGGCAGGTTAATGTCGAGCCCCCGCTGGGAGAGCGGTAATGCCGCCAAGAAGATGACGATCAGCACCAGCAATACGTCGATGAACGGCGTAATGTTGATATCCGCATTCGATGAAAGTTGCGAGGTGGTGACGACGTCATCTGCTCCAAAGTGTTTCTTGGACATGGACTACTATATCCCTCCCCCGGCCGACGCCCCGCCGCTGCCGACCTTGCGCTCGGTGATCAATCCGATGTCCTCGATCCCAGCGCGCTGGAGCCGGTCGAGAACGGACATCACGTTGCTGTATTGCGCGTCCTCGTCGGCCTTTATCAGGACCACCTTCTCAAACTTACGATCGAGCGCCGATTGCACTTCGGTCAGGAGATCCTGCTCAACCACCTGGAGGCGGTCGACGTAGAACCGGCCGTCGGCGGTCACCCCCAGCACGGTTTGCTCATCGTTCTCCGGCTTTTCGGTTGTGTTGACAGCCTCTGGTAGCATCACGTCGACGCCCTTCTGCAGCATCGGTGCGATGAGCATCACGATGATCAGCAGGACCAGCATCACGTCGGCCAACGGCGTAATGTTGATGTCCGAGTTCAGCGCTCCCTTCTTCTGGCCAACCTGCATTCCCATGGGTATGCCCCCTCGACTCTTCGCAGTGCTCCGTGTCGAACCACCGCACCGGCGCCAGTCAGGGCGCCTTCGTCAAATCCAAATGAGCTGGTCTACAGTTCCATTCTGATGAAGTAGTCGACGAGCTCGGACGACGAGTTGTCCATCTCGACGTTGAAGAACTCGATACGCCCGGTCAGATAGTTGTAGAACCACACAGCTGGAATCGCCACGAACAATCCGACCGCGGTTCCAACGAGTGCCTCTGAAATACCGGCCGACACCGCTCCCAGACCGCCAGACCCAGTGGCCGCAATGCCCTGGAACGCGTTGATGACACCGATGGTGGTTGCGAGCAGGCCGACAAACACGGCGGTGGCACCGATGGTGGCTAGCATTCCCATGCCCTTCTTTAGGTCGGCAGCCGTCAACGCGCTCGTGCGCTGAATGGCCCGGCGCACACCGTCGACCACGTCGTCGCGGTTCAGCGTGGCACCGGATTCTTTCTGGTACTGATACTCCTGCAGCCCGGCCAGCACGACCTTGCCAAGGTGGCTGTACTTGTAGTTCTTCGACTGCGAGATCGCTATCGCGTCCTTGAGACGGCCGTCCTTTAGATGCTTCGCCGCCTGCGGCGCAAACAATTTGGACTGTTTGCCGGCCTGTGTGAACGTGAACAGTCTCTCGAAGAAGACTCCCATCGACCACATGGACATTAACGCCAACAGGGCCATAATCAACTTGACCATCAAGCCCATCTGCTCCCAGAGTTCCAGAAGATCCATTGTTCCTCCTACCTAGTCCAAGTCTCAGTTTTTCGAGCGCGGCACACCGGAAAACGGCGCATCCGCCCCACGAGTCCTCTTCGTTTCCTCAACGCAACTGGAAGTTCACGGTGACGGTCATGATGACTGGCACGGCAACACCATTGAGCAGGGTTGGCGTGTATTCCCACTGCCGCACCGCCGCGATGGCAGCATCGTCCAACAACGGGACCGACCGCAGAATCTTGACGTCGGTCACCCGCCCGTCTAAGCCAATCACCGCCTCGAGAATGACCACCCCGGAGACACGCGCCGACTGCGCCACCGGCGGATACCTTGGGTCGACGTTCTTCGTCTTCTCTGGTGCAACGATATTGCCGCCTACCCGAACCGGCTCGACCGGCGGGGGCGGCGGGGGAGGTGCGGAGAGCACACCGCCGACGATACCGCCGACGATACCGCCGACGACGCCCTCGACGCTACGAACGTTCGTGAGGTCGAATCCGGTCTCCGGCGCAATCTCGGCCGGCGCCTCAATCGGTGCGGCGTTAGGGTTCACGTCGATCACCGGCGCTACCACCTCTGCCACGGCGGCAGGGGGCGGGGGTGGGGGTGGGGGTGGGGGTGGAGGTGGAGGTGCTGAAACGAACGCCATCATCGACGGCACACCAGGCAGAATGGGCGCAGCAAGCAGCGGCACGATCACGACCGCGGCGATTGCCCCCACATGGGCGAGGATCGACACAGGCACGGTGTACCACTTCTGCGAGCCCAGCTTGATCGTCGGGCTCGAAATTTCACCGAATATTTGACCAGCCACAAGCATTCTCCTCAGCGTTCGATCCGCTGCCGCCACCCAACCTAAGACCGCCGATTATATGCAGACCAGGAAATGGTGTCAAACGAGCGGCGCGACACAATTACATAGGGCCAAGCGCAGGTCATCGAAAACGTCCCAATCCCTAAAACCTGCGGTGCCCGCTTCCATGCCTCCGCGGACTACTGCATCCAACCCACAATCAGCGGCACAAAGATAACCGCTACGATCGTCATCAGCTTTATCAGGATGTTGAGACTCGGACCGGAGGTGTCCTTGAACGGGTCGCCGACCGTATCGCCAATGACCGCCGCCTTGTGCCGATCCGAGCCCTTGTCGGTTTCCTCGATCAGCTTCTTCGCGTTGTCCCAGACACCGCCGGCGTTAGCCATCATCAGGGCCATCAGAACGCCGGTGACGAGGGCTCCGGCCAGCAGCCCGCCCAACCCGGAAACCCCGAGCAAAAACCCAGTCAGCACCGGCGCCAACACGGCGAGCAGACCCGGCAAGATCATCTCCCTGATCGCCGAACGGGTCGAGATCGCGACACAGCGGGCCGAATCGGGCTCCGCTGTCCCCTCGAGCAGTCCGGGAATATTCTTGAACTGCCGCCGGACCTCCTCGATCATTTCGTTCGCCGACCGGCCCACGGCATTCATCGTCATGGCCGAAAATATAAACGGCAGCATTCCGCCGATGAACATCCCGATCAGTACGTTCGGGTTAGTCAACTCGAGGCTCAACTGTCGGACGTCGAACGCCCCGGCGCCGCCCGCCTGGGTGACGGCCTCGGCCGCCTGCGCCTGGAAGGTCGCGAACAGCGCAAGCGCCGTCAGCGCCGCCGACCCGATCGCGAAGCCCTTGCCCATTGCCGCGGTGGTGTTCCCGACCGCGTCCAGCGCGTCAGTCCGCTCGCGGACGAACGGCTCACACTTGCTCATCTCGGCGATGCCGCCCGCGTTGTCGGCAACCGGGCCATAGGCATCGACGCCAAGACTGATCCCCAGAGTCGACAGCATGCCGACCGCAGCGATAGCGATGCCGTAGAGCTCACCCAACTCATAGCTCAAGAAAATTGCGGCGCAGATCACCAGCACCGGATATCCGGTCGACATCATGCCCACACCCAGCCCGGCGATGATGTTGGTCGCCGGTCCGGTTTTTGACTGCTCGACGATGTGTCTGGCCGGCGGCTTGTCCTTGCCGGTGTAGTACTCGGTCAGTTTCCCGATCACCACGCCAGCGACGACACCGAACACCACGCAACCCCAGACGGGCCAGGGCACCGAGGTCACCTGGATCAAGCCAGCCGCGCCGAGCAGGACGATGCCCGACGCCACGATCAGCCCCCGTAGCAGTGCGCTCTGCACCTTGCTCTCGTCGTCGGTCCGGACCGCGAACGTGCCGATCATCGACGCGATGATGCCAACACCAACCAGCAACACCGGGAATACCGCCAGGTCCGCCTGCAGCGTACCGAACGCCCCAGCGTCGACTCCCCACAGATCCCCGGCGGTCGCCGCGGTCAGCGCCCACGCCAGCGCCACCGATGCGATAATGCTGCCCACATACGACTCGAACAGGTCGGCGCCCATCCCGGCAACGTCACCGACGTTGTCACCGACACTATCGGCGATAGTGGCCGGGTTTCTCGGGTCATCCTCCGGAATGCCGGCCTCGACCTTGCCCGACAGATCGCCGGCCACGTCCGCTGCCTTCGTAAATATTCCCCCGCCTACCCGCGCGAACAGGGCGATCGATGAGGCACCGAGCGACATACCGAAGAGTGACCTGCTGGCCGAGAGACCGTCGCCATCGAGCCCGCCATACACGAGGTAGAGCGACGCGATGCCGAGTGTGCCAAGAGCCACGACCGTCATCCCCATGACGGCGCCGCTCGAAAACGCGACCTGCAACGCACCAGCGAGACTGGACCGCGCGGCGGCGGTCGTACGAACGGCGGCACCGGTCGCCGTCCACATGCCAATCCACCCGGCGGTCGCCGACAGCGCGGCACCCACCAGGAAGCTGACGCCGATCAGCAGGGCGTTCCCGGGTAGAAACGCGACGAGAATGACGAACATGACCGCAACGAAAACAGCAAGGACACTATATTCAGTGCGCAGGAACGCCATCGCCCCGCGCCTGATCAGCGCGGCAATCTGTTGCATCCGCTCAGTGCCCGGGTCACGGCGATTGATACTGCGATACAAGACGAACGCGAAGATCGCGGCTGCGATTGGCGCGCCAAACCCCAAAGTCAAGTACAGTGAATTATTCATTCCTACCCTTGTTACCTCATTACATTTCGACGTCAAGAAAGCGGACAAACTATCAACCGCCGTCCGGCGCTGTCAAGCCGCCGCCGCGTCTGCCCACCGATTCGAATCTCGGATCTCAGACCCAAATTCCAGTCAGGCTTGGGTTTTCCGTGCCCTCTATGCCCCCACAAGCCAGACGCCCAATGTCACCGCGATGACGAGGCGATAATAGGCAAACAGATCTAGCGAATGGCGAGCAATATACCGCATCAAGCCGGTCACAGCGAGATACCCGACAACGCAGGAGGTCGCGAAGCCTACGAGCAATACCATCCAGTGCTCAGCCATTTGACCCACACCCAGCGCCAACGCGGCTCGGACGCCGGCCGCGAGAATCGCCGGAATTCCGACCAGGAACGCGAACCTGGCCGCCGCCTCGCGTGTCAGTCCACTCAGCATCGCGACCGTGATAACCGCGCCGGACCGCGACACACCAGGCACGAGCGCCGCCGCCTGCGCGACCCCGAGTCCGACCGCCTCGAGCACTGACAGCGACTCCGCCGGTCGGCTGCGCGAACCGACACGCTCGGCGGCCAGCATCACCAGGGCGCCAAGGGCCAACGCGACCGCAGCGACCGCCGGCTGGCGGAGGTGTTCGATAACATCCGCGAAGAACCAGCCAGCCAGCGCGATCGGGACTGTCGCCACCACGATGAGCCGGCCGACCAGGGCCGACTCGCCGGTCCTCCCGGCGAGCGCGGCCGGGGCCGAGACAATCAGACGCGCGACATCCTCGCGAAAATAGATAAGGACGGCGACCAACGTGCCGAGATGACACGAGACGTCGAAGGCTATCTCAGCCTCTCCCAGGTCCCATCCGAACAAGCGACGTATCAGAATCAGGTGTGCGGAACTGGAAATCGGAAGAAACTCGGTCAGTCCCTGTACGCACCCGAGCACGACGGCCTGAATGACGGTCACACGCTATCTAGTTAGTGTCCGTATCAGACTGGATGGCTGCGACCCACGGCGACGAAGGGCGCTAGCGCCGCGATGCACGCCCACCACCCTGACCCCTCAAGCCTCGCACAGTGTCGCCTAGGCTACTCTTCTTGCAGTCCCGCTAGGCGGGGGGGGGGACAATTTCAGACGCGGACACGGTCACGCGCATTCTTGCTTCGCCGCTTCGCTTTCGAGGTCGCCGGCTCCTGCCCGACGGTGGCCCGGGCACGGCTCGATGCACGGCGCTCGCTGATGACGATCGCGACCACCGCCGCAATGAAGACCGTCGAATAGGTGCCGCTGATCACGCCGACGATCATCGTGAAGGCGAAGCCCCGTAGCACCTCGCCGCCAAAAACAAACAGCGCCAGCACTGCGAACAGGGTCGTGCCGGAGGTGATGATCGTGCGGCTCAGGGTTTGGTTGATGCTCGCATTGACGAGCGTCGCGAAATTGTCCCGCCGCATGCGCCGGAGGTTCTCCCGGACCCGGTCGAAGACCACGATTGAGTCGTTCACCGAATACCCGGTGATTGTGAGCATCGCGGCGACCACGTTCAGAGACAGCTCGTAGCCAAAGAACGTGAGCATCGCGAGCGTCACGAGCACGTCGTGGGCCACGGCAATGACGGCACCCACCGCGAAACTGAAGCGGAACCGGAGCCCGATGTAGATCAGGATACCGGCCATGGCGAACCCGAAGGCGTTGATACCGCGGCGCGTCAACACCTCGCCGATCACCGGGCCGACGAGCTCCTGGCTGACAACCTCGAACGTGCCGACCGCGCCCCGACCGAGCGCCTCTCTGACAGCGTTGGCCCCTACCTCGAGACTGGTGCCCTCTTCGGTCTGGGGCAGCCGGATCAGCAGCTCATTGTCGTCGTCGGCGCCGAATTGCTGGACGACGCTCTCTCCCGCAATCTCGCCGATCGCGTCCCGCACGGCCTCCTCGGTGACCGGGTCGTCGAACTTCACAATCAGAGCCGTGCCTCCAGAGAAGTCGATCCCGAGCGCGGGCCCGCCCTGCATCGCGATTGCGACGGCGCCCGCGACGATGACCAGCAGCGACAGACCCACCGCAGGCCAGCGCCACTTGAGGAAGTCGAACTTGGGATCCTTGAAGATTGGCATGCGAGCGTTGACTTCCTGGATGGCCCGAGGGGGCCTGGGGTTCGGGGGCTCTGATTTACGCCGCGCCGAGACCCACTAAATGCTCAGTGTCGCTTCCCGGCGACGCGTGAGAATCGCTTCGAACATCGTTCGCGACACGAACACCGCGGTAAACACGTTCGCGATGAGACCGAAGAACAAGGTCGTCGCGAAGCCCTTGATCGGTCCTGACCCGAACTGGAACAGGAATGCCGCCGCGATGAGCGACGCGATGTGGGTGTCGATGATGGTCAGGAAGACGCGGTCGAATCCGGCCGATACAGCGGCGCGCACCCCCCTGGCTGCACCCAGCTCTTCTTTAATCCGCTCGAAGATCAGCACGTTGGAGTCGACCCCCATGCCGATCGTCAGGATGAAGCCGGCAATACCCGGCAGCGTGAGCACCGCCCCGATGTAGGCCATGCACGCCAACATGATCAGCAGGTTCAGCGCCACCGCCACGACCGCGTTGATCCCGGACAGTCGGTAGTAAGTCAGCATAAACAGCGCCACGGCGAACAGCCCCGCGGCCGACGCGATGACCCCGGCGCGAATCGAATCGGCGCCCAGGGTCGGTCCGACGGTCCGTTCCTCCTGAAGCATTAACGAGGCGGGCAGAGCGCCAGACCGGAGAATCAGCGCCAGATCCGTTGCCTCCTCCTGCGTGAAATTGCCGGTGATGCGGCCCTCGGCAGAGATCCGCTCCTGGATCGTCGCCACCGACTCGATCTGGTCGTCCATGATGACCGCCAGGCTGCGTCCGACATTCGCGCCGCTGAAATTGCCGAATTTCCGCGCGCCTTCCCGATTGAAGGAGAAGCTGATCGCCGGCTGATTGTACTCATCGATGGTCGGACCGGCGTTGCGTAGATCCCGGCCGGTGACCCCGGCCACGCTCCGCACCAGGTAGTAATCGGTAGAGCCCAGCGCTTCGTTCACGAAGGGCACGACCTCCAAGTCCGGCGGCAGGACGCCGCTTCTTGTCTGCAACAGCGTCTCGCGCGACGGGGCCGGACCGTCCTCGACCAGCTTTATCTCGAGTAACCCCGTGCTGCCTATAATCCTCTTCGCGCCGGCGACATCCACAACACCCGGAAGCTGTATCAGGATTTGGTCGCCGGATACCCCATACGGCGCAACGATCGGCTCCGCCACACCAAGCTCGTTGACCCGGCGCTCAATCGTCTGAAGCGCCTGCTGCACCGACTCCTCTCGCAGCACTCGCTCTCGGCCCGGGAGCATCCGGTAGACGTAGGCGCGACCCTCCTCCGACTCGCGGTCGTAGGTCGCCTGCAGCAGCTCGTCGGCGATTCGCCGGAGCTCCGGGTCGCGGTCTGGAGGCACACCTTCGATCCGTATCTCGGTCGGGGAAACCGCCGTGACCGCGGTCAGCACGATGCCGTTGACACTGGCCTGCTCACTCAGCGCCTCCGCGCTGGTCTCGGTCTCGACGAGCAATGCGTCGTCGGTCTGGACCTGCATCACCAGATGCGCACCGCCACGCAGGTCCAGACCAAGACGAATCCGGTCCTCCGGTGGGTAGACACTAAAGACCGCCACCACCGCCACGACGATGATAAACAGCAGCTTCCAGCGCAGGTTCTTAGCCATCACTTTCCCATCCGCACTCGACATGACCCGTGTCACACATACGGCCGCATTCGGCCGCCGATGCATCTCGCCTCACGGCGTTGCTCATCAGTCGAACACTGCCGATATGCTCCCTCCTCGCGCCTTGCGTGGCAAGTGCCTCAACACCCTCGGTGCCTGACCATATATGTAACATGGCCCACTAAACCCGAGGCTCACGAGGAACCGACTGGACCGGTAGGCGGCGCACGACGCGTCTGGTCACATCGACCCGGAATCCTGCACCACCGGGTCCTGCCCCTGCAGCCCGCCAACTGCCGCGCGTGAGACTTCGATCCGGACTTTGTCGGCAACCTGGAGCTGCACCGATCGCTCGTTCATCTTCGTGATGCTGCCGTAGATTCCGCTGGTCGTGATGACCTTGTCTCCCACTTTCAGGGCGTCTCGGAATTCCCGAACTTTTTTCTGCCGCCGTTTCATCGGCAGCAGGATGATGAAGTAGAAGATTGCAAGGATCAGAGCGAACGGCAGGAACTGCACCCAGAGGGGGCTCGTCCCACCCTGAGATGGAGTCGCCTGCGCAAAGACCGTCGGGACATCGAAACCAGACATCAGGAATCCTTTTCAATCACCCGGCCGCGAGCCATCTCGCATCCCGTCGTCGTCATCGGCTCGAACAATCTCCCAGGCACGTCACGATGTCACCCTCAGAAGCTGTCTAGCGGGGTCGTCGATGTCGAGAGAATGTCTCGTGGAATCGTTGCCTGAATGCCTCGAACGAGCCGATCATGATAGCCTCTCTCATTCCTCGCATCGTGTCAAGGTAGAAGTGTATGTTATGCAGCGTGTTAAGGGTGCTCGCCGTCATCTCTCCCGACACAAACAAATATCGAAGATAGGCCCTCGAGAAGCGCTGGCACGTGTAGCACCCACAGTCCGGATCCGGGGGCCGAGGGTCCTCGGCGAACCGCGCCTGCTTGATCGACAACGGTCCCGCTCGAGTGAAGAGCTGACCGTTTCGCGCGTTGCGGGTGGGAAGCACACAGTCGAAGAGGTCGACGCCCCGGGCCACGCACTCGACTAGGTCGTCCGGCATGCCGGTGCCCATCAGATACCGGACGCGGTCGTCCGGCAGCAGCACCGTCGTACCGGCCACGACGTCGTACATCACCTCGACCGGTTCACCCACGCTCAGCCCGCCGATGGCGATTCCTTCGAACCCCAGCGCCACCGTGTCCCGGGCACTCTGCTCGCGCAACCGACCATACACGCCGCCTTGGACGATCCCGAACTGGGACTGACCGGGGTTCGTGATCTCGCCGTCGAGGGCGCTCGAGTTCCCGTCTATCGCCAGAAACCGTTCCCGACCCCGGCGGGCCCACCGCAACGTTCGCTCCATCGAATCCCGTGCCTGGTCTTCGGACACCGGATAGCTGGTGCACTCGTCGAACACCATCGCGATGTCGGCACCGAGCCGGACCTGGATATCGGTGGCGCTCTCCGGCGTCAGCCGCATTAGGCGGCCATCGAGATGAGAGCGGAACGAAACCCCGTCTTCGTCAATCTTCCGCCGATCGCCGAGACTGAACACTTGGTATCCCCCGCTGTCGGTCAGGATCGGCCGGTCCCAGCCGATGAAACGGTGGAGACCGCCGGCCCGCGCAATCAGCGGCGAGCCCGGGCGCAAATGCAGGTGATAGGTGTTGGCCAAGATCATCTCGGCGCCAAGCCCGAGCAGATCGCGATGGGTAACCGCCTTGATCGCCCCCCGGGTACCGACCGGAGCGAAGGCCGGTGTCTGCACGAGGCCGTGCGGCGTCCGGATCTCGCCCGCGCGCGCGCCGCCGTCGCGGTGGGTCACACGAAACGAGAATCCTCCGGACATTAGTGTCCCGTCTCAGACGTTCGTTGCCTGAGTCCCGGCTTCGTATTCATGTCGCGTCCGGCCATGGCAAGGCGCGAAGAGGGAGCAAATTGGTGAATTGTGACTGAGGAGCAACGCAGCCAGACGGGATACCCCGCCCGGGAATGAGGTAACGAACGTCTGAGACGGGGCACTCACGTATACTACACAGTGCTAGGATTTGTGCAGGCTGTATCCTTCTCCGACCGGCCAGATCGCGGGCCCGTCGTGCCGCGTGTCCCACGTGAAACGTCTCCGCATCGGCATTATCTACGGCGGTCGCTCAAGCGAGCACGCGGTGTCGCTCGCGTCGGCAGCCGCCATCATTGCCAATCTCGACCGTGAGCGCTACGAGCCGGTGCCCATCCGAATTGAGCAGGATGGTCGCTGGGTCCTCGCAGAAAGACCCCCGACACTGGAATCGGCCGGCGACACGATCGAGCGCGCCCGGCTCGAGCCCAGGCGCGCCGCGCGATCCACGAGGGAGCTGCATCTGGTCGCGCACCCCGGTGACGAGACAATGCTCACGGTCGACCGCGTGATCGGTGGCGACTCCGGGTCCGACGACGCAGGTCACGCGATCGTCACTGGCCTGGCGCTCGACCTGATCTTCCCGATCGTGCACGGCCCGTACGGAGAAGACGGCACCCTGCAAGGCCTGCTCGAGCTCGCCAACATTCCCTACGTCGGCGCCGGCGTCCTTGCCGCAGCCGTCGGGATGGACAAGGCGGTCATGAAGGTGCTCTTCGCCGCGAGCGGGTTACCGATCGTGCGGCACGAGGTCCTGCTGCGACGGAACTGGCAGGCGGATCGGGCCGGCATCTTATCCGACCTTACCGGACGACTCCGGTTCCCGCTGTTCGTGAAACCGGCCAACCTCGGTTCGAGCGTGGGCATTTCACGGGCGCTCGAGCGCGACACGCTGTCGAGCGCGATCGATCTCGCGGCCGAATTTGACAGGAAGATCGTGATTGAGGAGAGCGTGACGCCGTGCCGCGAGATCGAGTGCGGAGTGCTCGGCAACAACGCCCCAGAGGCGTCGGTGCCTGGCGAAATCATCTCGTCTCGCGACTTCTACGATTACGAGGCCAAGTATCTCGACGACCGCTCGGAGATGGTCATCCCGGCCGCGCTGACACCCGAACAGACCGACGAGATCCAGCGGCTGTCGATCGCCGCGTTCCGCGCGATCGACGGTGCAGGCATGGCACGTGTCGACCTGCTGCTCGAGCGGAAGACCGCCCGCCTCTTCCTCAACGAGATCAACACCCACCCGGGCTTCACCACAATCAGCATGTACGCGAAGATGTGGGCTGCCAGTGGGCTGAGCTATCCGGCGTTGCTCGACAGATTGATCGCACTAGCGAACGAACGTCACGTCGAAAAACAGGAGTCCCGAACAAGTGTCCGCTAGTAGACCAAGGCGGGCACTTTGGGAAGTTGGGTCGCGGGGTCCGGGATCCGACGATGGTCGGCGCCGGTCTCCGGCGCGTCACCCCCGCACGTCGGATCTCAGAACCCGGACCACGGCATATATCTTCCGCACGCTACAGATTTCGGGGTCATCAACCGAAACAATGTCTCTGGACGGGACGAGCATTTTGACTTTTATCGCAATTTGTGCTTGACACGCTCGTTTTCTCATCCATAATCTACATCTAGTATGAGGGTGGGGGGCTCAGACCACCTGTTGTGTATTTTCTCGGTGCAGGTAGCCTGCTGAGCGACCGCATTCCAAGGGAGGAAGAATGGCAAAGAAGAAAGCAGCGAAGAAGAAGGCAACGAAGAAGGCTGTCAAGAAAAAGGTAGTGAAGAAGGCAGTGAAGAAGAAGGTAGCGAAGAAGGTAGCGAAGAAGGCTGCCAAGAAGGGTGGGAAGAAGCGCTAAGCTCTTCCCGATTCAGAAAAGAGGGGGCGCGCAATCGCCCCCTTTTTTTTGTACGGTGGATCGACGCCGCTTCGCGAGCAGAAGCGCCTCGCTACGCGGAGGATAGCAGGTCGTGGTGAACGTCTCGCGTCGCACGGTGAGTGGCCGATGCACCCGTCTGGCAAGGCGCAACGGGGAGTCGTCTATGCGGGCGGAGTCGTGCCGTCCCACACACGTATCAGCCGGATCACATCGCCGCGCTTCAGTTGATCCACGACCTCCATGCCAGCGATCACCTTCCCAAATACCGTGTAGCGGGCATCGAGCTGCGGCTGCGGCGATCTCGTAATGAAAAACTGGCTGCCGCCCGTGTCTGCCCAGTCCAGCGCCATCCCGACCGTACCCCGCAGAAACGGCAACGGGCTCAGCTCATCGCGAACGGTGTACCCCGGCCCGCCCTCGCTATCGCTCCGCGGATCGCCCGTCTGCACAATATAATTGGGCACGACCCGATGCACCAGCAACCCGTTGTAAAAACCGGTACGGGCGAGACGCATGAAGTTGTCGGCGGTCAGCGGCGCCTCGTTGACCGCCAACTCGATCTGGATGGTGCCCAGGTCGGTATCGATGAAGACGTGAGGCGAAACGGACGGGGTCACCAGATCCAGCGAACCATACGCCTCGACGGAAAACCGCGCCGGCGCCGGTCGGATCGCCGTTTCGGCATCGCTCGCCGGATCGCGCGTCGCCAGATGCTGCGCCGCACGTACGCGGACGGCCCAGTCGGGGTCCTCCACCGCCGCCCGCAGTGTCTCGAGCGCGGGTCGACCGCCGATCCGGGCGAGCGCATCGACAACCGCCGCGCGCGCCAGATACGACGGGTCGCCCGCAGCGTCCCGATACGCCGTGGCCAGCGCCTCGACCGCCTGCCTCACTTCCAGTTCCCCGAGCAGCGTTGCGGCCGTCTTGCGGACCACCACGTCGCCGTCGGACAGCTGCGTCAGTAGCACGTCAACCGCGTTCGTTGCCCGCAGCGTCACCAACGATCGGAGAACCGCTGGGATCACGCGCCGGTCCTCGTCCCCGAGCATCAACGTCAACCGGAAGGCGCCAACATCCGGGTCAACGAAGGCCAGCGCATTCGCGAGATCGGCGCGGACCTGCCAGTGGGAGTCAGGCTGCAGCCCGGAGAGCACGAGCACAAAGAGTTCGGCGTCGAGTCGCGCCAACCCGCGTAAGGCTGCGCCTCGCACCGGCGGCCACGGATGTGACAACAGCTCGATCATGACGTCAGTCGAGCTCCGTGCGCCGACCGCCCCCAACGCCTCGACCAGTTCCAGCAGCAACGCCGGCTCGAGGTCTGGTGTTCGAAGCAGGCGGCGCAACGCCGGCGCCGCCTGCTCGTCGCCAATCTCGGCCAATGCCCGCACGGCGGTGATGATCACCCGCGCGTCCCGGCGCCGCGGATCGAGTAGCTCGACCAGCACCGGCAATGCTGAGGTGTCACCGATCGCACCAAGTCCGGCGGCGGCGATCGCCACGCCGATGCTGCCTTGAATGCCAACCAGCGTCTTCAGTGGACCCGCGGCCCTGGAATCGTCAACCTGCGTCAACGCGTAGGCCACGGGCCACCACCACAGGACGGGTTCCCCCTCCTCGGTCAGGATTGTCGCCGCGAGCGCGTCGTAGGACCCGAGCTCAGCCAGGGCGTAGAGCCCGGACCTGAACGCTTCGATACGTGGTGTCAGTGGATAACTGAGCTCCTCAGGGTCGACCGCGTAGGCTTCGGTCACGTGCATCGCAACCATCGACTGGATCGCGTCGATCGTACCCCTCGCTCCCAACATCCCAAGCGCCTGCGCGGCCCGTCCCTGAACGACCGGAGATACGTCCCGTAGCGCCTCGACCAGCGGGTCGGCCGCCTCCAGATCACCAATCAGCCCCAGACCGAAAGCCGCGATCTCCCGCACCGCCATCTGCGGGTCTGACAGTGCGCTCACCAGCGCCGGGATACCATCGGCGAGGCGGACCCGCCCGATCGCCGCCGCGGACCGTCGCCGGATCGCGGCGCTCGGGTCCTCGATGAGACGGAGCAGATCGGGAGTCGCCGATGGCAGCAAGCTGAGGACCCCAGATGCGGCATCGCCACCAGTGGCCGGAGGCGGTTCCGGGTCCTCGCCCTCAACCGACCGCGGGTCCTCGGGGTCCGGCAGCGCTGGGTCGCGGAGGAGACGCTGGTCCTCGAGCCTCAGAATCCAGGCCAGCTTCTGCTCATACGAGACGAGGACCGGGATCGGCGCCGGAGGCGGCGCCGCGGCGCATCGCGTGAGGGTGAGCCCCAGACAGAGGACGAGCAGCACACGGCGGTCGAATGCAGCTGGAATGGCATCACGGGCGACCAGCCCCAGCGATTTTTCCTGACGCGGCGCCCGGATGGCCAGGCGCGACGAGGGACCACATTGAGACATCGGCACCCAAGGAGCAACATGCTCAGGCGGGACGCCCCGCCTGGGTATGTGCCGCGTACCTCTCAGACAGGACACTAGCATCGGTGTGGACAGGGGCGTCAGGCGAGGTCGGCGCATGGTATCACGCGACGCGGACAGGCTGCGGCGGGCACCCCCCGCACACGCCCGGTTTCGGTGACTGCTCGGTGGGGACGAACGGCCTGCCCGGACTGATATAATCGCGCCACATTGGAGTTCCGTCACATTGCGATCGAAGGCCCGATCGGAGTCGGGAAGTCGGCACTCGCGACGCGGCTTGGGGCCCGTCTTGACGGTGAGGTTGTGCTCGACGAGACCGATAACCCGTTTCTCGCCGATTTCACCGCTGGGCGCTCGGGCGCCGCGTTCCAAGCCCAGCTGTTCTCACTGCTGGCCCGGCACCGCCAGCAGGTCGGGTTGCGCCAGTCCAGCCTGTTCAACCAGCAGACGGTGTCGGACTATCTGTTCGACAAAGACAAGATCTACGCCTACCTGAACCTGGACGACAATGAGCTGTTCATCTACCAACGGCTTTACGACCTGCTGCTGGAGGATGTGGTGCCGCCCGATCTCGTTATCTATCTCCAAATTCCCACCGATGTGCTGCGACGCCGCACCATGTCGCGGGACCGCGAGTACCGTGAGAATGGCGAAATTCCTCCAGATCAGGAGTATCTTGGCGAATTGAACGAGGCCTACACGCACTTTTTCTTCCACTACGTCACAACGCCGTTGCTGGTGGTCGAGACCGCGCACGTCGATCTGGAGTGGGGTGACACAGCGATGAGCAACCTGCTGAAGCAAGTGCACGGCATGGGCCAGGGCACCCAGTACTATGTGCCGCGCTGACCGACTGCCCGAGGAGCCAACAGTCGGAAGGCTGCTGCTCCGGTAGCGGCCCCTGCGGAATCGAAGACTGCGAATCAGAGTCCTGGAGTAAGCTCGACGCATGGCGTGGTTCAAGAAGACCAGACAGCCGATGACGGCACCGACCGAGCCCAGCCGGATCCCGGAGGGTCTCTGGATCAAGTGTCCGGGGTGCGCCCAGGTCCTCTACAACAAGGACCTCACCTCGAACTTGAGCGTCTGTCCGACGTGCGCCCACCATTTTCACCTCGACGCCGCCGCGAGACTCCGCTCGCTGCTCGACGACGGGGTCTGGAAGGAACACGACGCCAGCCTCGTCTCGAACGACCCACTGGGGTTCGTCGATCGGAAACCCTACGCGCAACGACTGCAGGAGGGCATGGCCGCCACCGGGCTGCGCGACGCGGTGATCACCGCGACCGGCGCAATCGAGAGCCTGCCGGTCGAAATCGCCGCCATGGAGTACGGCTTCATCGGCGGAAGCATGGGCGTGGTGGTGGGCGAGAAGATCACTCGGGCCGCCGAGCGCTCGACCACACGGCGCCATCCACTGGTCATCATCTGCTGTTCGGGTGGCGCGCGGATGATGGAGGGGACACTCTCCCTGATGCAGATGGCGAAAATCAGCGTGGCGCTCGCGCGGCTTGACCGCGCCCGCGTACCCTATGTCGCCGTGCTCACGGACCCGACCACCGGGGGGGTGACCGCGAGCTTCGCGATGCTCGCCGACGTCAGCATTGCAGAGCCTGGAGCGCTGATCGGGTTCGCCGGCCCGAGAGTGATCGAGCAAACAATCCGGCAGAGGCTCCCTGCCGGCTTTCAGCGAAGTGAATTTTTGCTCGAACACGGCATGGTCGACATGATCGTGGACCGGCGGAAGCTCAGGCCAATGATCGCCAGGACGCTACGGTTCATGGGCGCAGCTCCCCCGGAGGTCCCAAGCGACACGACCCAGACCCCGGCCGAGCGGGACGCCGTTCACTCGCCCGAGAAGACGCTCGACTGACATTTCGTGCCGTCGCTCTCGTCGGTTCAAAGCGCAGCTTCGTCAGAATCCCAGCCCAGCGCACATGGACTCACTGGACGCCCTGTTCGCGCTGGAACGCTTCGGGATCAGACCGGGGCTCGACACCAGCCGGCTGCTAACCCGGGCGATGGGAGACCCGCAGTCGTCGTATCGCAGCGTCATCGTGGCGGGCACCAACGGCAAGGGTTCAGTGGTAGCCATGGCTGACACCGCGCTACGTGCCGCCGGTCATCGGGTCGGACGCTACACGTCGCCCCACCTGCAGGTTCTCGCCGAACGTTTCGTCGTTGACGGCGAGGCGATTTCAGAATGGGAGCTCTGCCGCGAAGCGGCGCAGCTCCACGAGCGGGTCGACCGGCTGCAAGCCGATGGGCAGCTGCAGCACCCACCGACGTTTTTCGAAGCCACGACGGCGATCGCGCTGTCATGGTTTCGCCGAACAGGTGTGGACCTGGCCCTGCTCGAGGTTGGTTTGGGCGGACGGTTCGATGCGACGAACGTCGTGACACCGATCGCCGGAGTCATCACTGCCATCGGGCTGGAGCACCAACAGCATCTCGGCGACACGCTCGAGGCGATCGCGATAGAGAAGGCTGGGGTGATCAAGGCTGGCATGGTTGTTGTGACAACCGAGACGACACCAGCAATCGTGGCGCTGTTCGAAGAGACCTGCCGACAACGTGGCGCCCGGCTGGTGCGCGCCGATGAAGGGACCACGGTGCGGATCGTCAGCTCCGGGGACCGACCGGAGGTCCAGGTTACCACCCCGCAGTGCGCGTATCCCCCACTCAGGCTCGGGCTCGTCGGCGCCCATCAAGTGTCGAACGCGACCGGGGCAATCCGGCTCCTCGAGGTACTCTCGAACGCAGGGATCCCGGTCGGCGCCGACGCCATTGTCACCGGGCTCTCCACGGTCGTCTGGCCGGGCCGCTTGGAACTCGTGCAGGTCGGTGACCGAGGCGCGATCCTGCTCGACGCCGCCCACAATCCGGCTGCGGCAGCCGCACTCTCGACCTACCTGCGCGCGACGTTTCCAACCGGGCTCCCGATCGTACTCGGAACGATGCACGACAAGGACGTCGACGGCATCGTCGACGCACTCACCCCATGCGCCACACGGTTCGTCTGCACCGCGCCAGACACCCCGCGTGCCGTCCCGACAATCGAGCTAGCTGACCGGGTGCGGCGGCGCTCCGGGTCGACGCCGGTCACCGCCAACAGCACTCCCTGGCACGCCGTCGAGGCGGCCTGGCGCGGGTCGCGGACCGTGTGTGTGACCGGTTCGATCGTCCTCGTCGGCGAGGTGCGCTCGGCGCTCGAACGGTCGAAATGATACTCTTCAGAAGTGCTAGCGAAGCTGGGGCTCAGACCGCCTGAATGACGGTCGGCACAGCGTCGCTAGGCTGCTTTTCTGACCGCCCCGCTACACGGGAACTAGACATCTCCACGTATAACGGGAACCTATTTCGAATGGCACAAAGTCTTCCTCGGGAGATGTCTCGTGAGCACGGTCCAGCAGCCCCCAGAAGACACACCGCCGCCGGTCGGATCATTCGCCTGATTGTCTTCGGCATCCTCGTCATCGCCGTAATGATCGGCGCCGCGCACGCTCAAACCTTGCCCGGCATCAACATGTCGCGGCAGTTCCGCATTGAGCAGCTCCCAGATAACCACACCCGGCTGACCGGCGAGGTTGAACTCGACGGTGGCGCCTGGCAGTTTCACGCAGACCAGGTGGACATCTTCTCCGACGATTCTCGACTGGTGGCGTCGGGCAACGTCGTGTTTACCTCGGAAGGCGGACGCATCGCCGCGGACCGGGTAGAGTTCGACATAGACGCGGTGACCGGCACGTTCTACGACGCGGAGGGGTCCACCCTGCTCGTCGAGGACATCGAGCCCAGCATGTTCGGCACCCAGGAGCCGGAGATGCGATTCTGGGGCGAGATCATCGAGAAAGTTGGCTCGCGCACCTATCGGCTCACGCGCGGGGGGTTCACGTCATGTGTGCAACCGACTCCCCGCTGGGAAGTCACTGTCAGTTCGGCGACGATCAACCTCGACGAGTATGCACTGCTGCGCAACTCTGTTTTGAGGGTCAAGGACGTGCCCGTGTTTTACCTGCCAGCCATGTACTATCCCATCCAGGAGGAGGGTCGGGCCACGGGCGTCCTGATGCCAACCTATGGCGCCTCGACCATCCGCGGGCAATCGATCAGCAACGCGTTTTTCGTGGCACTCAACCGCAGCCATGACGCCACGATCTTCCACGACTGGTTCACGGCGACCGGACAGGGGATCGGTGCCGAATATCGCTATGTGCTCGGTCCGGGGTCGCGCGGCAATGCGCAAACATATCTGCTGAACGAGCACGAGACAACGATCGTGGACCAATTCGGCTCCAGTGAGACAACCATACCGGGCCGGCGCAGCTATGAGCTGCGTGGCAGCGCGCAGCACCGCATTTCGAACGCGCTGAGGGCCCGTGGACAGATCGATTTCTTCTCGGACGTCGCGGTCCGGCAGACCTATCAAACCAACATCTTCGATGCGTCCAACTCGTCCCGGAGTTTCGGCGGCAACGTCACCGGCTCGTGGGGCGCCTACACCCTCAGCGGCACCGGGGACTTCAACGAGACGTTCTTTGGGACCACCGAATCCACTCTGTACGGGGCCGGGCCACGCCTGTCATTCGACCAGGCCGAGCGGCCGTTGCTCGGCTCACCGATCTACTTCGCCTTCACGAGCGAGTACGCGAACCTGCTGCGCCGCTCGCGGTTCAGCGACCAGGAGGTCGAGTCGGGACTCACTCGAATCGACGTGAACCCGCTGATCCGGCTACCGTTCACCCGCTGGCCGTTTCTGACCCTGAACTCGTCGGTCGGCTGGCATCAGACCTACTGGACCGAAAGCATCGACCAGGTAGGCGGCCAGGTGGCGAACGGGATCTCCAGGTCCTTCGTGGACATGCAAACTGAGGTCACCGGCCCGGTCTTCGTTAAGGTCTGGGACACCCCGAACAGCGGCTACTCGGAGCGAATGAAGCACGTGATCGAGCCGTGGCTTAACCTCCAGCGGATCACGGCGATTGACAACTTCGACCAGATCGTCCGACTCGAGGGCAGCGACTCGATCGTCGGCAACGTCACGCAGATCACCTACGGACTCAATAACCGACTCTATGCGCGACGCGCCGAGGGGGGCGGCCCGGCGGCGGCGGCGGAGATCCTCACCGTTACGGTCCAGCAGAGCTTCTACACCGACGCCAACGCCGCCCAGTTCGACCGGCAGTTCCAGACGAGCTTTCAGGGCACGCTGCCGAGCAACCTGTCCCCCGTCTCGCTGGTCGTGCGCGCCGGTCCGACCAGCGAGCTATCCGGCACGCTGCGCGCTGAGTACGACACGCAGTTTGGGTCACTGCGCACCATCAGCGCGGACGCCAATATCGAGGTCGGAGGCTGGTTGAATCAGACGGCCGGCTGGAGCCAGCGGCGATTCATCGAGGGGCTGTCCGGATTCGACAACCCCGGCAACCTTGACCACTTCCTGAACTCGTTTACGAACCTGCGGACACGAAGCAACCGGCTTGGCGGGATCTACCAGTTCAACTACGACATCCAGCGCGGCCGGTTCCTGCAGCAGCGCGTGCTCCTGTACTACAACGCACAGTGCTGCGGCATCAACTTTGAATACCAGTCGTTCAATCTCGAGGGGCTCGGCGCCCGGGTGCGGGTTGACCAGGACCGTCGCTTCAACCTCTCCTTCACGCTGGCCGGACTTGGTACGTTCTCCAACATGCTGGGCGCGTTCGGTGTGGGATCTGGTGATCTGCAATGAAGGGTCTCGTCCTGAGCGGCGGCAAGGGGAGCCGGTTGCGGCCACTCACCTCCACGCGAGCGAAACAACTCGTGCCGGTCGCCAACAAACCGGTGCTATTCTACGGCCTCGAGGCGCTGGCGGCCGCGGGAGTTCGGGACATCGGCATCGTAGTCGGTGACACCCGCGAGGAGATCCGCGCTGCCGTCGGCGACGGATCACAGTGGGATGTCAGCGTGACCTACATCGAGCAGGACGCCCCGCTCGGGATCGCCCACGCCGTCCTGATTAGCGAGGCGTTTCTGGCCAACGAGCCGTTCGTCATGTATCTGGGCGACAACCTGCTCAAGGAAGGCATCACCCCGTTCGTCCAGGAGTTCATCCGTACCAAACCAGCGGCGCAGATCCTGCTTACCCGTGTGCCGGATCCTCAGATGTTCGGTGTCGCAGAGCTCGCCGACGGGCACATCGTTGGTCTGGTCGAAAAACCGGAGACACCGAAGAGCGACCTGGCCCTGGTCGGAGTCTATATGTTCGGACCGGAGGTGCTCGAGTCGGTGAAACGCATCACCCCCAGTGCCCGAAACGAGCTCGAGATCACCGACGCCATCCAGGACCTGATTGACCGCGGGTGCGTCGTACTCCCGCACATGGTTGACGGCTGGTGGAAAGACACGGGCAAGCTGGATGACATACTGGAGGCAAACCGACTGATCCTGGAGACATTCGATCGGCGCATCGACGGAACCGTGGATGCCGACTCCCGGGTGGAGGGCAAGGTGGTCATTGAGCAGGGCGCGCACATTGTCGGGTCGGTGATACGGGGCCCGGCCGTCATCGGGGCCAACGCCAAGATCGAGCAGGCGTATGTCGGTCCGTTCACCGCGATCATGAACGACGTCGAGATCCGTGGCTCGGAAATCGAACATAGCATCGTGATGGAAGGCAGCGTCCTCAGCGACCTCGCCAACCGCGTCATCGACAGCTTGATCGGACAGAACGTGCGCATCTATCGACAGCCCGTCAAGCCGTCGGCATACCGCTTCATGCTCGGCGACAACTCAGAAGTCGGAATCCGATGGTAGGCCGCGACGCGATGGTGGAGGTGCTGGTCACGGGCGGCGCGGGCTTTATCGGTAGCAACTTCGTGCTACACGCCCTCGCGACCCACCCCGACTGGCGAATCACCACCCTCGACAAACTGACCTACGCGGGACGCATAGAGAATCTGCGCGACGTCATCAACGACCCGCGACACCGGTTCGTTCAGGGAGACGTAACGGACGCGGCGGTCGCCACACCGCTCGTGCGCCGCGCCGAAATCATCGTGCACTTCGCCGCCGAAACCCACGTGGACCGATCGCTCCACGAGGCCGGCGCCTTCATCACCACAGACGTCTACGGAAGCTTCGTGCTGCTCGATGCCGCTCGTCAGGCACCCCGGCTCCGCCGCTTCGTGCAGATCTCCACCGACGAGGTCTACGGCAGCGTCGATAATGGCTCCAGCACCGAAAGCGACGAAGTGAAGCCGCGCAACCCCTACGCGGCGAGCAAGGCCGGGGCCGACCGGCTGGCCTACAGCTACTGGGCCACCTACGGCGTGCCCGTCATCATCACCCGGGCGTCGAACAACTACGGGCCGCGTCAGTTTCCAGAGAAGATAGTCCCGCTGTTCGTGACCAACGCGATCGACCGACTGCCGCTGCCCCTCTATGGGGACGGCCTCCATGTCCGGGACTGGCTGCATGTCGAAGACCATTGCCGGGCGCTGGATCTGCTGATCGACTGTGGAGAGACTGGCGAGGTCTACAACATCGGCGGCGGTAACGAGGTCCCGAACATCGATCTGACCCACCAGATCCTGGCGCTCCTCGACCGGCCGCACTCGCTCATCGAGACGGTCTCGGACCGGCCAGGTCACGACCGGCGCTATTCGCTCGACTCGACCAAGCTGCGGGCACTCGGTTGGCACCCGCAGCACCCGTTCCTCGACGGGCTGCGTGCAACGGTCGACTGGTATCGGGACAACGCCTGGTGGTGGCGCCCGATCAAGGAGACCGACCCGGCCTATCGCACGTACTACCAGGCGCAATACGGCAAGCGGGAAGAACGGCACCCCTAGTAGCCCTCAGTGTCCGACACGATACTCGTCACCGGCGCGGCTGGCTTCGTCGGCAGCCATCTACTCACCCTGCTGGATCGCACCGCCCCGGCTGGCACCACGATCGTGGCCTGGCGCCGACCCGCCGCATCTCGGGGACCGGCAGGGCCATCACCGCCGCGCCCCACGCCGGCCGGCCACCGTGTCCGGTGGTGCGAGGTTGACCTGCTCGACCCAACGGCGGTGATACGCGCGATGTCCGACACCAGCCCGACGCAGGTCTACCATTTCGCCGGCGTCGCGAATGTCGAGGGCTCCTGGTCCAATAACCACGCGACGCTCCGAGCCAACGTGCTGGGCACCGAATACCTGCTCACGGCGCTTCGCGACCACGGCGCGCCCGCGCGCATGCTCATACCGGGCTCGGCCCTCGTCTATCGGCCGTCGGCCGCGGCGATCGACGAAACGGCACCACTGGGTCCAGTCAGTCCATATGGTCTAAGTAAGCTTGCACAGGAGATGCTCGGGCTCGCCGCGGCCAGGCAGGACGGCATGAAGGTACTGATCAGCCGCTCGTTCACACACATCGGGCCCGGTCAAGCACTCTCCTACGCCGCGTCGAGCTTCGCCGAGCAGATCGCGCGGATAGAGTCGGGTGGGGCCGAACCGGTGCTGTCGGTCGGCAACCTCGAGGCACGCCGTGACCTGACGGACGTACGGGACACCGTGCGTGCCTACCAGCTCCTCATGACTGGCGGCACGCTGGCCACGCCCTACAACGTATGCTCCGGCACGGCGTACCAGATGCAGGAGGTCCTCGACGGACTGCTGGCCAACACGACGGTCGAGGTGTCGATTCGACACGACCACGCCCGCATGCGGCTGAGCGACAATCCGCTGCTCCTTGGCAACCGGTCCAGGATTACCCGAGACCTCGGATGGTCGCCCGAGATTCCACTCTCTAAAACCCTCTCGGATCTGCTGGACTACTGGCGCGGAGTCATCGCCGGGTGACAGACGGTACAGCGCTATGAGTGACTAGCATGCCGCCCTTTTTCGGAGTGACATGACGACATGAGTGGCAAGTGTTTGTAGCGCAATGTGGCGCGACACTGGACGATGGAGGGTATTCAGGCTGTCAGTTGCACAGCCGTGCAATTTCTGCCCATGCCAACAGGGCTGGCAACGGCAGTTACCCACGGCATCACCGGCGCCGAGCCGCGTCGACAACGCCCCTGGGTCCAAAAGGAACGCTAGCCTCCGGCCATCGTCTCGGCGATCAGCCAGGCCAAGAGCGCAGCACGCCATGGCAACCCATCGACCTCAATGTGCTCGTAGAGCGCATGCGGCCCCGCGCCCCCTGCGCCCAGACCGTCCAGTGTCGGTATACCTAGCGCGGCTGTGAAATTTCCGTCGGACCCGCCGCCCGTGCCACCCTCTTGCAGGTCGTGCCCCAGTCTTGCGGCGATCGCGCGCACGCGCCCATACAGACGTGCGACCGCGTCGATGCGTTCGAGTGGCGGTCGGTCGAAGCCGCCGGTCACCTCGAGGCGCGTACCCTGGACAGTCGCGGATGGTCGCCGCCACGCTTGTCGCCTCTTCCGACGTCGTCACGCGGACGTCGATGGTGGCACGCGCCTCCTCCGCCACTACGTTGGGACGGGTACCTCCGCTGATCATGCCGATGTTGAGTGACACAACGGGTGCCATATCGCGCACCCGCAACAAATCGACGATCTGGGCCGCGATCTCGTGAACGTCGCTCGCCCCCTTGTCCGGATCTACCCCGACGTGGGCGGCGACACCGG
>Ga0302123_10000119_pt1 | contig 58637 bp, 58 predicted proteins | sample CB21_321_MG_FD_203109 | JGI IMG/M metagenome (GOLD analysis project Ga0302123, IMG submission 203109) | Marine microbial communities from Western Arctic Ocean, Canada - CB21_32.1 | ecosystem: Environmental > Aquatic > Marine > Oceanic | place: Canada: Western Arctic Ocean | collected 2017-09-28 | reverse complement strand
TGTTCGGGGGGGGCTTTGCGTCGCTGGTGAACATGCTCATACCCGGGGCCCTGGGCGCAAGTGGCAGTTTCGGGCTCATCGGTATGGGCGCTTTCCTGGCAGCCTCGACGCACGCGCCGATGACCGCGATATTCCTGTTGTGGGAAATGACCAGGGACTACAACGTGGTGCTGCCCATCATGATCACCGCCATAACGGCCACCCTCGTGGCCCGGCGCCTGATGACCGACAGCATAGACAGCTTCGATCTCAGTCGTCGCGGACTCGACATACACGCTGGCGCCGAGGCCAACCTGCTCAGGGGGCTTTACGTCCGGGGCCTGGTGAGCAGGGACTTCCAGCAGATTCCCGAGTCGATGGCCGTTACTGATTTTGTGCGCTACGTTACCAACAGCCATCACGTGTACTTTCCGGTAGTGAACCGGGACAACGAGTTGACCGGGATAATCAGTATGCAGGAACTCAAGACAGTGCTGTTGCACCGTGATGCCTGGCCGTTTCTGATTGTCGGCGAGCTGGCCGAGACCGATGTGCTGACCGTTTCAGGCTCGGATAACCTTTACGATGCCATGCAGTTGATAACCGCGCGCGGGCTGGAGCAGGTGCCGGTGGTTGATGAATCCGATCCCAAGCGGGTCATAGGTATGCTCAAGCGAGCCGACCTGCAGAACTTTTACCAGAAGCGTCTGCTTGCCAGGGAGCTCCACGGCTGATATCCGCCCGGGGGGTTAGGTTTCAACGGCGATGGCAGACAAGGGAATAATCATAACGGCGGACGACCTCGGCATGTACCCCGAGGTGAACGACGCCGTCATGGACGGTTACGACTCGGGGATCATCTCGAGCACGGGCCTGCGCGTTAACGGTCCGGCTTCGCGGTCGGCCATGGTCTCGGCCTCCATGCGCTCGGGCCTGGGCACGGGTCTGCACCTGGTGTTGTGCGAGGGTACGTCCACGCTTCCGCGGCGCCACATACCCAACCTGGTCGATGCGGGCGGCCGCTTCGTGGACCGCCCCCTGGAGGCCATGTGGCTGTACCGCAGGGGCGGTGGGCTGAAGCAGGAGCTGCGTGCCGAAATTCGCGCCCAGGTCGAGAAGTTTTTGTCCGGCGGTCTCGTACTGAGCTACGTTTCGAGCAGCTACGGCCTGCATCTTCTGCCCTCGGTGCTGTCTATACTCAGGGAGCTGTCGCTGGAGTATCCCATCTGGGCCATGCGCAAGCCCTGCGGCCCGACCTGGAAATACAGTAGGGAATTCGTGGTGGGTGACTGGGAGCGACGTGCCGAAAACGCGGCTATGCGCCCCGCGCTTGCCTGGGGGCGACTGCGCTCGGGCAGGTTCCGGGGACCCGACCGGGTAGAGATCCTGGGCCGTCATCGTCCGGTGACCGAGGGTGGCATGGTCGAGTTGCTCGCTTCGCTCAAGAGCGGCGTCACTGAGTTGGTCTGTCACCCTGGGTCATTGCTGCCGCGTTACGACGGCATGGGCGAGGCCGCCGCGCTCACCAGTCCCATGGTTCGCAAGGAACTCGCGGCGCGGGAAGACATAGACCTGGTTTCGTACCGGGATATTTCGGAAGAAGCCTGAGCCCGGCGGCGATATTCCCGACGGTGATTAGATCCCGAGGGCGACGCTGAGCAGGCCGAGGAAGACGAGGAAGCCGAGCATGTCGGTTCCCGCCGTCACGAACACCGACGAGGCCACCGCCGGGTCTGCTCCCAGCCGTCGCATGCCCATGGGCACGAGCGTTCCGAGGGCCGCGGCGATGAGCATGTTGATGATCATCGCGGTGGCCATGACCGAGGCCAGCCTTACGTCGCCCGTCCACGCGTAGACAGTAGCCGCGGCCACCGAGCCCAGCACTGCACCGTTGAGCAGGGCTATGGTCAGTTCGCGCATTACGATGCGGCGGGTGTTATGCGGGCTCAGCTCGCCGAGCACCAACCCGCGTACCACCAGGGTCATCGTCTGGACGCCCGCGTTGCCGCCCTGGCTGGCCACTACCGTCATGAAAGCCGCGGCGATGGCCACCTGGTGTATGGTGTCCTGGAACAGCGAGATCGCCGCTGCGCTCACGGTGGCGGTCATGAGATTCAGCCCCAGCCACGGAAGCCGGGTGCGCAGGGCCTTTACGGGCCCGTGCAGGCCCAGCGGTTCGTCGCCCACGCCGGCCATCTTGAGCATGTCCTCGGTGGCTTCTTCTTCAATGACGTCGACCACGTCGTCAACGGTTATGCAACCGACCAGCAGCTCGGAAGCGTCGACCACCGGTAGCGATAGCAGGTCGTATTTTTCGAACAGGTGCGCCACTTCTTCCTGGTCTACCGTCGCGCTTACCGACACGAGGTCACTGAGCAGGATCTCGTCCACCGACGATCCGTCGTCGGCCATGACCAGGTTGCGGACGGGTACGTAGCCTACGAGCTTTTTCTTATGGTCGGTGATGAAGACGTTGTGAATGTCGTGAAAATCATCGCGGTGTTGCCTGAGGTAGGTGCGCACCTGTCGCACGGTGGTTCCAATATCCACCGACGCGACCTCGGTTTTCATAAGTCCGCCGGCACTGTCGTCGGGGTAGGAAAGCAGCCCCTGCACGTCGCGCCGGGTTTCCGGGTCGGCCCGGTGCAGGAGCATCAGCTTGCGGTTTTCGGGTAGTTCGCCCAGGAGGTCAGCGGCGTCATCGCTGTCGAGGACTTCGAGCAGCGTGGCAATGTGCGCGTCGCCCAAACGCGCGAGCAGGGCCGCGCGGGCTGATTCGCCGACGTTGCTTATGACCTCGGCCGCGCGGTCATCATCGATTACCGAGAATACTGCCAGGCGCTCGTTATCGTCATCGAGCTGGTCGAGGATCTCGGCTATGTCGGCGGGGTGAAGGCGGGCGGTTTCCTGGCGCAGCACCAGGTCATCGGCCCGCGCTACCGCTGCAAACACACGTTCGTGTGCTTCGCGCTCCTGCTCGACGGTGTCGCTCATTTCCGCTTTCCCTTGTCTCCGCGCCTCGCCCTGGCCAACAGGAGAGCCTCCTTGCCCGGGTTGTCGCCGTAGGTATAGCGCAGAACCTCCTGCAAGTGATAGTCGCCAGCGGGCGGCAGGGAATTCTCGTTTACCAGCAGCCAGGTGTCCTGTTCATCGAACAAGGGCAGGTGTTCGTCCACGCGGTATACGTTGCGACCGGCGTAGAAGACGGCCCCGTAGTCAACGCCGCGGTAGAAAAACATTGGAGCGTCTTTTTCGGGAAGCTGCACGTTGACCCTCGACATAAAATCGCGCAGGCCCTGCTCTCGTCCGAGCTGGCGTTGAAACACCAGCGGCAGCATGAGTTGCGACACGGCGACGGCCGAAGCAAGCAGCAGCGCCGACGCGACCGGCTTGCGCCGGGCAAGGGCTGCCACCGCGCCGCTCGCGCTCAGCAGCACAGTGCCCGACCAGGCAACGCAGGCCACGGGATTGGCCACGATGGTGTCGCGGATGACCGGCAGGTTGGCGGCGTCGCTGCGACTGAGCAGCGGGTCCAGCCAGGCGGTGACATCGACTCCGAGTGTTTGCGCGACCACCACGATCAGTGGCAGCGCCAGCACGGCGGCCACCAGGCTCACCAGCCAGGAGAGCATGCGCGAGGGCCGCGCGTCGGACTCGCCCTCGCCGGTGGTCGCCATCGATGCCCACCAGGCGCCGTAGAGCATGGCCAGCGCGGGATAAAGGCTGAGCAGGTAGACACCTCTTTTTGATCCGGCCAGCGAGTAGATGAGCAGCGTGACTGCAAACCAGCACAGCAACAGGGTGGTGGCCTGGTCGTGCTCTCCGCGGCGTGCGCGGGCCACGAGGCCGACCACCAGGCCGGGCGCGAACAGGCTCCACGGCGCAAAGCCACCAAGCAGGGCGGGCAGATAGTAGAGCGGGGAGTGTACGTGGCCCGCGCCCGACGCCTGGGCACTGACAAATCGCCGCAGGTTCTCCTTCAAGACGAGCTTTTCAAAAAAGGGCATCCCCCCTTCCCAGCTGGCTGCCAGGTACCAGGCCGCCGCCAGCGACAGGATCGCCAGGCCCTTGCCGGGGCGCAGCCGTCGCAGGTATTCGCGGTCGCCGCGCAGCAGCAGGAAGCAGGCAATAACGGCCACCGGGATCACCAGGCCTACCGGTCCCTTTGCCAGCACGGCCAGGGTCGCGCAGGCGTAGAAACCCAACGACAGCGGTCTGCGTTCACCCAGGTAGTCGCGCATGAAAAACAGCAGCGCGCCGGTCGTAGTCGCGGCCAGTACCATGTCCACGCGCGCGGTGGTTGCCGAGATAGTCCACTGCACGGTGGTGAGCAGCACCAGGGTCGAGAGGAAGGCGGCCAGTGGTCCGAAGAATCTGGCGGCGGCGGCGGCAACGGCGGCAGCGCAGGCTATCGACGCCGCGGCGGAGGGCAGGCGCGTTGTCCATTCCGAAACGAAACCCACGGCTAGGCTCACGAGCGCACCCAGCCAGTGAAACAGCGGTGGTTTCGACGGTATCTCGTGGCCGTTCCTCAGCGGCAGTATCCAGTCCCCGTTTTCTATGATGGCCTGCACGACGATGGCTTCGCGGGGTTCACCCTTGGTGTAAAAGGGGACCTGCGAAATCGGTACGACGTAGAGCAGCGAGGTCAGCGTCAGCAGCAGGGGCAGCAGCAGGAGCCAGCCCCGCTTGTGGCCCGCGGTGGGCGTTGCGGCTGTAGAGGCGGCAGTGGCTGGGCTGGTAGTGGCCAGCGTGGCTGGCGCCTGCGAAGCGCTTGGAACTGGTGAGGGCGGCGTCGACACGACGCGCAATACTAGCCTGCCCGCGTAGCTGTTTCACCAGCCGGGTGCCTGCTGCCGCGACCAGCAACGGGCTTGCGCTGGCGTGTAAGCCAGACCGGGGCTAAACTTTGTCCGTGGCCGAGCTGCAAACGAGACAACTGCCCAGGCTGGGATCCGACGAGGTGGCGGATCTACCGGGGCAGGGGCGCAGGGTGCTGCTGCTCTACAAGGACGGCTGTCCCACCTGCCGCGTCGCCCTGCCCCTGCTCGAGCAGATCTATCGCCGGGGTGAAGGCATTATCGACATCGTGGCCGTGTCCCAGGACAGCCTCGAGGAGACCGAGGACTTTGTTCGCGACAACAAGATAACCATGCCGGTGTACTTGGATAACCCCGGCTGGCCGCTGTCGACCGAGCTGGGCCTGGCCTCGGTGCCGGTACTGCTGCAGCTCGATGGAGAGTCGTTGGGGTCGGCGATCGAAGGTTTCAGCCGCGAGGCGTACCGGCGGGAGATGGAACTCATGGTCAGCGCCGCAGGGCTCGAATGGGATTGCGCCTATCTCTTCGACACCCCGGAGTTATCCGACTTCAAGCCCGGTTGAGGCAGCCGCCACCTGCAGGGGTAGTTATCCCTGTTCTCCACTGGCGGCCCGCTGATCGTCGCCATCGCGGCCGGGATAGTCAGCCGGTCTCGAGCAGTTCTTCGTCGGTCACTTCTGCTTCGCCGTCGTCGCTGCCGGCCCACACGATCTTGCGGTAGTCAAAGTTGCGGTTGCCCAGCAGGTCGGATTTTACCACTTCAAAGTAGGGTGACAGGTCGAAGTCCCGTGGTGTGACCAGGTTGGGGTCGCAGGCTGTGAAGACCCCGTCGCTGACGAGGTCGGGTTCTGCCCGGCCGAACCACTTCTTTCGTGGCTTGCCGGTGTCTACCTGTACGCGTCCGGAAACCCGCGGCGAGGTCACCAGTGGTTGTACCGGGTAACGTACCTTTTGAAAGGCAGCGGTTATCTGCGCCGAGCAAATTACTTCCTTGGACAGGGTACCCGCGTGCTCGAGCATGCTGTGCCGGAAGCGCTTGGGGACAAGGGTCACCGGAAAGAAGTACCGAAGCAGGTCGAATATCTGCTCGATGTTGTACTTCGAGCCTATCTGGTCGATGACAGTGGCGAGCACCGTATTGAGGTCCCCAGGTCGCAGCTTGAAGGGGCGGCAGATTCTCACGTTGTGGTTGCGGTATTTTGACAGCGGAGCAGGGGCGACGCCGGTCTCGACAGTGGCCTCGACGAGTAGTGTCGAGGCTTCGTCGCCGTACAAGCGGTGAAGCTCATCGGCCTGGGGCCCACCTCGCTTGAGCAGCGCGTCGCCGACGTAGAGCGCCGAGTGCGACCACGAACTCTGCGTCAGGTACTTGATAACTTCGCTTATGCGCTGGCTTCCGTCCACCAGCAGGACGTCACCGGGCTGTATGACATCGCGCAGGCGACCCATGTCACTGGGCAGCAGTTGCCGGTAACCCATGCGTTCCCTGACAAGGATGGTCGTCAGTCGGCGGATAATGAACTGTTTCAGGCGCTGGTACATGTGCTCGCGGACCTGTCCGCAGTCTTACATTCTAGCGCCCGAAAGGCCCGCTGGGAATGCGTTTTCGCCTGCCGGGTTAAATTTTCCCCTACCGGGTGTCGGCTTTTGCCGCTTAGCCGGTCTGCGGCGCCGGCGGCGCTGCGCGTCAATGGCACCCCCTTGCGGGGGTCAGCCCGCGAACAACTGTTGAACTACCACGCCCACCGAGATGGTGGCAAACACGATGTAGAACAGGCTCACGCCCGACATGGCCAGTCGCGCGGTCATCGAGGGCCGGCACAACTCGGGTAATTCACGGATGTTGCTCCACAGCAGCAGGGGGCAGTAGACTGCCATGGCTATGCCGCCGAAGAAGCCGGCCGAGAGCAGGAAGACAAACGGGGGCAGCGCTCCCCATGTCCAGGTGAGCGCGGTGCCCACCACCATCCAACCCAGGGCTATGCCCCGGTACCATTCCTTGAGGCTCCAGCGGCGGCTCCAACGGTAGTTATTGCGCAGCAGGTCTGCGCAGCTGCGAGCCACGCCGTCGAGCAAGGTGAGCTGGGTGGTGAACAGGCAGGCGATACCTATGACCATGAAGAGGATTTTTCCTCCCGGCCCCCACACCGTGTCCAACAGCACCGCCTCTTCGTAGAGCAAGGCCTCGTTGGACGGGACGATGCCGGCCGGGTGCAGCACCGCCAGTGCGGCAAAGATAAACAACAGTATCGTCACGAGGTTGGTGAGCCAGAAAAAGATCACCTGGTCACGGGCCATATGTTTGAACCAGCGGCTCCAGCGGTCGGCGTTTACGCTGTTATCGTCGGGGATCCAGGCTTCGTTTGATTCGCCCGAATCGGCCAGGCGCCCGCACATTCCCCAGCCCTTGTCGCGTAGGTAATAGGAGAACAACAGGTTGGCGGTTCCCCCGGCGCCGGCAAAGACGACGGCTGACAGCAGTTGGTAGAGCGGCATGTCGGGTGGCTTTACGCCTACCGAGGCTATGCCGCGGGCGAGCTCAGCGACGGTCTCGCCGTTGCCCAGCCTGGCCACTATCACCAGCAGGCCCAGCAGCATGAAGACGACCAGGGCGGTGACGATTTTTTCCATCCACCCGTAGACGTTGCGCGGCCCGAACATGACCAGCGCCACGATGGCGAAGGTGAGCGCCGTCCAGACCCAGGGATCGCCGGGGCCATCGAGCCCGACCACGAGCACCTTGACGGCGCCTGCGCAGGTGCGCGCCCAGCCGGGCAGTATCCACGACACGACGTTGAGCAGCAGGAACACCGGCACCCAGCCGCGCCCCCGGCGGGCCAGGGCCCCGTAGGCGCTTTCGCCCGTGGCCAGGGTGTAGCGGCCTACCTCCAGGTTGATGATCAGTTGCAGGCTCACGCCGAGCACGGCGGCCCATGCCACCGTGGCGCCGAAGCGGGCCGTGGTAACGGGCCAGATGACCAGCTCGCCCGCGCCAATGGCCAGGCCGACGAGCATGACGCCGGGGCCGAGCAGGCGGATGAAGCCACGCGGCTTGTCCGGGAGCAGGGCGGGGCGTAGAGGGGGAGGCGAAACCGACATGGGCTGAGTCGAATCCGCTGCTTTGCTCTTCAGAGTATGCCGCGGTCGAGCAGGTACTCGGCTGTGAGCAGGGCTCCCTTGGCCGCGCCCATCTTGGTGTTGTGTGACACCAGCATGTAGCGCAGACCGTGCCGGTACAGCGGCTCTTCGCGGATTCGGCCCACCGAGGTGGTCATACCGTCACCGGCGTCGCGGTCGAGCCTGGGCTGGGGCCTGAAAGGGTCGTCGTGCACGTATATCAGCGTTTCGGGCATCGAAGGTAGCTGGAGCCGCGCCGCCCGCTTGCCCGCCGTGCGCAGAACCGCGGCTGCCTGGGCAGGTGTCGCAGGACGTTCGAGTTCCAGCGATACGGCCTCGGTGTGGCCTTCGAGCACTGCCGCCCGCGTACAGGTGCACGACACCTTCACCGACGATTCCACGAGCTTGCCGGCGACGACCTTGCCCAGCAGCTTGCGGGCCTCGGCCGTAACTTTTTCTTCTTCCGAGGGAATGTAAGGAATGACGTTGTCTATAACGTCCAGCGCGGCTACTCCCGGCGACCGGCCGGCCCCCGAAATGCCCTGCATGGAAACCATCGATACTTTTTTGACCCCGAAGCGTTCGTCCAGCGGCTTCAGGGTTATGGCCAGGCCAGTAACGGTGCAGTTAGGCTGGGGCAGGATGAATCCTTTCCAGCCACGGTTCTTCTGTTGGCGGCGTAGCAAGGTGGCCTGTTGCAGGCTGACGCCGGGCAGCAACAGCGGCACGTCGTCTTCGTAGCGAAAGGCGGAGGCGGTGCTCACCACTGGGGTGGTCTGCGCGTACATCGGTTCGAGGTCGGCGGCGACGTCGGATTCCACCGCCGAGAACACGAGGTCGACGTTGTCCAGTTTCAGGTCTTCCCCGTTCTCCACGGTCATGCCGAGCACAGATTCGGGGGGACTGCCGCCAGCCCACCAGCGCAGTGAACCACTGGCTTCATCACGCAGGGCGTCACCGTATTTTTTCCCGGCCGAACGGGGGGAAGCCCCCAGCCGCGCTATCCTGAACCAGGGGTGCTCGGCCAGGGCCGCGACGAATTGCTGCCCCGCAATACCCGTGGCTCCAACAATGGCTACCTTCATTTTTCTCATGCCTGTCTCACTCGTAAGTGGTAGAGTTTACGTGTGCCTGCAGGGGATTGAAACCAGTTGCGCCATGCATGGGCAACCCCCGTTGTTTGAACGATCTTGGAGTGGTCTGGGCACATGCGCTGTGTCCGAAAGGGAGGGAGAACTTGCCCGCTACGGCCGCCGAGGCTACTGTCATTGTGTATGGCACGTTCCTCCGCTCGCAAGAAAACCCAACGCATCGCATCGGTGCACGAGTTTATGGCCCCCTTCGTCCGACGCGTACTCGGCTGGAGAGTAGGACCCAGGGGAATACTCACGGCCAGGTGTTCGGTGGCGGGAGTCATCACGGTGGTGCATCGCTTTCGCGATGGGTGCAATGGCGACATCGTCGATCACCGCATTGCCCAGTTGAGGCCGGAGAAAGAAAGCGGCTACAAGCTCTTCTGGAAAAAGGGCAACGGGCGTTGGGCGGCTTACTACGACGATCGCGGAGACGCGGTCGAGGGTTCGCTTGCCGACTGCGTCGGCGAGATCTCTCGCGACCCCTTCGGCTGCTACTGGAATTCCTGACCTCCCCCGTTACAGTCAGTCGCTGTAAAATGACCTCTCCTTTCTACGCGCCTCTGCGTTTTCTTTCGTGTTGCCTGTTGATCGCTACCCTCCTGCCGGGCTGCGCAGATCAACGACGGGTACCGCGAATAGAGCCCGTGCTGCGGGGTTGGGAGCAGGCCCACGAACCGGTAGATCTGCTGCTGCACGCGTTTAACACCGGCACCATGCGTAGCCTGCCCGGCGCCATGGCCAGGGGCGGAAGTTGGCAGGAGGCCAGTGAAATCCCTGTCCCTGCCTTCGTGGTCGAGCACGAGAGCAAGGGCCTGCTGGTGTTCGACACCGGTTACTCACCTGCAGTAAGGGAACGCCCGGAGCAGTACCTGGGCCCACTGCTGGCGGCGCTCGATCTCTGTCATACCGAGCCCGGGCAGTCCTTGCCCGAGCAGATGGTGGCGGCGGGGCTGGACCCCGCTGACGTCGGCTACGTGGCGGTCTCGCACTTGCATTTTGACCACGCGGGAAGCGTGGAGGCCTTTGCCGGGGCCACCCTGCTGTTGCCGCGCCGCGAGGAAGAGGGCGCGTGGGGTGCCCGCTGGTTCGAGGATTTTTTCTTCGAGCAGGACTGGGACGACATTGAGCGGCGCACGGTTATCGACTACGCGGCCACCGAACCCTGGGCAACTTTTGACGGGCACTACGACGTATTCGGCGACGGCAGTGCCGTGCTCGTAGACCTGCATGGCCACACCGCGGGCACGCAGGGACTGGTACTGAGGGGCCGCGGCGGGGTGATACTGCTCACCGGCGATGCAGCTTACACCGAGGCCAGCTGGCGCTACGTGGCACAGCCGGCCTTTGCCCAGGACATGGACGACTGGTGGCAACAGGCCTGGCGCATAAATCGTTTCGTGGGCTTGCTCGAAGACGAGGGCGGTGTGCTGGTGGTCCCGGGCCACGATCTCAGGTCGGTGCGGGAGGCCGACCGCGCCGACCTGCGCTACCACGAGTTCGTGACCGTGCCAGCCGTTCAGGCCGGCGCCGACTGATGTTTTACCCGATGTCGGTACACGTTGGCCGTACTTGGTATACTCGTTGGGGGCAGGGGGGCGTCGGTGTACCGGGAAAATAAAATCATAGTGGTCATGCCCGCGTACAACGCGGAGACTACATTGCGTCGCACCTGGGAAGAGGTCATGGCCCAGGGCGTGGTTGACCGGGTGATCGTGGTCGACGACGGCAGCGCCGACCAGACCGCTGCCATAGCGCGGACGTTTCCCGATACGACCGTGCTCAGGCACGACAACAATCTCGGCTACGGAGCCAACCAGAAAAGTTGCTATCGTCTCGCCCTTGAAGAAGGCGCCGACATAGTCGTGATGGTACACCCCGACTACCAGTACACGCCCAGGTTGATTCCCGCGATGGTAGCGGTGATAGGCAGCGGTCTGCATCCCTGCGCCATGGGTTCGCGCGTGCTCGGTGGCTACGCGCTCAAGGGGGGCATGCCGCTGTGGCGGTACATTGCCAATCGCTTTCTCACGGCGGTCGGCAACTTGCTGATGGGGTCAAAACTGTCCGAGCTGCACAGCGGCTACCGCGCCTTCTCCAGGAAACTGCTCGAGGAGTTGCCGCTGGACGCCAATTCCGACGATTTTGTTTTTGACAACCAGATGTTGGCCCAGGTCATGTGGTTCGGATACACGGTGGCCGAGATCAGCTGCCCTACCAGCTACTGCAACGAAGCGTCGTCCATTAATTTTCGCCGCAGCGTGGTGTACGGTCTGGGCTGCCTGCGCACGGGCGTGCAATTCAGGTTGGCGCGCGCCGGGCTGCTGAGCTCGCCGCTGTTTCCGCCCGCCTGAACTGACTTCTTCGGGCCGGTTTCCCCGGGCGGTACAAACTGGCCGCCAGCGGTTACAGGCCGTGGTTGTTGCAGTCTTCGAGCAGCACGTCCATGGCCATGGCCCTGAACCTGCCCCAGTTTGACCAGGACGGGACGATGTCTCGCAGCTTGCTGGCGTAGTCGGGCAGCTCGGCCGGCTTGGCCTCCACCCACTCGGTTATTTTCTCGCCGGGGTCGTTGCTCTGTAGCACACCCGAGGTTTCGCGGGTGAAAAACAGGTAGGTACAGAACCTCGACACGCGCTTGCTGTCGCTGTAACGAATGGCGGCCACGAAGCGGGCCACGTCTACCTCGAGGTTGGTCTCCTCCCATATTTCTCGCAGCAGTGCGTCTTCTATCGCCTCGCCTTTCTGTATACCGCCGGTGGGAAGGCGCATGACCGAGCCAGGGTAGCTGGCCTTGGTCTGCAGCAGGAAGCCCCCGCTGGGCCGTAGGATGGCCATGCAGACTTCGCCGTGGCGTCGCCGCGAAACCGGCGGAAAATCCAGCGAAGGCAGCTCGAGGGTAAGCTGCCTGGGTGCACCGTACTTACTGGAGAGATGTTCGAGTTGCTTGTCCACGCTGCTACAGAGCTCTCCCGCGAGCCGTGACACGAATGATACACGAGCGCAGGCGCCGGGGTAAGACTCGTGGTCGTTTTTCAGAAACGCCAACAGGCCGACGCAGGTTTCAGATTGCGGCTACGTCTTCAAAACGGCCGCTGGACACCGAGCGGTAGCAGGCCTCGGCCACGGCCACCGCGGCCAGCCCGTCACGGTAACTGGCGGCGGCCGAGGCGTCCTGCTTGCCCCCCACGCCGGCGGCAAAGGCCTCGAGTATGGCGGGCACGGTCATCACCGGCGCGTCTGGCGTGAGCTCGCTCGGGCCATCGGGGCCCAGAAAGTGGAGCGTGCCCAGCACGTGATCGCCCACTAGTTGGCCGTGCTCGCCGGATATTTCGATCAGGCCGTTGCGACTGTTGCTGCTTCGCGAACAGTTGACCTGGGCCAGGGTTCTGCCGTTTGAGAGCTGCAGCGAGGCGACGAAGTTGTCCTCGGTGTCGGTGGTCACTGCGCTGCGCATTGAGCAGGCTACCGAGGATACCTCGAGGCCGGTGAACCAGCGCAGGAGGTCGAAGCAGTGAACACCGGTGTGCATGATGTTGCCGCCGCCCGATCTCGCCGGATCATCGAGCCAATCGAGTTGCAGCTGCGGCGGAAAACGCTGGCTGAAGGTGAGCGTGTCGAGGCGGCCCACCTTGTCGATCGCTTCGCGCATTGCCCGGCACACTGAGTTGAAGCGCAGCGTGTGGCCGGCCAGGCAGTGGAGGTCCGCTGATTCGATGCTCGCCAGCATGCGACGGCCGTCGTCCAGCGTAGGGGACACGGGCTTTTCTACTAGCAGTGGTTTCCCCAGTTCGGCCACGCGCGTGACCAGGTCGGGTAACAACGAGGGCACCGTGACAAGCACCACCGCTTCGACGTCGCTACTTTCTATCAGCTCCTGCGCATCATCGGTCCAGCGGCAATCGTATTCGCGGGCCAACGACTGGCCGGCTGCCGCGTTGCGTCGGCACACCACGGTGAGATCGAGATTCGCCACGTCTTGCGCCGCGTGGCGCGCGTAGCGGCTGCCGTGGCGGCCCAGTCCGATGATTCCAAGCTTGGTGGGCTGCATGGGTGGTCAGGCCCGGCGCTTGATCCAGTCGGCCACGGCGCTGCCTATTTCTTCGCCCGAGTCTTCCTGCACGAAGTGCGAGCCCTTGACGGTGACTTCTTCCTGGTTATTCCAGCCGCGGCAGAAATCGCGTGCCGCACCGACCAGGATGGCCCCCGGCTCGGCGTTGACGAAGAGCTTGGGGATGTCGCAAGTGGTGAGCCACTGGCCGTAGTTGGCGGCGATTTCGACCACGTCGGCGGGTTCGCCCGCCAGCGGAATCTGTCGTGGCCAGGTCAGAGTTGGCCTTCGGCTTTCACCCGCCTGGGCAAAAGGTCGACGGTATTCGGCCATTTCTTCATCGCTGAGGTCGCGCAGTATGGAGCCGGGCAGCACCTGCTCAACGAAGACGTTTTGTTCGAGGACCATGTCTTCGCCCGCTTCCGAGCGGAAGCCCTGGAAGACGCCGCGGGCCGCGTCGGGCCACTCGTCCCAGGTGAGAGGCATTACTATGGCTTCCATGTAGGCGATGCCCTTCACCGCTTCGGGGTGGCGGCGGGCCCAGTCAAAACCCAGAGCCGAACCCCAGTCGTGGACCACCAGCGTCACGTTCTCGGTCACGCCCAGGGTCTCGAGTAATGCATCGAGGTATTCGCGGTGCTCCACGAAGGTGTAGTGGTCGGGTCCGCTCTCGGGCAGCTTGTCGGAGTCGCCCATGCCTACGAGGTCGGGCGCTATCAAGCGACCGAGTCCCTCGAGCGGAGGCATGACGTCACGCCACAGGTAAGAAGACGTCGGGTTGCCGTGCAGCAGCACTATGGGGTCGCCCTCGCCCTGCTCCACGTGGGCCATGGTCAGGCCGTTGATTTCGGTGAAGGTCTTGCGTTGTTTCCAATTTGTCATGTCAGTTTCCTGAGAAGCTTGGTCGTTTCTTGTTGACGAAGGCATCCACGCCCGCGCGAAAGTCGGCCGTGCGGCCCGAGTCGGCGATGGCCCTCGCCTCCAGCTCCATCTGTGTCTCGAGCGATTCCTGCAGTCCTGACAGCAGCAGTGCCCTGCTGCGGCCGTAGGCCAGGGTGGGTCCGGCAGCAAGTTTTGCAGCGAGCTTGTCGGCTTCCTGCGCGAGTTCTTCGTCGTCGACCACGCGTGTGACCAATCCCCAGTCGAGCGCCTCGTCGGCCGACAGCACACGGTTGGTGAGCACCAGCTCCTGGGCCCGTCGCAGGCCGACCAGGCGGCTCAAGAAGTAGGTGGAGCTGCCATCCGGTGTTAGGCCGACGCCTGTGTAGGCCATGGTGAAGCGTGCCGAGCGCGCGGCCACGACGAGGTCGGACAGCCCGGCCAGGGCCAGGCCGGCACCGGCCGCCACGCCGTTGACCGCGGTAACCACCGGGGCGTCGCCTCGTAGCAGTCGCGACCAGGCCGAGTGCATGAAGCCGGTCATCTCCTTGAGCAGGGCAGGGGCCTTGTCGCCTGCCGACGCGAAGGCGGCCACGTCTCCGCCCGCGCAGAAGGCCTTGCCCGTGCCGCTTATGAGCACGCACCTCGCGGCGGGGTCTTCGTCTATGCGTATGGCTACGTCTGACAGTTCGCGGCAGGTTGGCAGGTCAAGCGAGTTCATCGCTTCGGGGCGGTCGAGCGTCAGCCGCGCGATTCCCTCTGAGACCTGGTAGTTGATGTTCTGGTAGCTGTTGGCTTCGTTGGACAAGGTAGTTTACCCCGTCGCGACGAATCCCACGCCTGCCAGCCTGAGTCAAAGTAGACGCGTTTGAGCCGGAAGCCTCTACGCTACTCGGCCGTAAGCACAGTGACGTCCGTGGCGCTGTCGAGGCCGGTGCGCACCAGGCGAGCAGCCGAAACCCCACCGTGGATCTGCATCTCAAAGAACGCCAGCGTCGCCGCGCGCGTGAGTTCGTGCTGGCGGTCAAAAAACATGTGCGTGGGCGGGGGCAGAGGGCAGATCGGCTCGCAGGCCGATCCCGTGGTGTCTATCCCGGCGGCGGCACCGCCGAGAAAGCTTGGGTCGAAGCTACCACTGGCCGGCAGGGGTCTCGGGTCACCGGGTTGGAGAAAAAAGCCGGTGCAGATTCCCTCGTCGCCGTTTTCTTCGGGGCCGAAGGTGAGCCTGTCGGAGAAGCTCATGTGGGTGCCGCCGTCCAGGGTCACCAGGAACTTGCTCGGGTCGGCCAGCGTGTAGGGCACGGCCTGGTTGCTGTTGTAGGGCGTGATCAGGTCCGCGTCGCCGCCCAGTATCATCAGCGGTGCACTGCCGCCGTCGTAAAAGGTCTCGGCAAACACGCAGGCAAGGGGAGCGAGCGCCACCACGGCGTCTATGCGCGGGTCTACGAGATCCACGTGGTAGCCCGACAGCAGTACGGTGGCTCCGCCCAGCGAGTGACCGGTTGCACCCACGCGGCTGGTGTCTATCGCCCCGTAGAAGAAATCAACGGGGTCGGCGTTCATGGCCTCGAGGCTGTCGAGCAAGAAGGAGAGGTCCAGCGCCTGGTTAGCCAGGTCGAGAAGCGTCGAACCACCGGGGGCAAACAACCACGACAGCGGAAAGTTGGGGGCTATTACTATGTAGCCACGGCTGGCCAGGTGGCGGGTGAGGCCGGCCGAATCGGTGTTGACTCCACCGAAACCGTGCGCGCGCACCACCACCGGCCACGGAGTACCGGAGGTCTGCAGGGGGGCGTTCACAAACTGCCCGAACACCGGCGAGATTGTGGACGGGTACCAGATCTCTACTTCCAGGCTGCGTTCGGCGGCACCGGGGAAAATACCGTTGGCGGGCACCGTCCTGCTGCTGTCTACCAGGGTGAGTGACTTGTTGCCCACGCCGTATTCACGCAGCTCGGCGAAGTCTTCTACGCCGAGGTCGGCCAGGTCAGCTTCGATCTCAATGTAGGCGTCGTCAACGTGGGCCGACACGGCGGCGGTGTCTCCCGTTGAAGGGCACTGGCCGCCGGCCTTGGTTTCGGCTTTCTGGAAACTGGCCGCGAACTTGGAGTCACACTTGGTAAAGTCGGGCGCGGCACCCTTGGCTTCGGCCTTGGACTGGGCCTTGAGAACGCAAGACAGCTGTTTACCGGAAGCCTTGAGCTTGGCCGCACGGCACTTTGATGCGGTCTTGGTCGAGTCGCCGTTTCCGACCAACTCGAGCGTAACCTGCGAAGCGACCAACTCGAGCCTGGGCTCCACCGCGGCCACGGTGCCACCCGCGCGGCACTGCTCCTTGGTTTCGACCTTGGCAAAAGCTGAGGCCAGCTTGCTCGCACACTTGGCCACATCGGCGGCGGTGCCTTTGGTCTCGGCCTTGGCCTCGGCCTTGAGCCTGCACAGACCGGCCTTACCGGCCTGCTTGAGCTTGTTAATTTTGCACTTGGTCTCAGAGTCCGGCGCCGCAAAGGCGGCGGGTGCGGCGGCCAGGGCAACAAAAATAAAAAGGCCCAGAAGGGCTGCGGCGTTCTTGGGGTGGACGGTCTTCATGCGGTACAAGCTCCCGGGTTACCTGCGAGGGCAGGGCCACTGCAGACTATAGAAAGGATGAGGGTGTTTTGTCCAGTGATTTAGCGCGCGACCCCCCCTTATGGGGGTTTGCAATCGTGGATCTGTGAACTTATTCGTCCCAGGTGACCGCTACGGCAACCACAGGGGCGACTATCGAGCCGCTGACCACAAGGCGCATGCCCCATGTCCTTAAGCGTTTGCGCGACGCCTACGTGGGTTGGGACGCTCCGGTGGTCACGCTCATAGCCGAGACCACGCGCGACCCTTACCGCGTACTGGCTTCCTGCATCCTGAGCTTGCGCACCCAGGACGGAGTCACATCGGAGGCCAGTCGGCGACTGTTCGCGTTGGCCCCCGACATAGAAAGTCTCGCTCGGGCCGACCCGGCGGTGGTGCGTGAGGCGATCTACCCGGTTGGGTTCTACAAGACCAAGGCCCCGCAACTGGTAGAGATGTGCCGACGGATAGTCGAGGATCACGGCGGCCGCGTGCCCGACGACATCGACACGCTGCTCACCTTCAAGGGCGTGGGCCGCAAGACGGCCAACCTGGTTCTGACCTCGGGTTACGGCAAGCCGGCCATGTGCGTGGACACCCACGTGCACCGCATCTCGAATATCTGGGGCTACGTGTCAACGCGCACGCCCGAGAAGACCGAGATGGCGCTGCGGGCAAAACTACCCCGGCGTTACTGGCACGAGTACAACGACCTGCTCGTGGCTTTCGGCCAGACCGTGTGTCGACCGATTTCGCCAAAATGCAGCGAGTGCCCAGTGGCCAGGTTTTGTCCGCGCCTGGGTGTGGGCAAGAGTCGCTGAGACGCTCACGCGCGGGTAACGCGGCGGTACACGCGCGGCAGCTCGCCGGGCAGCGATCTTATGTCGTCTATGACCGAGTAGCGCGCGCCGGGGCACATGTCGCGCAGGTAGTCGTGTCCCGAGGGGTCTATGGTTATGCAGAAGCTGCCCACGCCCGAGCGCTCCAGCTCCTGCAGGGCCATGGCCGTGTCGCGTATGCCGTAGGTGTTTGAGCGTCGGTCTTCGCCGTAGTCGCTGTCCTGCGGAAACCCGTCGCTGAGAAGTATCAGGTGGCGGGAGCGCGCGCTCACGCGGGCCAGCTTGTCGGCCGAGTGTCTCAGCGCGGTGCCCATGCGCGTTGAGCGACGGGGCTGGATGGCGCCTATGCGACCCTTCACCATGGGCCCCATGGTCTCGACGAAAGACTTGACCTGGTAGTACTCCACGTTGTGTCGGCCGTTACCCGAAAATCCGTAGATGGCCCAGGAGTCGCCGATGTCGCCGAGCACCTCGGAAAGCACCACCAGGGTTTCCTTGATGAGGTCTATGACCAGGCGTGGCTCGCCCTCGCTGTCGGCCAGGGGTTCATCGGTAGACGCACTCATGTCGACCAGGAACAAGGTTGCCACGTCGCGTTCTTCGCGGCGACGGGAGATATAGAAGCGATCAGTGGGCGACCTACGCGACTTAAGCTCGGCCCGGGCGTCGACCAGGGCGTTGAGGTCGAAGTCGTGGCCGTCTTCCATGCCGCGTACCTTGCGGTACTGCTCGGGTTTCATGCGATTGAATTCCTGCCGCACCTGCGAGAGCAGCTCGCCCGAGCGGCCGATGACCTCGAGATAGTAGTGGCCGCCGTCGCCCTCGATGCTGGTCTCCTGCAGGCTACACCACTGGCGGCGGTAGTCCGACACCTGGTAGTCCCACTCGTCGTAGAGATAACTGTCGGTGTGCACCTGTTCGCGTAGCCAGTCACGCACGGCGGCCGTGTCGCCGCGATTCATCATGGCACGCAGTTCGCGCAGCGAATCCGAGGGGAGCTTCCCCAGCAGGTCCGTGATGTAGAGTCCCAGCCCCGGTTGCTCGCTACCGTGCGACTCGGAAAGCTTTAGAGAATCGGCTTGCTCGAGCAGGCGGCGGATTTCGTCAGTGCTCAGTGCCGTACCGGGAGCCTCGTCGTCACCGTCGGTATCGGACAGTTGCAGCTCGCGCTCACCCAGGTCCAGGGATTCACCGTCGTCGGGGCCGGCCTTGGCCTTGTCGTCACCCGCCGCGCCGGGCATGGGGCGAGCGGGGTCCTCGCCCATGTCGCCGGGGTCGAGAATAGTCGCCCCGCCCAGCTCGATGAAGTTGTCTGGGTCGTCGGGGTCCTCGGCCCTCGAGTCGGCCAGGGCGAGCAATGGGTAGAGGGCGGCAAACAGCGTCGCGCTGTCATACACGCTCGCTTCGGGATGGCGGAGTCGCCGTAGCGGTTCGGCCAGGGTCGCGGCCGAGCGGGACAGTCGCGGCTCCAGGTCTCCGCGTTTAAACCCGCCCACGGTGAGATGAAACAGCGCTTCGAGCAGCAGGTCGGCCGGGCGATCGGCCGCCTGCGGCGGTGGGTTATTGGCGTAGTGGGCGCCCAGCCGTTGCATGTCGATGGCCAGGCCGGGAAACTCGCGGCTCAGGCAGGCGTCTATTCTCGCCCCGTCGAGCAACACAAACAGGCCGTGTGCGAGCAGCGGGTTGGGGTAGGACTCGAGCAGGGCCGCGAGGCCCGTCGACTCGTCGGCCGGCTTGTTTTCACGACCTGCAAGGGTGGGCGGCGACCAGCCCAGGCTCTTGAAGTGATCGATGTTGAAGTCAAAACTGCCGTACTCCCAGCGGCCGGCCACGTGGGCAACGGTGAGCTTGTACATGAGCAGGTTATCTTCGCTGCTCGAGAAGAGGCTCACCTTTTCGGGAAGGCGCAGGCTTGTTTCATCGCCCGGCGACAAGGGCGGTCTCAGCCAGGTGCCGGTCGACGCAACGAGTTGAAAATGTCGGCGCGACATCATGCGCAGGTAGCGTTGCATGAGGCCTTCTATCTCTTCGAACTGGATGCTCGCGCTGTGCTCGACGAGCAGCTTGTGGGCTGTCCTGGTGTGTATGGCCAGGTGGGCGAGTAGTGCCGCCTGGCCGCGGTCGGCCAGCTCGCCCGCTTGCTCGAGCCACAATTCGACGCCCTCGCGCCCACCCTCGTCAAGCGCCCGGTGCATGGATCTGAGGTAGGTGGGCAGCGCCGCGGGCAGCAGGCGTGCCACTGCGGGTGCGCGCGACAACAAGAACAAGGCGTCCTCCTGGTCGAGGTCGTGCAAGGTGGCCGACAGCAGGCGCAGCGCGTCGGCCAGTCCGTCGGCCGCTGTTGCCGCCTTAAGCGTTTCTTCGACGGCTTCGAACAGTGCACGGCGACAGTCTGGGGTAAGTGATTTCAGGGCTGCCGGCAATGCGCTTACCAGTTCGCGCGCCGCGAGAGCGTCACCTGCGGACAGGTCAGCGCAGAGCTTGAGACAGCGCTCCTGCTCCGAGGCTTCGAGGCAGGCGAGTTCATTGGCGAGTCGCGGCGGCCAGGGGGGAGCCTTGCGGCGGCCGGGTTGGCGGGCCGACACGCAGCGACTCCAGTGGTCCACCGACCCCGGGGCGAGCACGTCCAGCAGGCCGGGCATCGTTTCCACCAGCGCTCGGCCGGCCATTTCCTCTCGCCAACCGCCGTCTACGAGCAGCTCGAGGGTAGCGTCGCGCCAGGCGAGCAGGGCGGTGGGGTTTACCGTGCCGCTTTCCAGCGCCGGCGTGGTCGCCTCGGCAAAGTCGCTGCCCAGTCGACGCGAGCGATCCAGCAGTGAGGCGCAGCAGGTCAGCCACTGCGCGGGTTCGACCGGCGAGCCTTCGCGGTAGAGAAAACGGCTGGCCTCGAACCACGCGGACGCTACGTCGCGCTGCTTGAGGTCCTGCCCGAGAAGGGTGATGGTGTCGGCCAGCCAGTCGAGGAGGCGCGCGGGAGAGTCACGGGCTACCGCGGCAGCCGCGACCAGGAAGGAGTGCGCCAGAGTGACCGAGCGAAGCGCCAGCAGGTCGCCGGTGGCCAACAGTTTTTCACGGTCGGTGGGTGGGAGTGAAGCCACCGTCTCGAGCGCGGCTTCGCCCTCACTGTCGTCGGCCAGGTGACGGCTCGACAACCACTTTCGTTCGTCGCTCACTGCGTCAGTCGGGCGGGAAAATAGACGACACCAGTTCGGCCACGGCTTCCTGCGTGGCCGGGTCGTCGCTGAGGGCCCGTATCATGGTCGCCTCGCAGGCCCGCTGCCGGGTGGTGCCGTGGTTGATCAGCTGGGCGGCGTAGAGAAGGAGGCGCGTGCTCACGCCTTCTTCGAGTCCACCCGACTTGAGTTCGCGCACGCGCTCGCCGAGGTGGGCAAGGTCCATGGCTGTTTCGAGATCAACGCCGCTTTCGTGGGCGATGATTTCTGCCTCGCGGTCTCGCGGCGGGTAGCCAAACTCAAGCGTCACGAAGCGCTGTCGAGTGGACGGCTTGAGATCCTTGAGCACCGATTGGTAGCCGGGGTTATACGACACCACGAGCATGAACTGGGGATGGGCCTGGGCAATCTCGGCGCGCTTGTCGATGGGCAGTATGCGCCGGTGGTCGGTGAGCGGGTGGATGAGCACCATGGTGTCCTTGCGAGCCTCGACCAGCTCGTCGAGGTAACACACACAGCCACTGCGCACCGCGCGCGTGAGCGGGCCGTCCATCCACACGGTTTCGTCGCCACGGATGAGGTAGCGGCCTACGAGGTCGCTGCCGGTCAAGTCCTCGTTGCAGGCAACGGTTATGAGCGGCAGGGGCCGGTCGTCGCTGGCCTTGACGAGTTTCCAAGCCATGTACTCCACGAAGCGGGTCTTGCCGCAGCCCGTGGGCCCTTTCAGAAGTATGGGCAACTGCAGCTTGAAGGCGGCCTCGAAGATCTCGACCTCGTCGTTTATGGGCAGGTACCATGGGGCGTTTTCGTCGTGCTCTTTACCGCTCACGGCAGGTCCTCTGGCTGGTCGAAGGCGCCAACCAACTCGACGCCGTCCAACTTGTCCATGGTGAGGCCGCTCTCGCTGTCGACCAGCGCTATGTTGATCGCGTCGTTGAGGGAGTTCTTTTCGGCCAGTGAGGCCAGGGATTCGTTGATGCGTGACTTGAAAAGATTGCGTACCACCGGTGGCATTTGGTCCATGGGGAAATTATTCAGCTTCACCTCGGCCAACGAATCAGAACTCCAGGTGATGGCGACCACCCGCGGGCCCACTATGCGGTGGTCGAGCAGTAGTCGGTCGGCGCCACGCTGGAAATCGCTGGTGGCATTACTCTCGGCTTTGTCACTGCCGCCGGCCGTTGCCGCAGCGTCGCCGCCACCCGTGCGGTCGCGCGGTGTGGGCCCGGCTGCCTGTCGACTCTCCAGCGACGCCACGAGTGCCTCGACACGACGTTTCTGTTCCGGGTCGGTGGCGATGGCCCCTGCCTTCTTCAGGCTCGCCATCGCGCCCTCGCGGTCGCCCATGCCGTTCTGCACCAGGCCGAGGTTGAACCAGGCCTGCATGAAGCCCGGTGTTTTCACGGTGACCTCGCGGTAGGTGTCGCGCGCCTCTTCGCGTCGTTCCTGGAACAGCAGCGACGAACCGAGGTCGGTGCGCACGGCCGCGTCGTCGGGGTCGATCTGGAGGTAACGATTGAAGAGTTCTTCGGCGCGCGCGAACTGCCGGGCGTTGTACTCCAGGTTGCCGTACATGCGGATGGCTTCGGCCGAGTCAGCGTCCAGCTCGAGCACGTGGTCCAGGGCCAGCCGGGCCTTTTCGACGTAAGACGGATCGAGCAGGCCTGCGCGGTAGCGCGCGCGGGACAATATCAACCAGGACTCGAGGTCGTCGGGGCTGGCCTCGGCTGCCTCCGAAAGCCTATCGAGCACGCGCGTTACTTCTTCGGGCAGTTTCACCATCGGGTGGTCGGCCGGGGCGAGGTCGAGCGCGGGGGCTGAAGCCGTCGCCCCGGTAGCGCCGGGTGCACCCGATACCGCACGCTGCTGGGAGGGAGGGGGGGCTTCGAGCCGGTAAACGCCCAGGCCGCCCAGGCCAAACAGCAGGCCAAAAACCGCCAATGCAAGCGGGTTTGCCCTGATTTCACGGGGCTTGTCACGTCGCGGGGTGCCGCAGTCGCCGCACCAGGCCTGCCTCGAGGAGAGGCTGGCTCCGCACTTAGCACAAGAGTTTGATTTTGATTGCCTGCTCATGTCGTCATCTGACTTATCAGGTATCATTAGGCTGTTGAAGTCAGCGAGACCGGCCCCGGGGCCAGGTGGAGGAAGCCGCCGGCCAAAAAAACGGTAGCGGCTGCACGACTGTCCTATAATTTACGCTGGCTGCCTGCATGGCGAGTCACGGTCAGGCAGACAAGGGTAAAGCGACAATGATAAACAAATTGAAACAATTTTGGTCAAATTTGAATCCTACGCTCCGGGCGTGGCTGTCCACGGCAGTGAAGGCCGTCATAACCGTGGGCGCTTTTTACCTGCTGCTCTCGCACCAGGTGACCACCGACGACGGTCGTAGCGTTACGACCTTCACCGCAATCCGCGAGTTCATACCCAACATCAACATGGATGACTTCTGGATGTTCGTGGCGCTGGCCGCCGGCATAAAGTTCATAGGCATACTTGCCAGCATGTATCGCTGGCTGCTGCTGCTCAAGGGCCAGGGCATAATCTTCCCTTTCAAGCATATATTCGGCTCGTTTCTCATCGGCCGTTTCCTGGGTACCTTCCTGCCGTCCACCGTTGGTCTTGACGGCTACAAGCTCTACGACGCAGCTCGTTTCAGCGATCGCACTGTCGAGGTAACGGCCGCGACCGTGATCGAAAAAGTCCTCGGCATCCTCGGAATTTTCTTTACCTTTCTCGTCGCAATGCCGTGGGGCATTTCGATTTTCGGCGACAACGCTTTCCGCGTTGCGGCGCTCACGGTACCCATAGCGTCGGCCGTGTTGCTGCTGTTTTTCACCCTGCTGTTCAAGCCCAGCCTGGTGCAGTGGGTGATAGAAAACTTTCCCATCCCGGCACGCGACAAGATCGCAGGTTTCGTCACGCGGGTGTCCAAAGCCGCGGCGGCTTACAGCGACAAGCGCATGTTGTTGCTCAACGCGGCGGTTCAGAGCTGGATCGTGCACTTCACGACGGCGGTGATGTACTTTTTTACGGCGCTGGCGGTAGGTGCCGTGGGTGCGAGCTTCTGGGAGGTGACCTTTGCCTCGTCTATCCAGATTTTTGCTACCGTGATATCGCCGTTTACCATAGCCGGCGAAGGCATCCGTGAAATCGCGCAGACCTACCTGCTGGGCGAAAAAATGGGCACTTCGCAGGCCATAATATCTGCCGCGCTGGGCTTCTGGGCGGCCGAGGCCCTGACCCTGACGGGCGCGTTCTTTCTCTGGGTTCGCCCCAAGGGTTACCGGCCCGAGTGGGTGCTGGTGGACGGCGAGCCCGTGGTCGTGACGGCCGACAGCGGCCAGGCCTGATACGCCCGGGCTTGAGAGTGACATCCGGACAACGATCGGGACGGTAGGTCGTGGCGCGAAACGCGGTCAAAAAAAAGGCCGGCTCCCGTGAGGGAACCGGCCTTGCCACTTTCGCAGCGGGCTTTCTGGCAGATTCCAGGTCAGCCCTTATTCTTGATCTCCTCGGCGATGATGCTCTTCCACTGTTCAAAGGAACGGCCCGTGGGCTTCTTGCCGTTGATGAAGAAAGTGGGAGTACCCCGTACACCGACGGTGCCGGCCTCTTTCATCTCTTCGACTATCAGCGCCTGGGTCTTGGGCGAGTCCATGTCGGCCTTGAACTTCTCAACGTCCAATCCGTCGATTTCGCCGGCGGCCTTGGCGTAGAAATCCGCGTTCAGGGCACGGTAGTTTTCGAAGATCTTGTCGTGCATCTCCCAGAACTTGCCTTGGTTGCCGGCTGCAACAGCAGCCTTCGCGGCAGGCATGGCCTGCTTATGAAACGGCAGGGGGTAGTTCTTGAAGACAAACTGTACGTCGTTGGGGAATTCCTTGACTATCTGATCCACCAGACTGGTGGTTTGTGCACAGAATGGTCATTGAAAGTCCGAGAACTCGACCACCGTAACGGTCGGGTTCGCGGCGCCTTTCCAGAACGAGTTACCCTTCTTTACGGGGTAGACCTTGTTGGGGTCGTCCTTGGGCTTGGACGGTCGCGCTGCAGCGGCCGGACCCTTGTCCAGTATTTTTTTCTGACCGGCCTCCAGGCCTGCCAGTTTTCCTATCATGTCTTTTTGTTGTGCCTGAACCTCGTCGACCTTGGCCTTTATGTCGGTAACTTCCTGCGGGTCAACGCAGGAAGCCACGTAAAGGGCAAGGATAGCAACGATGGCCGAGGCGTAACGTGCCTTCGATCCCATTGGGGTGCATCCTCCTTGGAGCTGATTGTAAAGAGCTATTCTTCCGGTGCAGGCCTCGCCTGTCAAGGTGGGCTGCAGATTTTTTGGCTCGGTGACCAGCTGGGGGCATTGAGGGCAGGGCCACAGACTGGTATCCAGATGGGGAGATGAGCGCTTTGGGGGACACTACTATGGGCAGGACAATGGTCTGGGGAACACCACTCAAGTTTGTCGTATCGCTGCTGGCTGGCTACCTGGTCTATCGGCAGGTGAGCGATCCCGGGGTGCTGGCGGCTGCACTTCTACAGGTCGATCCGCTGGTCGTGGTCGGAGCGGTGCTGCTCTACCTGTCCGGCCAGTTCATGACCGCCTGGCGCTGGCATATGATATCGGAACGCGTAGGTTTTCACGCCGGGCTGGGCGCCGTTACCCGTTTTTATTTCATCGGCATGTTCTTCAACCTGTTCGGCCCAAGCACCATGGGCGGCGACGTTGTGCGCGCACTCTATCTTGGCCGTACCGACGGCCGGCGCGCGGTGGCCCTCAACACTGTGTTGTTCGACCGCCTGTCAGGACTGGCCATGCTGCTAGTGGTGGTGGTGGTGGCCATTGGCGTGTGGGGCCGTTTCAGTCTGCCGCCGTTGTTGGTCTGGTTCACCTGGGCCCTGGGCCTGGCCATGCTGGTGGGCTGGTGGCTGATTCCCATGATCGCGCGACGATTGCTGGGCGATACGAATCGAATACGGCGCTTGCTCGAGGACGACCTCGCCCCGTTCTGGTTCGACCGCGGGCTGTTGTTACAGGCGGCATGGGTGTCCCTGGCCTTTCACAGCCTGCAGGTAGTTACGCTTTACTTGCTGGGCACGGGCCTGGGCCTGGACCTGCCGCTGGCTTATTACTTCGTCTTTCACCCACTGGTGACAATATTGTCAGCCCTGCCGGTGAGCTTGGCCGGCCTGGGAATAAGGGAGGGCGGGTACGTGTGGTTTATTGTCCACGCCGGGGTATCGTCCGAGCTGGGCATAGCGCTGGGGCTGTTGTGGCTGATCGTGCTGCTGGCCTCGTCAGCGGTGGGCGGGCTGGTGTTTCTCGCCGATGATTCCGGCATGCCGGCGCTCAGGGGAAGCGAGGGCGAGGCCTGACGCTTCCCCCTCGCTTCCCGCAGCACTGACGCAGCCCCGGGTTATTTGCCGCGGTGGCTCCAGAGCCCGTTGTCGTCGTAGGTCACGGCAAACTCTTTTTCCATCAGGCTCACCGCTTGGACAACAGTTTTCTCGCGGCCGGGCTTGAGAGAATCAGGGTTCTCCGAACAGTACCAAGCCATGTCCTGGAGGAGGTCGGGCCCCGCCTCGGCCGCGTTGAGAACGTACACCGGGATGTCGGTGAGCAGGTGCTTGTAGAGCAGGACCAAGCGCTCGACCCTGTCGAGTATGAAGGCTCCCAGCGCTTCGTCACCGTTCATCAGCGCCGCCACGTCACCCTTGCGCGCCGCCTTAAGCGCGTCGAGCAGGCGGTCGCCGGTCACGCCCTGGCCGATGAGCAAGGAGGAGACGTCGCAGTTGTCGTTGTAGAAGGGTTGAAAACTGCCATCCGCCGCGCGGCCCTTCATTATGAAATCGAGAGCCTGGGTGGGCCTGAGCCTGCGGATCACGAAGTCGAGGTCGGGGTCGTCCTCGAGCAACATTATGAGGCCGAGCTTATGGACGTCGCGGTCGCAGTAAAAAATGTCCCAGTCGGGGTCGTAGAAGAGACGCTCGTGCGGGTAATCGTGGGTGCACTGGCCCAGCACTTCGCGGCGTCCGTCGGCGCCGTAGTCGGCCATGGGGTTTTCGATTACGGCTTCGTTTTCAGACAACACCAGATCGCGGCTCAGCAGGCCACGCGTGCGAAGGTAGAAGAACCTTTCGGTTGGCCAGGTGTCCCAGTTGCCGCTGCCGTCCTTGTTCTGTCCGGCCGGCACGAGGTTGATCCAGTCGTCCTGGGCCAGGTAGCCCACGCTCTTCATGGTCTCGGTAGCCTTGGTTTCGTCCGAGGTCAGGGAGTAGCGACGCTTGAGCTCGTTGCGCCGGGTGTCGATGTTGCGCTCTGTCCAGAAGGTGGCTGCGCGGCTTTTGCCCGAGCCGTCGCCACCCATGAACACCGTGCAGTTGCCGCTGCTCGACAGTATTGCGCTCGACGCGTGGGCGCCGATGACCTCGGCCACCGACATCACCGCGGCGGTGCCGGAGTGAATGCCACGGGATTTAATTTCGCCGTGATAATCAGTGTTTATGGCGATTGTGACAACCGAATCGCCTATGTCGTCGAGCTTGCAGGCGTAGAAAAAGCACGAGGGAGCAATAGACTTGGTCGAGGTGTCGAAGAACTGCGAGTCTCGCAGCCTCGTCGGCAGCCCCAGCTTGATGGGGTTCTCGTCCTTCTCCTTGAGCTGGCTGACGAACTCCTTGTAGGCGCGCTCGTTGGGCGGGATGCCTACCACGGTAATGGTGCGCACTATGGGCACTGGGCGGTCCAACCCCTCGAAGCGCTGCTCAAGTACCTCGGCGAGTTCGAGGTTGACCGGGTCGTTGAGCTGAAAAAAGTTTACCTGCGTGGTGCGGTAGAGCTGCGGCACGTTGCCGCGATGCTCGGCCTGCACGCCGCCGCTGAAGAAACGGGCGCGCAGGGTCTTGCCGCCGGTCAGCACGTTCATGGCCTCGAGCCAGGCCCGCGCTTCTTTCACGTCGCGGTCGTGGCTCTTCTTGTCTATGCGCGCCACCAGGCGCGACGAGAGCGTTGACTGGGTAGTGTTGTAAGAGCTCATCAGCGGACCGATGGTCGGGTCCTCGGCTGTCTCGAGGTCAAGGCGCAGGATCACATCGCCGCGGTCATTGATGCCGACTTCGCGCAGGCCGGGGTTGTGGCGGATGTAGAGGCCGTCGAGCCATAGCAGGCGGCCGATCTGCGTCTTGGTCACGCCCGAGAGATCGGCTGCACCATCGGAGAACTCGGTGAGCTCGGCGGGCACGAGGTAAGAGGCCATCTGCTTGGTCATGTCGGAGTTGAATACGCGCACGCGCCGGCCGAGTTCGGCTATGGTGACGCCGGCGTTGCGGGTCCGGTCGCGGTCAATGGCGCTTTCCTCTGCCAGCAGCAGGCGGCCCTCGGCGTCGCGCGCCAGCTTTCTCGATGAGACAGCCTTGGGCTTGAGAAAGAGTTCAATTTTTGTGGATGCGGTGGTGTCGCTCGTCATTAGTGTGCCCCTGTGGAAGATGTAAACTCAAAAGTTATATGGAATGCGGCCAAATCCGTCAACGTGGGCAATTCGGGAACGGGGCGCGATGGTGACCCGGCTGGAGCCTGAAACGCTGCTGGCCATGAAGGGTCACGCCGCCCGAAGCTACCCAGACGAGTGCTGTGGGCTGGTGCTGGCCTCGCCCGAGGGGGCTCTTGAGGTGGTGCCGATTCGCAACGTGCAGGACGAAATGCACCGCGTTGACCCTGTTGCTTACCCCCGAACGGCCCGGACGGCCTACGTGGGGGACGCTGGCGAGCTGCGCGAGGCGCTGGAAAAAGCCGGTGGGCCCGGCTGGCGGCTGGTGGCCTTCTATCACTCGCACCCGGACCACGAGGCTTATTTTTCCGAGGAGGATGTGGCCCAGGCCACCCCCTTCGGCGAGCCCTCCTATCCCGAGGCTTTACAGGTCGTGATCCCCGTGCAGGAGGGCAAGCCCGGGGCCGAGGCTGTATTTGCCTGGTCGGAGGCCGAGAGCAGCTACCTGCAGTTAGACTGAAGCCGCCGCCAAAGGGCCCTGAAGGTCGGTTCTGCAGCCTTGCCTTGGACCGGCTTCCGGTATTAGCTGACGACTTCTGGTCCGGGCCTGCCCGGACTGTTCGTTCAGGGGGGAGTAAGCATGACGAAGCGATCTTTTTTAAGAGTAATAGTGGCCCTGTTGACCGCCGGCAGCTTGCTCGCCGTGGCACCGAGCGCCGAGGCCGCTGATCTGGAAGCCGAGCTGGGCGTCGGCCTTTTTACCGGCCTGGAGGACGGGGCAGACCTGGACGCGGGCTGGATGGGACGTGCCGGCCTGGTGGCAGGCCTCAGCGACAAGGTGGCCCTTGAGCTGACAGCCACGCGCATCGAGGCGAAGGACAGCGCGACTTCGGACTACCGTACCGCCGAACTCTTTACCGCCGGCTTGAGGTTTTACTCCAACAGCAAGACCGACGCGCGCACCCGCGTGTTCGTGGCGGCTGGTGCCGGCCGGGGCTCGGGCCTGGGCGACGGCACTACCGAGGTAGGCTATCTCGGCGGTGGCGTGAGGTTGCGCCTGGGCGACAGCAGCGGCATTACCCTGAAGGTCCCGGTGCTGGTGGATCTCGGCGGTGGCGACACGCAGACCACCTTCATACCCAGCCTGAACGCTTTCCTGGTATTCTGAGCCGGGCCTCCGAATGCCCGCGGGTGAGCCCGCAGGGTATTGGCAGCGCCGGGCTGTTGGCAGTCTGAACAGATGCTCGTAACGGCCAACGGCAGGCAGATCTCCTGCGAAATCGAAGGACCCGCGGATGCTCCGGCAGTGGTTTTTGTCCACGGCCTGGCTGCCTCGGGTTCGGTGTGGGCCGAGCAGGCCGGGCTTCTCAGCCAACGCTTTCGTACCGTTTGTTTCGACATGAGGTCGCACGGCGATTCTTCGCCCGACCCTGCACCCTGTACCCGTTCTGACCTCGTGGCCGACCTGGCCGGCCTTCTCGACGCGCTCGACCTCGCGTCGGTGTCGCTGGTGGGCCACTCGGCCGGCGGCGTGGTCGCCATGCAGTCAGCCGTTGAGATTTCCGAGCGGGTGGACAGCCTGGTGCTGGTGGGTACGGCCAGTGAGTGCAACGAGCGCACTGCCGCCTGGTACCGCTCTACGGCAGAAAAGGCGGTCACCGAGGGTGGCGAGTCGGCGATGAAGGCCATGGGTATGAAGAAGGGCTCTGGCCCCGTGCCCGACGGCGCCGGCCTGGGGCAGATGGCGCGCGCGATGGCGAGCATCAACGACGAGCCGCTGACCGAGGCCCTGCGTGCGGTCGAGATACCGACGCTGATCATCGTCGGCGACAAGGATTTCCTGGGCGCCGGTGGGTCGGTGATACTCAGCCGCACGATAGCCGGCAGTGAACTGGAGATCGTTGAAGGCCGTGGCCACGGCATCTACATTGAGGACCCCCAGTGGTTTGCCACGCGCGTTGGCGCTTTTATCGCCGCGGCAGTTCTTTAAGCGACGCGCTGTCCGCGCAGGGTGCGCGGACCCGTGGCTTCTATCTTCACGTCCACCAGCTCACCGACCTCGGCCCCGTGCGGGTCGAACACCACCGTCTTGTACTGGGGGTTCTTTCCCGCCAGCCAACCGGCCTGCTTCTTCGCCGGTGAGTCGGCCAGCACCTGCGTCAGCTGCCCAAGCATTCGCTCGTTTATGGCCCCCGCGCGCTCTTGCTGCTCGTCGATCAGCCGGCTCAGCCGCGTCGATTTTTCTTCTTCGCTCACGGTCTCTTCGATGTTCTCGGCCCGCGTGCGCTCGCGTCGCGAGTACTTGAACATGTAGGCATGGTCAAAACCGACTTCGTCCATTACCGCCGAGGTGGCTTCGAAGTCGCTTTCACTCTCACCCGGGAATCCCACGATGATGTCGGTCGACAAGGCGACGTCGGGCACAGCGGCGCGCACCTGCTCAACCAGGCGCAGGTACTGCTCCATGTCGTGGCCCCTGTCCATGGCCTTGAGCACGCTGTCGGACCCGCTTTGCAGGGGCAGGTGCAGTTGCGGCATCACCTTGTCGCAGTCGGCCATGGCCTCGATGTCGCGTGCGCTCATGTCGGCCGGGTGGGGCGAGGTAAAGCGCACCCGCTCGATGCCGTCCACCGACGAGGCCATCCTCAGCAGCGCGGCAAAGTCGACCCCGTCGTGCTCGTAGGCGTTCACGGTCTGCCCGAGCATTACGACTTCCTTGTAGCCCTGTTCAGCGATGCTGCGCAGCTCGTTGAGCAGTACCGGGGCGGGCAGGCTGCGTTCGCGACCGCGCACGTACGGCACCACGCAGAAGGTACAGAAGCGGTTGCAGCCGCGCATGATGGTCAGCCACGCCCGTGTGCCCTCGCCGCGCACGGGGCTTATGTCGGCGTAGGTCTCGTCGCGGTCGAGCCGAAGTTGGGCAAAGCCACCCTCGGCGTTGAGCAGTTCGCCCAGTCCGCGGTAGCCGTCCGGGCCCACCACGAAGTCGAGGCCGGGGATGGCGGCGAGCAATTTTTCGCGGTGGTGCTGCGCCATGCAGCCCGCCAGTCCTATGCGCACGCGCGAGTTACGGCTGGCCGATATGAGCGCTCGCACGCGTTGGGCTACGCGTTGCTCGGCGTGCTCGCGTATGGCGCAGGTGTTGAGCAGCACCACACCGGCGTCCAGCGGGTCGGCCACCGGTCGGTAGCCGGCCTTCTCAAGCACGCCCTGTATCAGCTCGCTGTCGGCCAGGTTCATCTGGCAGCCATAGGTCTCCATGTAGAACCCGCGTTGCCGCGAGGCCTCGGCCAGCGTCGAGAGACCGGCGTCCTGCTTGTCGGCTGGTGACTGCATTTGCTTCTTATAGCGGGCACCCGGGTCCGCGGGAAACGAGGCGGCGTATGGCGAGGAGGTATGTTTCGCGCGGTTGCTACGCGATCGCCCCCGGAACTGCGCTTGGTCTAGTGCTGCAACCGTGGACAATGCGGGACTTGAGCGTTCACGAGCACAGAAAGGACGGGCAGCGCGCGGTAGCCTGCGTGGTCGTCACGGTTTCAGACACGCGCACGGCCGAAAACGATTCGTCGGGAGACGAACTGCAGGCGCGACTCGAGCAGGCGGGCCACCGGGTGGCCTCCCGGGAGCTCGTGGCCGACGAACCCGATCTCGTGCGTTCCCTGCTCAAGGGGCTGCTGGCGGCAGGCGAGGCGGATGCAGTGATCCTCACCGGTGGCACCGGCCTGGCCCCGCGGGACGGCACCTTTGAGGTGGTGGATTCGCTGCTCGACAAGAGGCTCGACGGGTTTGGCGAGCTTTTTCGCTCGCTCAGCTACGAGGAGATAGGCGCCGCGGCGATGCTCTCGCGCGCCGTGGCCGGCGTGGCTGGCGACGTGCTGTTGTTCTCGCTGCCCGGCTCCACGGCAGCCTGCCGGCTGGCGGCTGAGAAACTGCTGGTGCCCGAGCTGGGGCACCTGGTCGCGCTGGTAAGACCGGCCGCAGAATTACGATGAGCGCCATAAGTATCCGCGTGCTGTACTTCGGAATCGTGCGCGAGCGTCTCGGCCTGCACGACGAGCAGCTCCAGCTGGCCGCCGACAGTACGGTGGCAGAGCTGCTGGCCGAACTGTCGCACAAGCGTGGGCTCAACGAGGCCGGCGTCGCCAGCTTGAGGGTGGCGGTCAACCGCGAGTACGTGGACAACGGGCACAAGTTGGCAGACGGTGACGAGGCCGCCATTATTCCGCCGGTGAGCGGTGGCTGTGGCCGCAAGGAACCCGGCGACAGGAAAACTGGATGATAGAAATAACTGACACGATCATCGACGTGGCGGCCGTTGAGGCCGCTGTCGGGGGCCCGGGCGCTGGCGCCGTGGTGACCTTCATGGGCACCACCAGGGACAGCAACCGCGGGCGCCGTGTTATCAGCCTGGAGTACGAAGTCTACGCTGAAATGGCAGTCGAGCAGCTCACGGGCATCGCCGACGATATACGCTCTCGCTGGCAGGGATCCGCGGTGGCCATGGTACATCGCAGCGGCAAAGTCGAGATAGGCGAGGCCAGCGTCGTAATAGCGGTCTCAACTCCGCACCGGGTCGAGGCATTCGAGGCCTGTCGCTACGCCATCGACCAGCTCAAGCACGTGGCGCCGATATGGAAGAAAGAAACTTTTGAGGGTGGCGAGGTGTGGATAGGTTCGCTGGCCGATTGCGATCATGGCGACGACGACCACGCTGACGACAGCGACTGAGCTTCAGCTTTCTTCGGTGGGTACGAGCGGCCTGTTGTCGGCTGCTACACCGGCAGCGTCGCTGGTCGCGAGAAAGTAGTCGAAGAGTACTCCCTGCATGACCAGCATCACCATTTGCCAGACCACCACGAAGGGAAGCTGCATTTCGGGCGGTACTATGAGCGCGCCGGCCGGACCCAGGTTGATCAGGAACACGTAGGGGGTCAGTCTCCAGCGACAGACAGCGGTGAGTTGGCTGCTGGCAAACAGCGGCCACAGCCACGGCACCACGCCCTTGAACGCCGGGCGCACGCTGCTGAGCAAAGCGCCGAGGTCTTCGCGCCGCTGCAGGACGACCACGAAGGGCAGCAGGCAGAAGCGCACGAACAGCGACAGGTACACTATTATGCCCACTGCCGCCGACACGGCGGGCATCAGCTCGCTGCCGCGGGTGGCCAGCATGGCACCGGCCACGGCCACCGTGGCAGCGGCGGCGCAAAGCAGGGCCGCTAGCATACCGAAGAGTAGCAGGCCCAGACCGCGTTCGGCGAACAGCGCCAGCACTTCGCGCCAGCCCACGGTAACGCCGAGGTGGGCGGCGTGAAACAGTACTACCGGCAGGAACATCATCAGCAGGGCGATGGGGACGGTGAGCAGGGCCGACAGGGCCCCGGCGCTGCCGTCAACCGGGCCGGCGGCGGCAAGCACGGCCAGCAGTCCGGCCAGCCCCAGCCACAGCGCGAGATCGCGACGCACCAGTCTCCAGGCGCTGCGCATCTCGGCAGGAAAAATTACGAACAGCCAGTTGATGATCACCGCGTGTGCCTCTCCCCACGGTTAGCCTGTGCGTGCCCAGCGGGCAAGCGGCGACGGGCACGCGCACTTGCCCCAACGCTTGTGTTCAACGCTCAAAGGTCGTGGTAGCCTTGGGGAGTCGTGGTTCTGCTTTCTAAGATGACCAGCCGGGGCATCGCCTGCCTGCTCGTGGCGGCGTTTGCACAGGCCTGCGCTCCCGGCGCTGCGCGCATGAACGGACGCGGCCTGTCGGACCTGCCCCAGACTTACGCCGACATGGAAATAAGCGCTGCCGACCAGGCACGCGGGCACTTCCTGGTCTCGTTGGTGGCAGCCGATGAAGGCGACAACCAGCGCGCCACCCGCGAGATGCAGCTCGCGGTTTCGCTGGACCCCGACGAGCCCTTGCTGCGCGAGCGCTTGCTGCACCTCTACATACGCTCCGGCCAACTCGACATGGCCCTGGCCCAGGGGCGCCTGCTGACCGACATCGATCCCGAAGATTTCAAGAACCAGGTCCTGGTGGCTGACCTGCTGGTGTCATTGGCCCGCTACGAAGAGGCTATAGAGCAGCACTTACTGCTGCTGGTGGAACATCCCGACAACGTGGAGGTGCTCGTGCAGCTGGGCGCGCTCTACAACCGTACCGGCGACTACGAAAAGGCGGTCGCCGTGCTCGAGAAGGCGACCTTTTATGATCCCGACTCGGCCATCGCCATTTCCTATCTTGGTCGTTCCTACGCTTTGTCGGGCGACTTCGAGCGCGCGAGCGTGTCGTACCGCAGGGCCACCGAGCTGGGCCCGGTGTCCGACCAGGTCTATCTCGAGATGGGTTACGTCTACACGCGCCTGGAACTGACCGAGCAGGCCATCGAATCTTATCAGCGTGCGCTCGACTTCAACCCAGACCTGCTCGCCGCGCGCAGGGAGCTCGGCAAGTTGTACGTAAGCCAGGGCCAGCTCGACAAAGCCCTGCGGCAGTACGAGGACCTGATGCCGCGCGAGGTCGATCCTGTCGACACGCAGGTCAAGGTAGGCCTGATAAGCCTGCGGCGGGGCGACTACGACAGGGCTCGGACAGAGTTCGAGTTGGCGCTGGCCGCCCGGCCCGACGATGGCAGGGTGCGCTACTACCTGGCCAATACCTACCTGCAGGAGGGCGACACCAGGGAGGCAGAGCGCCAGTTGCGGCGCATACCCACCGACTCGGGGCACTTTGCGCAGGGCAGCATGGACCTCGCCCATGTGCTGGTGGCAGCCGAACGGATTGCCGACGCCATAGAGGTGCTCAACGCGGTGGTGAAAGTGGACCGCGACAATGTCGACGCGTTACGATTCCTGGTCACGCTCTACTCGGGCTCGCACGACTACCAGCGCGCCCTCAAGGCGGGCCGGGTGCTGGTGGCCGCCTACCCCGGAAACGATTCTTATCTCTACCTGCTGGCGCTGGTCAACGATGAAATGGGGCGGCACGAGGAGGCGAGCCAATTGCTCAGGCAGGTACTCGAGATCAACCCCGAAAATGGTATGGCGCTCAACCACCTCGGCTACACTTTTGCCGAGCAAGGCGAGAACCTGGACGAGGCCGAGGACCTCATACGCCGCGCGCTGGTGGTCTACCCCAACGATGGCGCCATCCTCGACAGCCTGGGTTGGGTTTACTACCAGAAGGGAGACTACGAGTCGGCCGTGGTCGAGCTTGAGCGCGCAATGGAGCTCATAGGCCACGACCCGGTGGTGCGTGAGCACCTCGCCGACGCTTACGTCAAGGTGGGGCGGGTGGCCGAAGCCCGGCGGGCTTACCGCGACAGCGAGGCCCGCGGCAAGGATCACGAGCTGGTCGAGCGGGTAAGGGGCAAGCTCAGGGACCTGGAGAATCAGCTGTCCGCGACCCCGCCGGAACTGTAATGAAGAGGCCGCCGCCGGCGATCCCGTGCGCGGTGATGTTTGCCGCCGTCGCGTTGACGCTTGGCGCTTGCTCTATGCAGGGCAGCAGCTCCGTGGAGCTCGCCCGCTGCACAAGCCAGGCTGACCTGCAGGCGGCGTTTGTTGAGCGCGAGCAGTCCGTGGCCACCTTCAGGGGGCAGGCCCGCTTCGAGTACGACGGGCCGCAGGGTCATCGCAAGCTGTCGTGGATGGTGAGCGTGGACGGTGCTGAGCGGTTGCGTATTGACGTGATGACGCCCTTCGGCCCGGCTTGGTCGGTCACGGCGGAGGGCGGTCGCGTCGCCGCCTGGGATCGTGGTGAAGGAGTGCTTTACCTTGGAACGGCGGGCCGTGAGAGCCTCGCGCGCATGACCGATCTCGATCTGCCGCTTAACGACATGATCTACCTGCTGCGCGGCCTTCCACCGGCCACCGACGGGGATGTTCTTGCCAGGGCCTGGTCGTCAGGCGACGGCTGCACGGTCTCGTCGGCTTCCGACGGCACAGATCGCTGGTCGGCCACGCTGCGCGCACGGGCAAGTGATGTCGTGGAGGCCCAGCGTTACGGCTCAAGCGGCCAGGTCTCGTGGCGCGCGCAGTTCAAGGACTGGAAGAAAACCGACGGCGCGCGCCTGCCGCACGAGTTGCAGTTGGAGCTTTCCGACGGTGGCAGGATACGGCTGGTATACTCGAAAATCTGGCGAAACCTGGATATGGGCGACGAGCTGTTTCGGCTTGAGCCCGGCCCGGGGGTTAAAGTAGAGGAGGTCTGATGTTGCGGCTGCAAATAAACAAGACGAGCCCAGTGCCGGGGCACAAGATGCAGGGCCTGATGCTGGCGGTGGCATTGCTGGCCCTGGTGGGCTGCAAGTCCGGCCCCGGCGCCAACGACGTTGGCCCGGCAGCCGACATCGATCTTTCGCCCGCCACGGGTGACGCCATACTCGAGGGCAGCATCGGCGACGCCTCCAATCTTATTCCCATGCTCGCCGGCGACAGCTCGTCGCACTCGGTGGCATCGCTGGTGTTTGACCCCTTGCTCACTTACGACCGCAACCAGGACCAGCTTGAGCCCAGGCTCGCGAGCAGCTGGGACGTGAGCGAAGACGGGCTGGAGATCACCTTTCACCTGCGCGAGGACGTGCGCTGGCAAGACGGCGAACCGTTTACGGCCCGCGACATAGAGTATGGTTTTAAGACCATCACCGACCCCACGACCCTGACGGCCTATGCGGAGGACTACCGGCAGGTTTCGCTCTTTGAGGTCATCGACGATTTTACGTTTAAGGTCACTTACGACAAACCCTTCGCCCCGGCGCTGGCCAGCTGGAACAACCTCGTGGTCTTGCCGCGCCATCTGCTCGAGGGGCGCGACATAAACTCAGCCACCGACTTTGCCCGCCACCCGGTGGGGCTGGGCCGTTACAAGCTGGAGAGCTGGACCGCCGGCACCGATATCTCGCTGCAGGCCAACCACGACTACTACCGTGGTCGCGCTTACGTGGAGCGCGTGGTCTACCGCATCATACCCGACCAGCAGACCCAGTTTCTTGAGCTCAAGACGGGCGGCCTCGACATGATGGGGCTCACCCCGTTGCAGTACAGCCGCCAGACCTCGAGCGACGCCTTCAAAAACAACTTTGCCCGCTACAAGTACCTCGCCAACAGCTACACCTATCTTGGCTACAACCTGCGCAACGATCTGTTCAAGGACCAACGCGTGCGGCGGGCCTTGAGTCACGCGATAAACAAGCAGGAAATCGTCGACGCGGTACTGCTCGGGCTGGGCGCACCGGCGCGGGTGCCGTACAAGCCCGGCACTTTCTGGCACAATGATAGCATCAAGGACCTGGCTTTCGACCCCGCCCGTTCACGGCAACTGCTGGCCGAGGCCGGCTGGAGCGACAGCGATGACAACGGCGTGCTCGACCGCGAGGGCAAGGAGTTTGAGTTCAAGATTCTCACCAACCAGGGCAACGACCTGCGCTTGAAGACCGCCACCATCATACAGCGGCGCTTCAAGGAGATCGGCGTCAAGGCGGATGTCCGGGTCATAGAGTGGTCGGCGTTCATCAATGATTTTGTCGACAAGCGCGCGTTCGACGCGGTGGTGCTGGGCTGGTCGCTGGGCCTGGACCCCGACCAGTACGATATATGGCACTCGTCGAAGACCTCCGAGAAGGAGTTTAACTTCGTGTCGTTTGCCGACCAGGAAGTCGACGACCTGCTCGACAGCGCGCGCCGCAGCTTTGATCGCCAGGAGCGCAAGAAGGCCTACGACAGGTTCCAGGAAATACTCGTCGAGCAGCAGCCCTATACGTTTCTCTACGTTGCCGAGAGCCTGCCCGCCGTCCACCGTCGCTTTCACGGCATAGAGCCGGCGCCGGCCGGCATCTCCTATAACTTCGAACGCTGGTACGTACCCACGGCCCTGCAGAAACACTCGCTGAGTCCGGGGGGCTGAGTCGGCGTGATCGCCTACCTCTCCCGTCGACTGCTCGGCCTCGTACCGCTGCTGCTCGGCATCACGCTCATTTCTTTCATGGTCATCCACGTGGCGCCTGGTTCGCCAATGGATCTTCTTACCGACATGAACCCCGACGCGAGCCCCGAGCTGCGCGACCGCCTGGCCGAGCACTGGGGGCTCGACGAACCGCTGCCCGTGCAGTACGCGATGTGGCTCAAGCGCGTGGTGGTGGGCGACTTCGGCAACTCGCTGTCGCGCGATCCGCGGCCGGTCATCGACAAGGTGGCAGAGGCCCTGCCCGTGACCCTGGTGCTCAACCTGATGTCGCTGTGCCTGGTCATGGCCGCGGCGATTCCCATAGGCGTTTACTCGGCCACCCATCCTTACTCGCGCAGCGACCGCGCGGCCACGGTGTTTGTATTCCTGGGCTTTGCCATGCCCACTTTCTGGCTGGCGCTGTTGTGCATGATGCTGTTCGGCGTGGAGCTGGCGTGGTTGCCGGTGTCGGGCCTGCAGTCGTTGGACTACAACTCGCTCGGGCCGTGGGAGAAGGTGGTCGACCGCGCGCGCCACCTGGTGTTGCCGGTGTCGATCGCGGCCATCACCAGCCTTGCGGGCATGTCGCGCTACATGCGTTCGAGCATGCTCGAGGTTTTTCGCCAGGACTACGTGACCACGGCGCGGGCCAAGGGACTTTCCGAACGCGTGGTGGTCTACCGGCACGCGCTGCGCAACGCCATGCTGCCGGTCATCACCCTGCTGGGCCTGTCGGTACCGGGCCTCATCGGCGGCTCGGTGATTTTCGAAACCATTTTTGCCATCCCCGGTATGGGCAGGCTTTTTTACAGCAGCGTGATGGGTCGTGACTACACGGTGGTCATGGGCGTGCTGGTCATCGGCGCGGTGCTCACGCTGCTGGGCAACCTGCTGGCCGATGTTTCCTACGCGATCGCCGACCCGAGGTTGAGGCGAAGATGAGCATCTTGTCACGCATAGCGAGTAACCGGCTCACGCTGGCCGGTGGCGTGATGGTGGCCTTGCTGTTTGCCGTGGCGGTGCTGGCGCCGGTGATTTCGCCCTACGACCCGGGTGCCATCAATACCCAGGCGATACTCGAAGCGCCGTCGTTAGCGCACCCGCTGGGCACCGACGGCATAGGCCGCGACGTGCTCAGCCGCATGATTTATGGCGCGAGGGTTTCGCTGATGGTGGGCTTTGTAGCCGTTGGCATCGCCAGCCTGATCGGCGTGCTGCTCGGTTCTACGGCCGGTTACTTCGGCGGCATGATCGATGCCGTCATCATGCGCTTCGTGGACGTGATGCTCTGCTTTCCATCCTTCTTTCTCATACTGGCGGTGATCGCTTTTCTCGACGCCAGCATCTGGAACATCATGGTCGTGATCGGGCTCACCTCGTGGATGGGCGTGTGCCGGCTGGTGAGGGCCGAGTTCATGGCCCTGCGCACCCGCGAGTTCATGCTGGCCGCCGAGGGCCTGGGGTTGCCGTCGTTGCGCATCATGCTCAGGCACGGGTTGCCCAACGCAATGGCGCCGGTGTTCGTGGCCTTCATCCTGGGCGTGGCCGGCGCTATCCTCACCGAAAGCGCGCTCAGCTTCCTGGGCATAGGCGTGCAGCCGCCCGACCCGAGCTGGGGCAACATTCTCACCGAGGGCAAGAACACCATAGAGGTGGCCTGGTGGTTGTCGGTCTGTCCTGGCATAGCCATTCTGCTGACGGTGCTCGCGTACAACCTGCTGGGCGAGGGCTTGCGCGATGTCCTCGACCCGAGGCTCAGGGAGGGCTGAGGCAGGTGGCCGTATTACTCGAGTTGCGCGACCTGGTGACGGTGTTCGACACCGCCGACGGCGTGGCGCGGGCCGTCGACGGCGTGAGCTTCAGCATTGATCGTGGCGAGACCCTGGGAGTTGTCGGCGAATCGGGCTGCGGCAAGAGCGTTACCGCCCTGTCCATTCTGCGCCTGGTGCCCGAGCCGCCCGGCCGCATAGAGAGCGGCAGCGTTCTGTTCCAAGGCGTCGACCTGCTGCACATGAGCGAGCCCGAGCTGCGCGCCATACGCGGTAACGAAATTGCCATGATCTTCCAGGAGCCTATGACGTCGCTCAACCCGGTTTTCACCGTCGGCTTCCAGGTGGCCGAGGCCTTGCGATTGCACCGGGGGTTGGGCAAGCGCGAGGCCGAGAGCGAAGCCGTACGCATGCTCGAGTTGGTCGAGATTCCCGATGCCGAGTCGCGCGCGAGGGACTTCCCGCACCAGCTCAGCGGCGGCATGCGGCAGCGGGTAATGATCGCCATGGCGCTTTCCTGTACCCCGAGCCTGCTCATTGCCGATGAGCCCACGACCGCGCTCGACGTGACCATACAGGCGCAGATACTCGAGCTGCTGGGCGAGCTTCAGCAAAGATTGGGAATGGCACTGCTGCTGATAACCCACGATCTCGGCGTTGTGGCCGAGAGGGCCGACAGGGTCATGGTCATGTACGCCGGTCGCGTGGTCGAGCAGGGCCCGGCCGATTCGGTTCTGGCCAGTCCGCGGCACCCATACACCCGTGGGTTGATCGCGTCGCAGCCGCGGCTGGGGGCAACCGGCGAACGGCTGCAGCCCATAGCCGGTATGGTGCCGAGGCTCACCGAGCTACCATCGGGCTGCCACTTTCGCACCCGCTGTTCGCTGGCCACCGATCGCTGCGAGCGCGAGGAGCCCCTCCTGGAGGGCGGTGCGCACGAGGTTGCGTGTTTTGAAACGTCGGTACCCCCGGCGAGCAACGGAGGTGGGCATGGCTGAAGTCGAACCGTTACTCAAGGCCCGAGGCCTGGTGAGGGTGTTCAAGACCGGCGGCGGTGTGTTAGGCGGTGGTCGTGCCGAGCTTCGAGCCGTAGACGGCGTCGACCTCGACGTGTGGCGTGGCGAGACCCTGGGTATCGTCGGCGAGTCGGGCTGCGGCAAGACCACTCTCGGGCGGCTGTTGCTGAGGTTACTCGAGCCAACGGCCGGCAGCGTGGAGTTTGATGGCCAGCAACTCACCGGCTTGTCGCGCAGGCAACTGCGACCTTTCAGGCGTCGCATGCAGGTCGTCTTCCAGGACCCCTACGCTTCGCTCAACCCGCGCATGAAGGTGGGCCGCATCATAGCGGAGGGCATGGAGTTCCACGGCCTGGCCTCGGGTGCCGAGCTGCGCACGCAGGTGCTCGAGCTGATGGAGAGGGTGGGGCTGGGCGCCGACGCCTGGGATCGTTATCCCCACGAGTTCAGCGGTGGGCAGCGGCAGCGCATCTGCATCGCGCGAGCACTGGCCGTGAAGCCCGAGCTGGTGGTGGCCGACGAACCGGTGTCGGCGTTGGACGTTTCGATACAGGCGCAGATACTTAACCTGCTGGGCGAGCTGCAGCAGGAGTTTGGCTTGACCTTCGTGTTTATCTCGCACGACCTGAGGGTCGTGGAGCATTTCAGCCACCGCGTGGCCGTGATGTATCTCGGGCGCGTGGTCGAAACGGCACCGGCACGCGATATCTATGAGCGTCCGTTGCATCCTTACACGGCTGCGCTGTTGTCGGCGGTGCCCCGCGTAGACGCCAAATCTCGTACGCAGCGGGTGGTGCTCAAGGGCGACGTGCCCAGTCCGGTCAACCCGCCAGGGGGCTGCCCGTTTCATCCGCGCTGCCCGGTTGCCGAAGCGCGTTGCTCGTCGGAAGTGCCGCAGTTGCTACCACGCGGCGATGAACGCAGCGTTGCCTGCTTACTGGTATAGCACCAGCTTCCTGGTGTAGCGCCAGCTCCTGGAAAACGGCGTCAGCGCTGGTCGCGTGAACGTATGCGCGCGGCCTTGCCGGTGCGGTCACGCAGGTAGTACAGGCGACTACGGCGGACGATGCCGCGTGTCTTGATCTCCACCTTGTCTATGCGAGGGGAGTGAAGGGGGAAGGTTCTTTCGACGCCGACGCCGTAGGAGGTCTTGCGCACGGTAAACGACGCGCCGCTGCCGCCGCGGGACCGCCGTATGCAGACGCCTTCGAACACCTGGATTCGCTCTTTATCGCCCTCGACGATGCGCGCGTGTACGCGCAGGGTGTCGCCCGGGCGAAACGCCGGCAACTCTCGCAGCTGCTCTGCTTCTATCTGGTCTATGATGTTCATTGGCGCAATCCCCGGTCTTTCTAACCCGCCTTTCTACCCTGTGCCGCGTAGCCGGTCAAGGATTACCGCCGCTGCAGCTCGCACCGACAAGTGATTATAGTCGCCGGGGCCGTTGACGGGCGGCAGCCTGAGCTCGCAGCGCTCGACCAGCTCATCGGTCATCCCCCAGCCCGTGCCCAGCAGGAGCAGCCAGGGCCGGCTGTCGTCGGCCAGCTGCCGGGCGGCTTGTTTCCACGCCGTCTGGCGGGGCATGGGGCGGGCACTGGTAGCCACCAGGATAGGCAGCTCGCCGGTTTCGCGCTCGATCTCTATGAGCACGCCCTCGAGGTCGCGCTGCAGGCGCACCAGCTCCATGGCTTGCCGGCGATTGTCGTTGTAGCTGCGGCCAGGGCCATCCTGCCAGTGGCGCAAAATTTTTCTAACCAGCCCGCGCAGGGCATCCACGGGCGTGACCACGAAAAACGCGTGGGCGTGGTATGTGCGGCAGCTGCGCGCGATGTCGTGAACGTCGATGTTGGTCACCGAAGTGGTTACCACGTTGTGATTGCGGTCGTACACCGGGTGGTGCAGCAGCGCCACGTAGAGATCGGACACGGGTCAGTCGTCCCCGGGCTCTTCGCCACGGCCACGGTCGCCCCCGGCACTGCGGTCGACACCCACGAGATCGGGGCGGCGTGCCCGTGTTCGTCGTTCGGACTGTTCCCGTCGCCAGCGTTCTATTTCGGCGTGGTTGCCTGACCGCAGAACGTCGGGGACGGCTTCTCCCCTGAAGACAGCGGGACGCGTGTACTGCGGGTACTCGAGGCGGCCGTCACTGAAGGATTCCTGACGTGTGGATTCGTCGCTGCCCAGCACGCCGGGTACCAGGCGCGTGACGGCGTCGATGATCACCAGGGCGGCCAGCTCGCCGCCACTCAGAACGTAGTCGCCGATGGACAACTCCTCGTCGAACAGCGGGCGGATTCTTTCGTCCACTCCCTCGTATCGACCACAGAACAAGAGAACGCGTTTCTCGTCGGCCAGCCTGGCAGCAGCTTCCTGGCCAAAGCGCCGTCCCTGCGGCGTGAGCAGCACGCTCACCCCCGGCGGCGCGGTGCTGCTTACCTGTTCAACGGCCGCAAACACCGGCTCAGGTTTCATCAGCATGCCCGGCCCGCCGCCGTAGGGCGAGTCATCAACCGGGTGTATGCTACCGCCGGTAAAGTCACGCAGCTGGTACGCGGTGAGCCCAACCAGTCCTTGTTCGACGGCCTTACCGGTAACGCCGCACAACGAGGCCGGCGAAAACATTTCCGGGAACAGGCTGATGACGTGAAACTCGGGCCCGGGGCGACTCATGCGCTGTCTTCTCCCCCGCGGCTGAAAACGAGGCCTTCCCGGTTTACCACCACTCGACCGGCCTCGCTGTCGATGCTCGTGACCACTGATTTTACGACCGGGATCAGGGCCGTGACTTCGGGACCCTCGACCTTCCATACGTCGTTGGCCCCGGTCTGAATCACTTCGGTCACCAGCCCCAGCACCGAGCCGGAGCTGTCTTCTACCGTCGCTCCGAGAATATCGTTTTCGAAGTAAGCGTCGTCTTCGACGTCGGGCAGGCAGTCCTCGGGTATCCAGGCATCGCTGCGCGCGAGCGGCTCGGCTGCGTTGCGGCCTTCTACTCCCACCAGCTTGAGCAGGGCGTCATCGTGCCTGCGCTTGAGCTGATCGACGGCAGCCGACAGCAGCTCGTCTCCGTCGCGTCTCAGTATCACCCGGGTGCCGGGCAGCAGGGCGTCCATGATGTAGTCGTTGGCCTTGAGCAGCAGCGCGCCTTTCAATCCGTGCGCGCGCAGGATTCGTCCGGCGAGTAACTCGCCGGGAAATGGCTGCTTGGTTGAAATCTGACCCGGAGCCTGCGCCGCAGGCCCCTAGTCCTCGATGATCTCGAGGACGGCGCGGCAGTTGGTGCGCGAAGCAGCAGCGTTGAGAATGGTGCGCAACGACTTGGCGGTGCGCCCCTGCTTGCCTATCACGCGGCCGAGGTCCCCCTTGTCTACGCGCAGTTCAAGTACGGAAGACTCATCGCTGATGGAGTGGGTCACCTCGACAGCTTCGGGCTTGGTAACCAGGTTAGCCGCCAGGAACTCCAGGAGCTCCTTGAGGCCCTCGCCCTGGTTCTTTACAGCGTCGAGTTCGTCGTTGGCAGGCCGGCTTTCTTCATCAGCTTGGCTACTGTCGGTGATGGTATCGCTCCCTTCTTCACCCATTGCTCGATTTTCTCCCCTTCAAGTTTGACCTCCGGCGGATCTGCCACCGGGTTATAAGTACCCAGAACTTCAAGGTACCTTCCGTCCCGTGGAGCTCGCTTGTCTGCAGCTACCACCCTGTAGAAGGGGCGTTTTTTTGTCCCGCGTCTGGTCAATCGAATCGTAACAGCCATCAAATATGCTTCCTGGGTTTCCCGTGCGCCACGGTCACCCGCGGTCAGATTCCTTCAGTTAATACTAGACCTTGCGGCTCTTCTCAAGGGCTGCGGCCTATTTTCTGATATCAGTGGTCAAGAAAAGGCCCCCCGCCGACTGTTAAGACGACGGGGGGCCAAGGATTTCTCCCCGTAAAACAGGGGGTTTACATCATGCCGGGCATGCCCCCGCCCATTCCGCCCATTCCACCCATTCCGGCGGCAGCGGCTGCTGCCGCGTCACCAGCGCCCTTTTCTTCGGGCTTATCGGCCACGGCGGCCTCGGTGGTGAGAAGCAGTCCCGCCACCGAAGCGGCGTTCTGCAGGGCTGTACGGACGACCTTGGTGGGGTCGATGATGCCGGCCTTGAGCAAGTCCTCGAACTTATCGGCAGCCGCGTTGTAGCCCAGGGCACCCTTACCGTTGCGAATGCGATCGATGACTATCGAAGGCTCGGCGCCGGCGTTCTTGGCGATCCAACGGGTAGGCTCTTCAACTGCTCTCTTGAGCAGCTCGAGGCCGACGCGTTCTTCGTCGCTGGCCTCTACCTTGTCCAGTGCGCTCGCGGCGCGTACCAGCGCTACGCCACCGCCGGGAACGATTCCCTCTTCCACCGCAGCGCGGGTGGCGTGCAGTGCGTCTTCGACGCGGGCCTTCTTTTCCTTCATCTCGATCTCGGTAGCGGCACCGACCTTGATCACCGCGACTCCACCCACGATCTTGGCAAGCCGCTCCTGCAGCTTCTCACGGTCGTAGTCCGAAGTAGTGGCTTCGATCTGGTTGCGGATAGTCCCGATGCGGCCCTGTATATCGGCCTTCTTACCCGAGCCATCAACGATGGTGGTGTTGTCCTTGTCCACCACTATGCGCTTGGCACGGCCGAGATCGGTGAGGCCAACGTTCTCCAGCTTGAGCCCGAGGTCCTCTGAGATCACCTTGCCGCCGGTGAGCACGGCTATGTCGGTGAGCATTTCCTTGCGGCGGTCGCCGAAGCCCGGGGCCTTGACTGCTACGCAGTTCAGGGTTCCGCGGATCTTGTTCACCACCAGCGTGGCCAGGGCCTCGCCCTCGATGTCCTCGGCGATCAGCAGGAAGGGCTTGCCCGACTTGGCGATCGTTTCGAGTACCGGGAGCAGGTCCTTCATGTTCGAGATTTTCTTCTCGTGCACGAGGATCAGCGCGTCTTCGAGCGTGGCCGTCATGCGATCGGGGTCGGTCACGAAGTAAGGCGAGAGGTAGCCGCGATCGAACTGCATGCCCTCCACGACCTCGAGGTTGGTATCGAGGGCCTTGTTCTCTTCGACCGTTATGACGCCTTCCTTGCCGACCTTGTCCATGGCCTCGGCGATGATATCGCCGATGGTGCTGTCGGAGTTGGCCGAAATAGTACCCACCTGGGCAATCTCAGCGCGGTCCTTGGTGGCCTTCGACATCTTCTCGAGGCTGGCGGTTATCGCGATCACACCCTTGTCGATGCCACGCTTGATGGACATCGGGTCGTGACCCGCCGCCACCATGCGCGAGCCTTCGGTGAAGATCGCCCTGGCGAGTACGGTTGCGGTGGTCGTGCCGTCACCGGCAACGTCAGAGGTCTTGGAGGCGACCTCTTTTACCATCTGGGCACCCATGTTTTCGATCTTGTCTTCGAGCTCGATCTCCTTGGCTACCGATACGCCGTCCTTGGTCACGTTGGGCGCGCCCCAGGACTTTTCGAGAACCACGTTACGACCGCGTGGGCCGAGGGTTACTGTTACGGCGTCGGCAAGGGTGTTGACGCCTTTGAGAAGCTTGTTGCGGGCTTCCTGGCTGAAACTAACTATTTTGGCCATGTTACTGGTCTCTCCTCCGAGCGGGTTTTACCCGACTGGGTTTTTTTTCCTTGGTAGCACTACGGGCCACCGCGGGGTTGCTTTCAGTTGGTATACGCGGCTCAGCCTTCGACCACGCCGAGGATGTCGTCCTCGCGCATGATCAGGTGCTCGATACCGTTTATATCGATTTCGTTGCCGGAGTACTTGCCGAAAAGGATGCTGTCGCCCTTTTTGACACCGGGCTTGCGCACCGATCCGTCATCGTTGATGCGGCCACCTCCAACGGCGACCACTTTGCCTTCCTGGGGCTTTTCCTTTGCTGAATCCGGGATTATGATGCCGCCGGCGGAAAGTCCTTCCTCGGCGATTCGCTGTACGAGTACGCGATCCTGTAATGGACGAATCTTCATGATGTGTGTCTGCCTCCTGAGCCTGACGAGTATTGAGTCTGAAAATTAACGTAACGAGGGCGCTTAGTAGCCCAGTAGGCGGGCTATTCGCTGCCCAAACCTTGCGAACATTAATGGCGGGCAGCCGCGTGTCAAGGATATTAGGAAAAAAAAACTGCCCGCCCGCCTCTTAAGGGCACTTTTATAAGGGGTAAGCCTGGCCCCGGGGCCGGTCGCGAGGGCCCGGGTTCCTAGCGCCGCTTGGCCAGTTCTTCGCTGTACTGCCGGTATAGCAGGTCCCACTCGCTGCTGCCCTCTGGCACCTGTCGGCTGAGCGACTCGATTCGCTGCCTCACGGTCCGGTCGAGCTCGGGGTCGTGGGCCCAGGCGGCCATAATGACCGAGGCCAGCACGCGCAGCGCCGCGCCTTCGTCCGCCACGCTGACGCCAGCAGTATTTCTCAAGGTCCCGAGGGCGGTCGTCGCGATAGACTCGACCCTCTGGTCCGACATTCCCTGTCCGCCGCCGCTCACAGGGCAAAGCCCCTGGCCTGGGCGATGCGTTCTTTCAGCCCCCGCAGGAGCGTGCCGCGGTCCATGCCGGAGGTCGAGCTGCCCAGCTTTTCAAACGTTCGTTCGGCTTCGAGCTGGATGGAGGCTTCGGCGGCAAAGTTGGCCGAGATCGCTGCCGAAACGGCCTCGGCCACCACGCCGTGGGGGCCTTTTATTGCTGGCGAGGCCTCGTCGAGTAACTTGCGGGCGGCCTGCATGGCGACGTCCTCTATCGACTGCTTGCTACGGTCTTTCATGCTGCGTGCCCCATCCCGGGGCTACAATACCGGGGGCTGGTGGTTACCGCCAGAGATAAACGATCGTTGGGCTATGTTATCGGCGGTCCTGTTGAAAACTCTGCCAAGGGCAGTAGGCTGGTAAACAGATGATGGTCAAACCAGCTCCCCTGGCAGCAGGCGACAGGGTCGCCCTGGTGGCCCCGGCCGGGGTATGCGACCCCGTCCGCCTGGCAACCGGCGTGCAACTGTTGCGCGATTGGGGACTGGACCCGGTCACGCTGGCCGTCGATGGGCGGCTTCGCTACATGGCCGACTCCGACCAGCGGCGCGCCGCTGCCCTCACCGAGGCTTTTTCCAACAACGACTACCGGGCCGTGATGGCGGTTCGCGGAGGCTTCGGCTGCGCTCGCCTGCTCGACCGTTTTGACACGGCGCTGGTGGCTGCCAATCCCATAATGCTCACCGGTTTCAGCGACCTTTCGTTGTTGCTCAACCGCGTGGTGCAGGAAGCCGGCGTGGCCTGTTACCACGCGCCCATGGTCGCGGCCGATCTCCCGCGCCTCGGCGAAGCTGCCAGGGAGTCGTTCCGGCGTTTCCTCTTCGGCGAAGACAACTGGTTTGCCGGCCAGGCCGAGCAGTGCTGGCGCGGTGGTGTGGCGGAGGGCCTGCTGGTCGGGGGCTGCCTTTCGGTGCTGGTCACTACCCTGGGGACTCCCGCTGAAATCGACACGGAATCGCGCATACTGTTTCTCGAAGACGTCGCTGAGAAACCCTACCGCATCGATCGCATGATGACCCACCTGCGGCAGGCCGGAAAACTCGATCGCGTAGCCGGCCTGGTGCTTGGCCCCATGACAGATTGCGATGACGGCCAGGGTCCCGACGTTCTAAGGGACATAGTTCTCGAGGCATTGGCTGGCATTGACTGCCCGGTGGCCTGGGGGCTGCAGTCGGGGCACGGCTGCGACAACGGTGTGCTACCTTTCGGATGCAGGGTGAGGCTCGACGCCGACGCGCCAGGCCTCGAGCTGCTCGAGCCGGTGTTGACCCCGGCCACGAGGTCGGGTTAGGCCGACTTCACGAGCTAAGCAAGGTGAGTAAGGACGGACAAGTATGGGCCGGGTTGGAGTCGCTGGTCGAAGAGGCCATGGGCCGGGGCGTGAGTCCGGGCGTGGTGCTGCTTGTAGGCCGGGGGGAGGACGTAATTTACCAGCGCGGCTGGGGTCGCCTGGGACTGGGCGAGAACCCTGACTTAGACAGCGCGGTTATACCCGCTACGCGTTTTGACGTGGCCTCACTCAGCAAGCCCCTGGCTACATTTGCCTCGCTTGTGTTGCTCATGGCAGAGGGGCGCTTGCTGCTGGGCCAGCCGGTGGCCGATTTTTTTCCAGGCTTTGGTGGCGCGGGGCCCTTTTCCGGTGCGGGAGCAGGTGGAGCTTCGGTCACCGTCAGCCAGCTGCTCACCCACAGTTCGGGCTTGCCCGACTGGGTGCCGTACTTCAAGGCACCGGATTTTGCCGCGGCCGGGCCGCAGCCATTCACCTTCGACAAGCGTCGTCGCAGGCGCCTGGTGGCCGAGGTCGCCCGCCAGCCGCTGGTGTACGAACCCGGCAGTGAGTCGCGCTACAGCGATCTCGGTTTCATACTGCTGGGTGACATCGTAGAGCAGATCACCGGCGAGGATCTCGACGAGTTCATCACATCGAGGCTGCTGCAACCGCTTGGCACAGGCGCTGGTTTTCGTCGTCCGGGCTCAGGCGTCCGGGGTCAGGCCGACGCCGAGGTGCCTCCCTGCGGAATCTGCGGGTGGCGCCAGCGGCTCGTGCAGGGGCAGGTGCAGGATGAGAACGCCTGGCTTATGGGCGGGGTGGCCGGGCACGCGGGCTTGTTTGCCTCGGCCCGGGACATCCATCTGCTGGCCGCTGAGTACGAGGCCGCACTGGCTGGCAATTCGGTGCTGCTCGACAGCCGGTTGCTGCGCCACCTGCTCGACGCCGAGCCGTCGGTGCCTGGCTCGACCTGGCTGCCCGGCTGGGACACGCCCACGCCAGGCGCCTCGACGGCCGGCAGCCTGGTCGGCGCGCGCGCGCTGGGGCACCTGGGCTACACCGGCAGCTCGCTGTGGATAGACCGCGACCGGGGGGTGCACGTGGTGCTGCTCAGCAACCGGGTTCATCCCCATACCGGCAATCGCGGCATCGCCGCGCTCAGGCCGGCGGTGCACGACGCAGTGTTCGAATGCGTTGATTCGCTGTCTCGACAGCGGTCACGCAAGCGTGCAGACTGAGCGGGTCGTGGCAGGCAAATCACAACACGTACATCTCGTGGCTGTCTGCGGCGTCGGCATGGCGCCGCTGGCCGTCATGCTCAAGCAGTCGGGCTACACAGTGAGCGGTTCCGACAAGGCTTCCTATCCGCCCATGGGGCAGGTGCTGGCCGACGCCGGCATAGAGATACTCGAAGGTTTTTCGGCCGACCATCTCGACCCCCTGCCCGACGTGGTCGTCATTGGCAACGCGGTGTCGGCCAGCAACCCCGAGGCCGCCGAGGTCGAGCGCCTGGGGCTGCCGCGCCTGTCATTCCCCGAGGCGGTGGCCCGCTACTTCCTGCGCGATCGGCGTAGCCTGGTGGTGGCCGGTACGCACGGTAAGACAACCACCACCGGCATGCTGGCGCGCGTGCTCGAGGTCGCGGGCGAGGACCCCGGCTACCTGGTGGGTGGCCTGGTGCGCGACCTCGGAGGCTTGGCGCGGCCGGGCCGGACGGGCGCCTGGTTTGCCATCGAGGGCGACGAGTACGACTCGGCCTACTTCGATAAGGGCCCCAAGTTTGTTCACTACCAGCCGGCGGCGAGCATAATCACCAGCGTTGAGTTCGACCACGCCGACATCTACCGCGACGTGGAGCACGTCAAGAGTTCGTTTGCGCGCCTGGTCGAGTTGCTGCCCGAAGGCGCCCCGCTGGTGGTTTGCGGCGACTATCCCCACCTGCTCGACCTGTTTGGTTCGTCGCCGCGGCCGGGCTTGATCAGTTACGGTTGCGGCGACAACAACCAGTGGAGGCCCGCAGAACTCGAGCACGGTTCAGCCGGCAGTTCGTTCCGCCCGTCGCTTGAAGGTGAGCTGGGCCCACGCTTGCAGCTGCGGCTTCACGGTAGCATCAACGTGCTCAACGCACTGGCGGTGTTCGTGCTTTCGAGACAGCTCGGTATATCCGACGCTGCCGTGGCCGAAGCTTTGGCGGGGTACCGGGGTGCGGCCAGGAGGCAGGAGCTGGTGGGCAGCGCTGCGGGCGTGGACGTGATCGATGACTTTGCCCATCACCCCACCGCGGTTGCCGGCAGCCTGGCTGCCATGGCCGACGCCTACAACGGGCGCAAGGTGTGGGCGGTGTTCGAACCGCGCTCCAACACCAGCCGCAGGTCGGTCTTCCAGGCTCGTTATACCGAGGCCCTGGCCCTGGCCGACCGAGTCGTCCTGAGCGAGGTGTTCCACAAGGAGAACGATACCCTGGCCGAGGGCGAAGCGCTCGACACCGAGGCCGTGGTTGAGGAGCTGAACAGCACGGGTACCCCGGCCTGGCAGGCCGACGGCCCCGACGCCATACTCGACCGTCTGCCGGGCGAGCTCAGAGCGGGCGACGTGGTGCTGTGCATGTCCAACGGCGCTTTTGGAGATCTCCCGCGCCGTCTGCTGGCCGCTCTCGGCGGCTGAGCTGTTCTATTTTCCGGCAGCGCTCTCGCCGCTGGAGCCATACACTCGCTCAAAATTGCGAGCGTTGCGGAGAACCTTTTTCACGTAGCCACGGGTCTCACGGTAGGAAATTCTTTCGATGAACTCGTCCACGTCGAGGCCGTCCAGCCGGTCGAGCCAGCGTTGCGCCGCGTTCTCGCCCGCGTTGTAACCGGCCAGCATGAGGACGGGGTTGTCGTTGAAGCGCCGCGCGAGCGAGGCGAGGTAGGCCGTGCCCAGCGCGATGTTGACGTCGGGCACGAAGAGGTCGTCGCGCGAAGGCTCTGCCCGGTCCGTTGTTCTGGCCACCCGCCTGGCGGTGGGCAAGAGCAGTTGCATCAATCCGTAGGCAGCGGCCGGCGAGGTGGCGTGCGCGTCAAAAACGCTTTCCTGTTTCATCAGCGCGTAGACCAGCGAGGGGCGGATCTTCCAGCGACCCGCTTCGCGCCCCACGATGTCGGCGTGGGCCCTGGGGTAGAGAAACGGGTACAGCTGGGCATCGTTGAGCAGGCCCTTGCGATAGAGCTGCAGTGCCACGCGCAGGCTGCTGTTCCAGGCACCCGACGTGGCTAGCTGCGGCAACAGGGCCAGCAGTTGCTCGCTGCTGCGGCCGCTCGTCAGCCGAGCGGTTTCGGTGGCCCCGTGGTGGCCCAGGCCGGCGATTCTCAGTGCCTCCGCCCGCGCCAGCGTGCGCCGTGCAGGGGCGTCAAGCGTGGCCGTTGAGCGTGGAAGATTTTCGACCGTGGCCGCGGGCGCCTTGAGCGGGAGCCGCTGCTCGACCAGCCAGGAATAAAAGCCGTCGGGAAACTCGGCCAGCAGCTGCCGGTACACGGCCAGTGCCTCGGTACTGGTCTTGCCCGCCGCACGTTCAATGGAGCGGGCTTTCCAGTACAGGGCGCCTTCGCGTCCACTCGGGCTGGAGGGCCTGCTGACTCCCGACCCACGGGCGGGGGGCTTGGTGGCCTGCACGATGAGACCGAACTTCCACGCCGCGCCAGGGTAGTTGCCCGCCCGGTACGAGGCCCAACCGGCCCGCCACGCGGACTCACTGCTGGTGTGTTGGTCAGGGCTTTTTTCGGCCGAGCGATAGTGGGCGGCCGCGCTGTTGTACCGGCGGGCCGACTCGTGGATGCGGCCCGAGGCGTAGTGGGCTTTGTGCTCTTCGTCCAGCCCCGATCCCAGCGACAGAAATTTTTCGAAGCGTTGCAGGGCCAGCGTCGACTGGTTCGCGTTCCAGCTGTACACCGCCGACTCGTACAGCAGTCGCGCCGACCGGCCCGGGTCGCTTTCGCCCGCAGATTTCTGCGACAGCCACCAGGCCGCCGCCTGCTTATCTTTCAGGGCCGCGGTCGAGCGGGCCCGGCCGAGAATCGAAGTCGTGCGCGATGGGTGGCGCGGAAAGTCCTTGAGCAGCTTGTCCAGCATCGCCACGCGTTGGCTGTGCCTGCCCTCGGCACCCAGCAGCCGGGTCTCGGCCACCAGCTGCTCGGCGCTGGTCGGCAGCAGTTTCGGGTTGTCAATTTGCAGATCGGATGCCAGCTCGGCGGCCAGCCTGCCCGATTGACCACCGGGGTCTCTTGCCCTGGCGCGGTTGGCCAGCTCGAGCGAACGCCGGGGGTCCGAGGCCTGCAGGCGGCGCGCGGCCGCCACCGCGATGGCCGCAAAATCGGCGTTGAGGGTGGTCCCGCCGCGGTATTTTTCGGCCAGCTCGAGTACGCGGGCGTCTGCTGTTTCCGGCAGGCCGACCAGCAGCGCTGCGCTGGCGGGCGCTATCGGTGAGTCGGGTGCCAGCGCCAGCAGCTTCTCGAGTTCAGCGGCAGCTGCAGCCTTTTCATCGGCGGCCGCCTCGGCGCTCAAGCTGGTAGCAGCGAGCCTGCTGCGGGCCAGGAAGTAGAGCACGTAGTCCTGCAGCAGGGCGAAGTCGTTTTTCAGGGTGAGCAGGGTGCGCCGGGCAAGGGCCGGGTCGTCGCCCCCGCTGGCCGACAGGGCCGTCACCGCAGATCCCAGCTGGGCGGCGTGGCTGGCGTCAGATCTGCCGAGCAGGGATTTTTCGGGTGCCGTTCCGGCGCTGCAGGCGGTAACGGCCGGGGCCAGCAGCGTGGCTGTAAGCAGGACGGAAAGCGCTTTAACTCTGGTAAGCACGTGGTCTCCTTTTTGACTTTACCTGAGCGGGTTTAAGAATACAGGTCATGGATACCAGCTGCCTCGTATTAGCATCTGCCTCGCCAAGGCGGCGCGAGATTCTCGATCGAGAGGGTTACCGTTTCGATATTGACGTAGCCGGGGTCGAGGAACTTCAGTGCCTGGGCGAATCAGCACTGCACGCCACTATCCGCCTGGCCCTGGAGAAGGCCGACGCGGTGGTGGGCCGGCGCCACGCGGGCGAAGTAGTCCTCGGCGCCGACACCACGGTGGTGGTAGAGGAAATGATGATGGGAAAACCTATAGACCGCGCCCAGGCGGTTGACTACCTGCTCATGCTCGCGGGCCGCAACCACCTGGTCTACACGGGCTGGGCGCTGCTGGCGGCCGGGGGCGGTACGGGCCTGGCGCCACCCGCCTGCGGGTTTACACGCTCGGTGGTACGCATGAGGGAGTTTTCGAGATTGGAGGCCGAGCGCTACGTAGCAATGGGCGAAAGCGACGACAAGGCTGGTGGTTACGCGGTGCAGGGACTGGGGCGCTCGCTGGTGGCTGCGGTAGCTGGTTGCGTGGACAACGTCATCGGCCTGCCCGTGGCGCAGCTCGAGGCTCCGCTCGCGCGGCGGGGAGTTCGGCCGCTGCAGCAACGAGGGGGAAACGGTGGCGGTAGCCGATAGTCTGGCCGAGGTCAGGGAACGGCTGGCCGCGGCGGCTGCGCGTGCCGGCCGTGCCAACCGGCCACCGCTGCTGGTGGCCGTTACCAAGAACCAGCCCAACGAAGCCCTGCTGGAGGCGGCCAGGGCGGGCCAGCTAGATTTCGGCGAGAACTACCTGCAGAAGGCCCTGCCGCGTATGCAGATGGCAGGCCTCGAAGACGTTCGCTGGCACCTCGTGGGACGGCTGCAGTCGAACAAGGCCAAGCGGGCGGCTGACGCTTTTTACCTGCTGCACGGCATCGACTCGGCTTCGGCTGGCCAGGCCTTGTCGCGCGCTGTTGTCGCCCTGGGAGAAGCAGCCGCGCCTTGCCGCTTGTTGATGCAGATCAAGCTTGGTGGCGGCCAGGGGCGGGCCGGCGTAGAAGAGGCCCGGGCCGAGCAGCTCTTGAGGCAGTTGGCCGATATGCCGGGGCTAAGCATCCAAGGTGTTACCGGCGTGGCCGACCCGGGGCAGGAGGCGCGCCCGCAGTTTGAACGGCTGCGATTACTGCAGGAAAGACTGCGGGGGCTCGCGCTGCCGCGGGCAGCGATGGTTGAGATATCGGCCGGCATGTCGGCTGACTACGAGGACGCGATAATGGAGGGTTCAACGATGGTAAGGATAGGCAGGGCTGTGTTCGGACAGCGAGAAAGGGGCGAGTCGTGAGCAAGCAGGCGCCGGTTGTCGGTTTTGTTGGTGGGGGCAACATGGCTGCCGCGTTGCTCAAGGGCTTGCTGGAGCCGGGCGATGACGGCGGTGGCGTTTCACCAGAGACAATAGTCGTCTGCGAGCCCCTCGCGGCCCGCCGCCGCGTGCTCAAGCGGCGCTTCGGAGTCAGGGTTACGGCTGATCTCGCGCAGCTTGCCGAGGCCGCCCGGACGGTGGTGCTCGCGGTAAAACCACAGGTCATGGACGAGGTTCTGTCGGGCCTGTCGCCGCTGCTCGGGCGCGGCAAGCTGGTTATCTCTATCGCGGCCGGTGTACGCCTGTCGCGCATGGAGAAGGCCCTGGGGCCGCGCGCGCGCACTATTCGGGTCATGCCCAACACCCCCTGCCTGCTGGGTAGCGGCATGTCGGTGCTTTGTGCGGGGGCGACTGCGCGGAGAAAAGACCTCGCAGTGGCCAGGGCCATGTTCGAAGCCGTTGGCGAAGTGCTCGTGGTCGAAGAAGAGAAGCTGATGGATGCGGTCACCGGCTTGAGCGGTAGTGGGCCGGCCTATGTTTACCTGTTTGCCGAGGCGCTGGCCCGGGGTGGTAAGGCGGCCGGACTCGACCAGGAAACCGCCTTGCACCTGGCCTGTCACACCCTGGCTGGCGCCGCCAGGATGTTGCTTGAGAGCGGGCAGGGGCCCGTCGAATTGCGCAAGGCGGTTTCGTCGCCGGGCGGCACCACCCTGGCCGGCCTCTCCGCTCTCGCCAGCGGGGGGTTCAGCCAGACCGTTGCTTCGGCCGTGAAGGCCGCCACGAGGCGGTCGAGGGAACTCGCCGTTGACACGACTGGCCGCCGTTCCTAGTTTCATTCTGTTCCCACAAGGGAAACAAAAAACAACGGAAGCTTAACCAAGGTGCCAATCTACGAATACGAGTGTCCCGTCTGCGGGGTTTTTGAACACACCCAGTCCATGTCTGACGATCCCCTGTCGCGCTGCGCTACCAAGGGTTGCCGGCGCAAGGTGAAGCGGCTGATCTCGTCGTCGTCGTTTCAGCTCAAGGGCGGCGGCTGGTACTCGGAGGGCTACCAGAAAGGCTCCGGGGGCGATTCATCCAAGGATTCGGGCTCCGCTTCGTCGGACGGCTCGTCGTCCGGCTCGTCGTCTGACTCGCCGTCTGACTCGCCGTCTGACTCGCCGTCCAGCTCGTCGTCCAGCTCGTCGTCCAGCTCGTCGTCCAGCAGTGGCTCCGACAGCAGCCCGGGTAGCGGCTCAAGCAAGGAGTCAGGCAAGAGCTCAAAAAAAACTTCGGCGAAAAAACCCACCAAATAAGCCGCATCGCGTCAAAACCAGGCACACGGCCTTGACTTTTATGACGCAGTGAGTAAAACAATGCACAGGTAAGCGTTACGGCCAGCTTTCGAGCTGTCCGCACATGGATACGTTTCTGGTTTAGGTACAGACTTAGATTGGTGATCCTGAGCGGGTTCCTATCTGGCACTCCCCCTGTTGGGGGGGCAAAGATGGGACCAGATGACGCGGTACTACAGGAGGGAAAAAAATGGCAAAAGCAAAGAAGCAACCCACGCCGCTTTTCGGTAACGTGACCAACACTGTGGACAGGGTTCGTGGTGAGGTCGAAGGGGCCGCGGAGCGTTTTGGACGTCGCGCGGTGTCCATGCTCACCGAGCAGCAGCAGGACCAGGTCGACAAGGTGATCGACAGTATCGGCGAAGTTCGCGAGGACCTCAACGGTCGCGTCGACGAACTGCGCGAGCAGATCGAAGAGCGCCTGGACGACGTCAGGACCCAGCTCGACAAGAGGGTCACCGGGCTGCGCAAAGAGACCAACGGCCGTCGCCGTGAGCTGACTTCCAGTGCTCAGAAGGAAGCCGGCAAGCTGGCCACGCGCCTGGCCAAGTGGCTCAAGCTGCCCGTGCGCGGCGATGTTGATTCGGTCAAGCGCCGGCTCACCGCCATTGAGCGCAGGATTGACTCCCTCGAGAAGGGGTCACGCCGTAAAGCAGCGGCCTGACCCGGCAAGTCAGTACAGCGGGGTTGATCGAGAACGGGAAACCGATTCGGTCAGCCCCGCTTTTTTTTGCCCGCTACCTTCCGTCCGATCCGCCCCCAGCCGCCGCCGCCGGGGGTCTGCACGCGGACGCGGTCGCCGGCGGCCAGTTGCAGCTCGGTTTTTGAGGCGATGGCTTTCGTTCGGCCGCCGCTGCTCACCGTATCGCGGCCCGGTAGACCGGGCTTTCCGCCCGCCAGCCCCCAGGGGCCCTCTTGCCGTCTGTCGGCGAGCAGAGTCAGCGTGGCCGGCACAAGGACCTCTATTTCCCGATCTATTCCATCACCGCCGCGGTGCTTTCCGGTCCCGCCGGAGCGCCTTCGCAGCCCGTAACGGATTACCCTCAGGGGGTAGTAGGACTCGAGCAGTTCCACGGGCGTGTTGAGCGTGTTGGTCATGTGGGTGTGCAGCGCGTGGCAGCCCGGACCTGACGGTCCGGCGCCGGCTCCACCCGCCACCGTTTCGTAGTAGGCAAAGTGGCGATCACGTTGCACGTCCCAACCTCCGAGCGTCAGGTTGTTCATCGTGCCCGAGCTCGCCGCCGGCACACGACCGGGCAGCGCGCGGGCCAGGGCCCGCAGCAACAGGTCTACTATACGCTGCGAGGTTTCGACGTTGCCTCCTGCCACGGCTGCCGGAAAGCGGCAGTCCACGAGCGTGCCCGGTGTGGTGAGTATGTCTACCGGCTCCATCATGCCGCGGTTGGCCGGTACCCGGCTGCCGGCGAGACAGGCCACGACATAAAAAACCGCCGACGTGGTCACCGCGAGGTTGGCGTTGAGCGGGCCCCGGCATTGGGGGGAGCAGTCTCGCAGGTCGATCTCCAGGCGTTTGCCCCGCCGCCGTAGCGTGACCGAAAGTCGCAGTGGCTGCGGGTCAATACCGTCGTTATCGAGTGAGTCGCGGGCGCTGAACTCGCCGATGGGGAGCTTCTTGATCATGGCCTCGACCAGGCGGTGCGAGTAATCCTGCAGCTCCTTCATGGCACGAGTGATACGCGCCGGGCCGAAGCGAGTCGCCAGTTCGGACAGGCGCTGATCACCGCTGCGCAGGGCCGCGACCTGGGCGTCAAGGTCGCCCATCCTCTCGGCGGGCACTCGGGTGTTGGCCAGGAACAGCTCCATCGTTTCGCGCACCACGCGGCCACCCCGGTAGAGGTGAACCGGCGGTATGCGGAATCCCTCCTGGTGGATGTCGGTGCACAGCGCCATCGAACCGGGTGCGTGGCCACCCATGTCGGCGTGATGGGCGCGGGCCGCCAGCCAGGCAAAGGGTCGGCGAGCGCTCCCGGCCCTGCTCGACTTGTGGTGGCCGGCGAGAAAGACCGGCGCCACCACGGTGAGGTCGGGCAGGTGGGTGCCGCCCGAGTAGGGGTCGTTGAGCAGCATGATGTCGCCGGCGAGAACGTCCCCGCTGTCAGCCGCCATGGCCTCGATGGCTGCCTTGACCGACAAGGGTGTCGAGCCGAGGTGCACCGGTATGTGCGCAGCGTGCGACACCATGCCGCCCGCTGCATCAAAAATTGCGCAGGAAAAATCGCGGCGCTCCTTGATGTTGGGCGAGAAGCCGGCCTGGCAGAGCACGGTGCCCATTTCTTCGGCCACCGCGACCAGGCGGTTGCTGAAGAGCTCGAGCTCGACGGGATCGAAGCGTTCAGCCACCGTCTTTCTCCAGCCGCAGGTTAGACTCGGGGTCCACGTGGGCGGTCCAGCCGGTAGCGATCAGCGAGGTCGAACTGTACTCGGTCACCAACGCTGGCCCCGCGAAACGGTCCCCCATAACGA
>Ga0302123_10000114_pt1 | contig 59664 bp, 87 predicted proteins | sample CB21_321_MG_FD_203109 | JGI IMG/M metagenome (GOLD analysis project Ga0302123, IMG submission 203109) | Marine microbial communities from Western Arctic Ocean, Canada - CB21_32.1 | ecosystem: Environmental > Aquatic > Marine > Oceanic | place: Canada: Western Arctic Ocean | collected 2017-09-28 | reverse complement strand
TCATTAGCCATAGGTTATCCTCCAAGGGCGATTGCCATGGCTACGGCTGCCGCATCAGGGTTAGTGTTTAATGTAGCTGCGTCTGCAGTAACCGCTACAGTGCCAAGGTTAGTAAATTGAGACTGCAGGACAGATTTTATTAAACGCAAATGTTGATCTCCCTCTGAGACAGGGTCTGTCCCTAAAGGGTTAGTAGAGCTAAGTTGTGAAATATATGTTGCTGATTCGATTCCCATTTAGCCTCTCCTAACTCAACTCAAAAATGCCATTAGCATTTGGGGTTATAGTCAACGTATTATCTTGCGTCAAAGTAAAATGAGAGGTCGATAGTTTGGAAAAGCAAACCAAAGCCCCTCCAGACTTATAGATAATAGCGTACTTGATATCAGCTATATTACCAGTAGTTGCAGTCCAAACTACAGCCGTGGCATCCCATCTATACTTGTTCGTTGCTGTCGAAGCCCATGTCCTTCCTGATACAGACACGCCTCCAGTGGTATACCCATTACCATTAGCGACTTCATTTGCGATAGACGCATAAGTAGACAACGCTACATCGTTAGCATTGGTGCTAGCGCTATTAGTAAATAATGCCAATCTGAAATTCGGAGTAGCAGCATCTAAATCGAATACCGCATTTCCTAACTTCTCTTTAAAACTATTGTAAAAACTCCATGCAGTAGCCGCCATTTATGCTGCCTCCTTTAATGCGTCCGGGCTTTGTATAATGTGGGATATTAACCCTTCACCATGAATTATCATTTCGTAATGGTCTCCAGTAGCTCCAACCATTTGAACGAATTCTTTCGCTTGATGATAATGTGCTACAGTACACAAGAATTGTTTTCCAGCAACATGAACTTCTATCTCCTTTTCGCCATCATTCTCTGGTTGAGAATAAGCGTGATGTTTGTCCATGATGCAACTATCAAAACCAAATATTTCAAATTTGGGAAACCCTAACATCCTCATCAAATGAATTGCTCTTAGGGTTACAGTTGAGCCACCCAAAATTGGGAAAAAATCTTTATGAATCTCCCCGTACTTATTCTCTAAAATATCTTGGTATTGATCTTGCCCGGCGCAATGCCATATACGAGCGTCATATCCTTCCAGCTTATCTAAAACTGAAGGGTGACACTGAGAGCAGATAAAATATTTACACTCTTTATGAGGAGGATCAATAAATCTATTATTGAATTCTCTGCTGTCAAGCATTATAAAAGCAGAAGGCCTAATGCCTCTATCCATGCAGTATTTATAAGACCCATTAACCGTTACTACAGGCATTCCATCTTCATGCTTTTCTTTTAACTCATCTAGAGTTGAATCTAATGAAGGGCCTCCTACAACTAAAGCAACTACTTTATCCCACTGTGTCTCGTAAGGAACCACTTGAGGAACATCTTTATTTATATTAGATAGTATGTTGCTTTTAATATCTTCATCGTCAGCATTAACCGCACAGAAGATATCTGGTATTGGTATTAATTTAGGACCAATGCTTATAGATGGAGAAAATGATTTAACTTTAATAGTAAGGCTTGCTTCGGCCATTACCTAACCTTGGTTGCTAGAATCTTATCTAGCATGTGTTCAATGGTCTGCAATCGATACAGCATCACATCTAGATTCTTCACAGATTCCGCTACCTTCTCTTGATCCCCTGTGAGCTTCTTTAGGTTGTGTATCTCTATACCACATTGCTTGGCTTCTGCCTCTAGAGCAGGGATAGCGCGCCCCTGGATGCCTGCTAGACGCTCTACCTCAGAGGTTAACCCTGAAGCCCACCAGATTGCACCAACCGTCTGCACGAGTAGAAAAATAATGGCACTGAAAAACTTAGCGTCTATATTCATTTCTTTTTCTTAGCTTTCTCAAGCGGTCCTGGTAATAACCACCCCAATACCATGGGGATTGCAATCACTAAAATAAGTAACCAACCTCCCATACTTACGAGGTCTCCTAAAAGCGTCCAGAAATTATCTGGTGCACAACTAGCTGCTGTAGGCATATCTTCTCCTTTCGATGGACTCATCACGTCCGCAATCACACTTGTCACAGAGGCACCGCCCGCTGCCGCCAGTAACACAGGAGCAGTCCCCGATGTCGCAATCGATGCAATCGCACCCGCTCCTAGAGATCCCGTCCCTATCAGCGCTGCTTTCTTTAGGCTCGTACATCCAGCTAAAAATATTACCCAGCCAACAACTGCGAAAGAACTGAAGCAGCTATTATGCATGCGATTAAAGCTAATATCTTGTTTTCTTTTACCCATTCTACCATATCAATCTCTCCTGTATTCTACTCTTATTCGTGTTCTCAAGCTGCTAAAAACAGCGTGCTTCCAAATAGAAAATCCTAAGAAATTGCCCTTGTATAAAGTATTGTAATAGCTCATAAGATGAGCGAAACTTTCAATTAAACCTTGTTTACTTTCTTCAACGCTCTTTTGAACAGCGTCATCGAGCAAGGACAGCTCTTTAGATATATCCAAAACTACAAATCTGTTTTAAATTCAACTACATCCATAATTCTGCAATTTAACATATTAGAAACTTTCCAAAAAGCTAACCCGTAGAACTTCTCTGTATCTGTTGATATAGAGTTACAATATTTTTTTAATATAACTCCATACTCATTTGGTATTTCTAGGGTTACTCTATGTATTTCATCCATTACTTAAAGGTCATCCTTACTTCTAATCCTTTTGCTCCTGTCGATTTAGTGTCGACATCAATTCTTAAAACATCTGCCGTATTGACAGTGTTATTTGCGCTTATAAGCGGAGGCGTTCCTGAAGTGCTTGAGTCTGTTTCAGACACCTCTATGATTACTCCAGTAGTTAGAATATCAACACTCTTTGTCTCGTTGTACAGCATAATTGTATTGCTGCCTGAACTACCAGCCGTGAATACATGAGCCCCTATAGAGTTTAACTTCAAACCATCAAGCGTGCTTGGCACCACCATCCTAGCAATTCCATCCCCAGTATATAGTTCAATAGTATCTGGTATGGCTTTCAGAGCCATAGCTCTTTCAATGAAACTAGAGTTGCTAGCAAGAATTTTCTTTGTAGTATTCGATGCCGCGTCGAGGTACAGAATAAAATCTGCACTCTTGTTCATGCTTACACCAGTAGCTGCAACATTCTGTATTAACTCTATCTTACCATCATTAAGGTTAACAAAGTTATCGTCTACCTGATCATGGGTTAATGGTGAACCCTTACCCGCTCTTGTTGTAATGCTTGCCATAATTAATCTACTACCGTGTACCCATCAACCCAATAGTAATTTTGGACGTATGGAAATTTAACATCGTAAGCACCTTGATTATCGCCACGCTTCTCATAAAAAATTCTTCCATTGGTCATCCTGTATGCAGGGCGCATTGGCTTATATCTTTTCCTTCCGCCAACTCTAAACTTTCTAGCCATTAAAAGGAAGCCTCTGCCATTGGTTCAAGAACCCTGCTTCTTCTCAACATAGGAGGAGCTGGATCCATATCATATATTCTAGATAAAGCGTCTAAAAAGTCTGGATGTATGGTAGGGAATAATCTATACTCATTCTCTCTCATCCAGCTTGTTAAATCGTATATCTTATTATTCTCATCCTTACAAGATATTTTCTTTGAGTTAAGAAACTTTTGTTTCTTCTCTATCATATCCTGTTGAATAGAAGTTAGCCTCGACTCATCAGTAGGATAAGGGAAAAAGAATGAACCGTCTTTTAGATCAGGCTCTAATCTTTGTATCCTATCCTTCTTAGATTGCGGCCCGCCACCTCCAACCCAGTTTATTTCATATATAGGGAATGAGCTACCCTCTATACGCATCATTTCTTTAAAGTGCTCTATATCGCTCTGAGCCCCATATCTTTCGTAACCTACCTTTACCTCACGAACTCCGGGCGCTCTTTTCCATTTAGCTCTAAGCTTCTTTAAGTTATCCCACCTTTCTGATAAAGAAAGTCTATGACAAACACCATCTAATAGGTACTTGTTATAGTTTGCATCAACCCCTACTACAGCTATTGCAGTTCTATTTGAAGATTTCTTTTTAGAGTGGGCCGGATCACACATCAAGTATACATTCATTGTGTACGGTCTAACTTCCCACTCTCTCCACCACTCATCTTTAAAGTGCACATCTGAGCCAGCAATTGGATTAAGTAGTTGCTGGCAAGCTACTATGTAAGTAGATGTTGTTTTCTTTATTTCTTCCCATCTTTCCTCCGCAAGGAAAACAGGATCTCCATCCATTCTACCATCTACCGTAGCTGGATGTATTCTAGGCTTTACTGCAGCTCTTTGGAGAATTGTTCCGTATGTGTCACCGTAAGAATATCTTGTGCCAGCATACTGAAATCTCGGATTATGCGTCTCACCCAAGTTGAGTGATAACTCCCACTGGGTTGTTGTCTTTAGTATCTGCTCTGGAGTTGTTATAGCTTCTTGAACAACAACATCATCATAGACTATTAGCTGAAAATGTCTTCCTGTCGGCTGCCCATCCACCAAACCATGAGCCTCTATGCTTTGCTCTTTAGGATTTGATTTCCTTTTAACGCAGATCCCTTCATTCTCTGCCCACTTAGGCGCTTGAGTTCTTGGCTTCTCCCATAGGATATCGGGATATAAAGCTACAAGTTTTTCATTTCCTTCAAACTCATGCATAACTTGCCTTAAGAAAGGCTTTGCCTGCTTAGCTGAAAACGAAAGTATACCTATCGTTATATCTGGATTACATAAAACTTCTTGAACGCACCCAAGAAATGTTATTATAGAGCTCTTGTAATGGAATCTAGCCCATAAATCTAAGTGACTATCCCTAGCGGATTCCACTTCGCGGCATCTCTCATATATCCAAGGATGCAGCATATCATGCCTATTGCACAAAAACACACCAAGGTAATACCTATCAAGCTGGCCCAGAGTCCTAATAAAACTGTCATCAATGTTAGGGTCGTCATGACAGTTAGCATAAGCCTTAACAACTTTATCGTACTCAGCGTTCTGAGCCCATTGAGCAAACTGCTCTGCTGCTTCAGCATTTGATGTTGTGGATAATACTATTTTTGATACTGGTGGAAGCATTACTTTTTCTTATATCCAGAAGCATAAATAGCGGCTGCTTGCTTTTCAGCTTGTTTTTTAGTAGGATAACATTTTCCTTTGCTTCCCCACTTCCATCCAGACTTTCCAGTTTTTAATTTGCATTTCTGTATAGGCATTACTTATCATGCAGACATAGCTGGAGACCAGAGCTGACGAATATCACTAAGCTTCATCTTAGTAGGGTCCATGCTTTTCATCTGTTCATTACCTACTTTTAAATCCAATAATGCTGGATTATCTATATATGCTTGGATCTCTTTGGCAGACATATTCGCGGCCCACTTATATTGCTTTCTGAAATCACTGACAGCTTTAAGCTTAGCCCTTCTTGCTCGATCATCTTCGCCGGTTGACAACCCTTCCTCAGTTGCTTGTTGTGCCGCTTGCTTAGCGTTGATCGCAGCCACCATATCATCAACCTCTTTGGGGGTCATGGCGTCAATCTCATCTTTGGTAGGCACAGTACCCAAAAAAGCACCAAATGGGCCAAAGATGCTTAGTGCTGAGCGTAAAGCGGTAGCACTTGTGTGAAGGTGACCTCTTTTTGTCTCTGTGGATCTTTCTTTTTCTTCCTTGTCTATAGTTTCTTTGTCGTAATAAGTGGGATCTCTAGGATCAAATTTCCCTTGCAATGGACTTTTGTTAGCTGCCAGAGCGTCAAGAGCCTGTTGCAGCCCAGGGTCTACTATGTTCGAGGTGCTCGAAAGAGCGTCCATATCGTCCTCGCCCTTTTCTGCAGCAGAAAGAGCTGCAGCATCAGTTGTTGCTGGGGCCATCCCTCCGGGCTCTAAGCCGTGCCCTAACGGACCACCAATAGCACCTACGCCCGTCTGACCAGATTGATTAGGACCACCTGGGGCTCCTGTTCCTTTCGTTCCAGGTCCAAGCACAGATGACGTATCCATCCCTAAGCCCATTGGGTTACCAACGTTAGTTGGAGTCCCGGCTCCAGCCCAGCCTACATCTGCTGCAGGCTCTTGACCTGTTGCCACTGCAGCCTGTAGCCCAGGGTCAACCGTGTTCGTTGGGGCCATTGTATCACCAAAAGGATCATCTCCCCATCCAAGATTAGGAGTGCCAAGTGCTGACATAACCCCAGAAGGAGCTGCTGCGCCTGGTCCAAACGTTTGGCCTGGTGCAGCAATTCCAGTACCTTGCCCAAACTGGCCCATATGAGATGAGCCCATTGGGTCAAAGTTTTCATTGTACCCTACTGTGCTATTCAGCCCCATTCCAGATAAACCAGTTGATGGAGCTCCAGGTGCTGGAGTTCCCAAAGAAGGCATTGCGCCAATAGCTGCATCTAATGCATCAATTGCCTGAGCGAATGAATCAGCTGCTGTGCCAGCATGCTGAGATCCCATAACCTGGCCTTGGGTATTAACTGATGGAGCTGTTTTTCCTCCCCAACCTCCTGGAGGAGCGTCGAAATTAAAACCATGACCCATATCTTCAGCAGCAATGGATGCTTCAATATCCCCCAAGCCTCCTGATAAATCTCCAGCAGGAGAAGCACCGCCTATAGATGGGCCTCCCATATTAGCATCAGCGCTATCATCGCTACTAGCAGGGCCAGAGGCGTTTCCAGCCGTGCCTCCTACTGCGCCGCCGTCTACATCTGCACTGCCATCATTATTGCCCCATCCCATACTATCTCTCCCGTCTATTCCCTAAGTTATCTATCTTTACAGATAAAGATTTAAGCATATCTTTGATCTCACTGAATTGCTCGCTATGCCTGGTGTCAGTACGATCCATTCTTTCAGACAGACTTTTAATATCCATATTGTTTACTACAGTTTCTTTTTCAATACCTGTAACATATGTAAAGAACCCAACCGCTATTGCTAGGGTCGTAAATAAATGAGAGACACTCAAGCTTTTTGACATATGCCAGCCTGTGCTCTGTCTTCGTTCTTCCATATTACACTCCTAACTTCGGCTGCTCTTCAGGGTCTGGCTGTTTAGCTGGGCGGCTTTCCGCCTCAGTTGGTAATAAAACATCCTTTGCTGTCATAAAGACACATGACATATTAAGATTCGGATTACCTAATATGATAGTAGACGAAGGATTGTTTTTATTTTCTGTAATAATCATAAACAATGGAAGCGGTCTATCAACAGAGATTTTCACAGTATAAGCTGGTACTTCATTATACTTTTCCATTAGCTCAAGTATTAGATACTCAGGCCCACCTTTCGTACACAGCACCTTCATTGGTACTATTGTAGCGAATGGTTCTGTTTTACTAGCGTATGATTCATCGGGTGAGAAAGCAAAAAACAACCACAATGATAGAACAGCTAGCTTTAGTAACCCCATTTATATTTCTCAGTACGCCTTTGGGGGAGCTTTCTTAACTTTCTTTCCAGTCTTAGATGCGTAGATCTTAGCCTTCTTCTTTCCGGCTGCTGTATATGCGAACTTCTTTGTACCTACTTTTGGCATCAGTTAGCTCCTAAAAAGCAAAGCGGTTTTTATATTTTCAATCTTACTAGAGACTGTGCCCACCATCACAAAAGGAAGAACCGCATGAATCAGAGAAACATACGACAGAATATTAAGCATACAAAATAATTTAAAACTAAAAAACATATGGCTAAGATATGATTCTTCAGTTTCTTTTAAGTGACTAAAATTCATTAATGCAATTGCTCCTTAACCTCTTCGATTATTTCAACTTCCAGTTTGCTAAGTATATCTTTTACATCTACAGACTTTGTAACCTCAATCTTGTGTTCTTTAACTTCCTTGACATCCTTCTCCTGCTTAGAGTAAGCAGACCTATAGTTAAACTTATTAACCATAAGAAAAGAATAGAGAGCTGTATTGAATGATTTGTTCTCTACGTTCTCCCTACCAAGCTGTACCCAAAAGGATTCAGAAGATTCTAATCCTAACTGAGCGGCTTCCTGAAAGTCTTTCTTTCTCTCATCCTTAAGCCATCTATACCAGGTAGACTTATTAATCCCCAAAAACTTACAGCACTCAACAATAGATGCGCCCTTATCAAACATCTCTCCTATGGCCTTCTTACTTTTAGAATTCCATACGGAAGAGTGAACTACCTCTCCCTGTCTTTTTCGCGGCTTATTCATCAGTTTGTTATAAAGTCAATAATAAGTTTACCATCTAGATGATCCACCTCATGCTGAACACAATATGAATCTACATCATTAAATTCCTGCTTAACCTCAACACCATTGATATCTGTATATTCCACCACTACAAGCTCCGATCTGGTAACAGGTATTCGCATACCCGGAACAGACAAACAAGCTTCTGATGTTCTGGTTTTACCAGTACGTTCAATGATAGAAGGGTTAAGCATTACATATAAATCATCTCTATCCTCAGATGTATCCATGACAATCATTCTTTTGTGACTGTCCACCTGAGTCGCGGCGAGCCCTATGCCCTCATTCTTATACATAGTGTACGCCATATCTTGAGCAAGGCCAACTACACCTGAAGATATCTGTTTTATCTTCTTTGCTTTCTTCCTAAGTCTTGCATCAGGGAACTCTAGGATATCAAGTTCCTTCATTTGTTATTTATGCTTTTTTCTTTTTGCCAATCTTATGGTTATAAGCTTTCAGGACCTTAGCCCTCTTAGCGTCAGTAGTTGCTGCCGACATATGCTTAGTTTTCCAAGCATCGGCTTCCTTTTTCTTAGCCCCTGTCTTCATAGAGCCATGTTGGGTTTTGCCTAAATTAGCAACCTTCTTTCCTTCAGAAACATGAGACTTCATAGTATCACTAGACTTGCCCTTTTTAAAAGAAGACTTAGCAATAGACTTTCTTTCAGCCTTTTCACCCGCGCTAGCCCCAAGCTTCTTCAGATAGGTAGTTTGCTGCTTCCTTACCCCCGCATCCTTACTTAAGGCATCAGATCCCTTCAGGCTTTTCTTTGGGGCTACAGCCATACCGGCTCCCTTCCATGCAGAACTCTTCCTTACGTTAGATCTGACAGCCTTTTTGAGCTTATCCTTATCTTCGAGTGATAGTTTAGACTTAATCTTCTTAGTAGCCATAGTATTCTCTTATTAGTTAAATTGGAAGGACGACCCACATCCACAAGAACTTGTATTTTTTACACTAAAATTAAATGTAGGCTGAAATACATCAGTCTTCCAGTCCAGAGTTGCCTCTAATAAATACTCTTCCGAGATGGAATCCACAGCTATGTTGTGAGTTATCCATATATCTTTTGGGTCTTGTTCTATTTCCTTCTTCATACCTATCTTGAACCCAGAACATCCACCTCCATCTACACTTATCCTTAGAAATTCCGAATCCTTTAGTATCAAGTCCACCTGGTTCTGTGCTTTCGCGGTTATATCCATTCATACTCAATAATATTATTACAGTAACTTAAGTATACTCTTACCATTAGAGATTCTATACTTATCTATCAGCCCTATTATTAATTATATCCACCTACCAGAGGAATTCCCTCCCTTCCTATAATACATACTAGCCCTATCCTCCAATAGGAGAGTGAGGAACATACGCCCTCATTACTATTATACCATATTAGGGTGTTTTTATAGGGCCAATTGTGTACCTTTTTGAAATTAATTTCAATTATTTTGCAATTAAATAGATATTTAAGTAGAATCCTATAAAAAATTGCTAAAAAAATTACTACTGGGGTAGATATATAGCGCTTAATGTTCCATTAGAGATGCCTCTATGTGCGTGTATACGGGTTTTTATTAATATGTATGGGGGGTTGCATCGTTCCGTCTAAAGGTTGGAACGTCTCAGATGAAGCCGTCGGAGTACCTTCCAAATCGAAAAAGCCCACAGGTTGTAGGGGTTTACTGGTAGGGGTGTGGTATAAAAACTACTTGACAATTGAGGCCAGATGCCCGATAATGGTCGTGTTGATGATGAATGATGCTCTAATAAGAGAGTGTCGCATGTGTCAACGGAGAATACGCTTATCGCAGATTAACAGGAGAAATCACAATGACTGAACCGCTCTCAATGCGTGAGAAAAGGTTGGCACTCAAAAAAGAGGGTTTTCTCTCTCATGAGATTGCTGACGAAATGGAAGCATACGCAAAAGAACTGGGATTGTCAACAGAACGCCGACTCGCCCCTCAAAAGGCGCCCACTGCTAAAATGGGTGTCTCGGGTAAGGAAAGGCCTAGAATGGGTCTTTTTGTTAGCCAGGGTACTTTGATGGCGTCGCATGGCAAAAGAGCACGATGGCAATAAAGTTTAGTGGCAAGATATACAATCCCTTGCATGGGGTAGGGGATTGCAATCTAATCACTAAGATAGGGGGTGCAGTAACAGCAAGATATTCGTTGACGCAATAGAGCATGATAATTACCCAGAGATAGACTGTGAGTTGTTGGGTAGGGTTAGGCACCTAGTCGATGTTCGGGCAGAGTTTGGACATATCCCGCTAGTTGTGGGGACTAACTACCCGGGTAATGACTATATGTCAATCTCATACCAGCAGATCGGTGAGATTTCTGATTATCAATGGCAAGCTTTACCATTGTATCGTAAGTCATGCGTGTGCTGTAAATAAGCGGTTATATCAGTGTGGTCTGAGGGCCACACGAATATACTCGTTGCTTGAGTGTACGGGAGTCGCCCTAATCTGGCGCAGTCGGAAAGTACCGACCAACCGTTATCGAGCCGGAAAGGCCGCGTGGAGAGATCTGCGGAAAATAGGATTCGTGTCACGGACAAACCATGGCTGTGGTTGATGTGAACGGAGCCGAGATTGCTTGCTGTTTTGTGGTATTTCGGGGACTCATTCATAGACTGCTACTAATGACTTGGTGGAACGGGCAGACCTGGGCTGAGCCAGGCTGAACGGAGGGCATCTGCGGGGGAGGTCTGACAACCTTACGCCCAGTACAGCACCTCCGGACACGCTGAACGCGTATAAGTTGACAAGCCACTCTGTGGGATACGCCTATAGTTAAGACCTTTTTTCCTTATGGGAACAGAATGTTCTGTTTCATTCAACCCTTAAGGGAGATTTAGTCCTATGAGTATCGGTGATAATTCAATCATGAAAAAAGATGAGTTGCACAAGGCTATTGATGCGGCGGTAACGAATCACCAAGATTCGATGATCGAACTGCAAATGGTTGCGACCCAGGCTGTGCTCCACGCTGTAGAGCATGGGGATACAGTGTTTGGTGCTCGTATCTATAACGGTTTGAAGGGTCGTATTGGCGATGACTTTCAGAAATGGTTCGAAGATCATGCTGGTTGTAAGTGGGAAAGCCCTGCGTTTAAGATGGTTAGGGGCGTTAAGCAAGAGAAAGATATCAACAAACTTCTCGCTACTCCGTTCTATTTGTACAAGCGTGAGCCTTTGAACAACCCGTATGATTTTGTCAAGCGATGTAATACAATGGCAAAAGACATGACGAACGAGAAGAAGTCTCCGTATATCAATCATTCTGATTCAGCTCAACAAGATGCTGTATTTCAGTTGATTTCAAGCCTTAAAACAGCTGGGTTTTCTGTTGATTCATTCAGTGAACCAAGTGTAGACAAAAAAGCCGTATCATTCTAATAATAAGGGGGCAACCTAGCGATAGGCTGTTCCCATAAGGGAAAAAGGAGATAAGTTATGACTAGAAAGGAAGCCGCACTCGCCTACTTGGTCGCTTGTCGGTACACCACCCATGAGATCAATCTTCTTTGGGAGATATTCTTTTCTGAGCTTGTGGACTATAGGCCTAAAGAATTACAGCCAAAGTTGAATTCTATCGCTCAAGCTATCTCATCTCCAGGTTGGATCGAATTTCCAGAAGGGGTTGATATACCAGAGGACTGAGCCTATGTATTTGTGTAGGTACCTACATGCCTACACTTAAAGGAGAGGGAGAAAGGTATGACGAAGACTAATTGGACTTCTGCTAGCAGCAGTTTGGATTTGTTGGGTTTAATTTATAATGACCTAGAAGCATTGCTCGATAATAAGCGAGATCATTGGGAACTCACAGAGGATAATATACTCCCGATGCTAGATATAATTGACGAACTCAAAGAGCGCCTTGAGAATTTACCAATGCTGAAGGATCAGGAGTAATTATGGTAGACTCCAACGTTGTTACCGTGGAATATCGGGAAGATGGGTTTTATTATGTGTTAGTAGATGGAAAAGAGGTGATCAAGACTGTAAGATATGAAGATATTGAGGGATTAGATGAGCCAACCTGAGCAATTTACTAAAAATGTGACTGTCCTGGGTAATAACCTCACTGCTTATGGGGTATGGAGGCCAGAAAACAAGGTTTTGGACGTTTATTTAGATGATTTAGAGGGTGAAAAGCACCTATCAGAGGGTAATATCAAGTTTTCCTCTAAGAAACTGGCTAAAGAGTGGTTTATTTCAGCTCCTTTCTTTAAAACTGACGTTAAACTTCTATAAATAAGGAGAATCATACCTATGAAAGCGGCAGAAAGCCGTGTTAATGCAGAAAAATACGATGTTATTTACATTGGATTTTGGGAAAATGATGGGGAGTCATTCAATATTGACGCTCCAACTGAGTGTGTAACCTTGAATCTTACCGACCCAGAGTATTATGCAGAGCATATGGCTGAGTGTGGCATCACTTGTATCATTGAGCCGCATGATGGGTCGTTAGATGTACAGCTAGAGAGAGCCAGGACTGTAAATTTTGTATTAGAATCTCTTCTTATGGCGTTTAGGTACAGGAATCTAGGTTTGATGGCTCATTTTATTAAACCTCTAGCTTATTTTGAGGCTTTAAGGTCTAAACTTTTCTTGAAATAGGAGCATTAACATGGAAATTGAAAAGAGGGTGCACTTTATTAGTAACTATGTAAGCCTACTGGAGCCAGAAGAAATTGATTGGCTTCATTTTAAGCTTATCTGTGATCACGATATATCGCCCTGCATAAAGAAAACTAATAAGGGGGATCTTATCTTTGACGAGGATCTTCTCGCCATAAAGCAGGCTAATATCATTCACAGGCTGTCACTATTAAGGCTATCAGAAGAAAGAGTTTCTTTACCACCGTTCTCGGATGGCGAGGTATACTATCTTAAGAAGCCTGATGAGTAGGAGTATGGAACATGGTGTTTCTTGGTGATGAGGGGGCTATGCTCGATCTGACATGGCCTGATAATTGCTGTATCATTGGGTATACATCTATCCATGGAAAGGTTAATCCAGCAGCATTTAACTGGATGAGAGAACATATAGTTGGTCAATCTGTTATAGCGCCAACGTTTCAAATAGTATCTGGATGGAAGGGAGGGTACAACGATGAGGGTTATTTCCAATATGTGTGCCATTACTCCGAGATGAAAGGGTATCGTCCATTCAATAATACTAATGCAGTAACCGGTGATCCTTCGGTTGTTCCTCCAATGTTTGATTTTTATTTCTCGTTCAATGAAGAGATGAATAAAGCATTACTTGTTAGGTTGAGGATTGAAGGAATGCCTGATAGAATAAAGCCAATAAAATATTTTGGTAGAACTGCGACCCGCTAATCCAGGCGGCGTATTGCTGGGAGATAGAGATGTCCAAGAAAGGTGTTCCCGTTTATGGAATGATGGGCTGTGAGCAAATCATTGTCTATCGGTGTAGCAGTAAAGACAAGTCAGTTCCTCTGTTTGTCTCAACCAAGGATAACATTAGGATATATATGTCTAGATTAGTTATATCTTCTATGATGCCTAAAGATATCCAAAAACTTTAAGGTTTAATATAATGACAGTAAAGGTCTCAGTAAGTGAGTTACCTTCCTATTATGACTCTTGCCTGGGACTGCCTATGTTAGTCACTGGTGAATCTGGTATAGGAAAGACTGAAATCACAAAGCAGTGGACTGAAGCTAGGTCTCTTGCTTGTGTAGATGTAAGGGCTTCTCAGCTAGATCCGAGTGATGTAAAGGGAGTTCCATATAGAGAGGGGTTAGCATCACGCTGGGCTATTCCTGACTTTCTACCCCAAGTAGATAGAGATGGGGAAGAAGGTGTATTAGTATTAGATGAATATTTAGACGGTGATGAGTCAGTTTTCTCTGCCTTTCAACAGTTAATACTGGAGAGAAGGTTAGGAGATTACATTTTTCCAGACAAGTGGATGATCATTGCATTGGGCAATAAGAAAGAGCATGGAGGTGTTAACCGTGGTCTCTCTTCAGCGCAACAAGATAGATTCGTTCACTTGGAAGCATCCCTGGATCATGAAAGTCTAAAAAGTTATTTCATTAAGAAGGGAATTAGTCCGTTAATCACATCATTTATACATACTCATCCAGACCTGGCGCATAGAAGGCCAGAGCGTGGTTCTGGTGAATGGGCGTGGCCAACACCAAGATCTTATGAAAGAATTGATTCTATTCTTAAGGGAGATCCTCCAAAATCTATGAGGTTTAATTTGTTTGCTGGATTAATTGGAGAGGGTGCGGCTACATCTTTGGATGCACACATTAAATTTGCATCTGATGTTCCAGATCCGCTTGACTGTATCAAAAGCCCTGAGTCAACAAGGGTTCCAGAGAATGCTAGCGCTAAGTATGCAATTACCTGTAGCTTGGCCAGGTATTCGAAGCCTAAAAACTTTGCAAATGTGATAAAATATGTTGATCGGTTAGGTGCAGAGTTCTCTACATTATTAATGATGGAGGCTAAGAACATAACTCCAGAGTTAATTGAGACTGATGCGTTTGCTGAGTGGGCTATGGAACATGCAGATGTACTACTAGGATAGGAGGATACATGAGTCTATCAAAAAAAGCTGTGTTGTTTAATGTAACTTTCTCTTTACCTTCAGGAACAAAGGTAGACAAGAAAGAATCGAGTAAGGTTGCAACAAATCATCTAGTTCCAGGTGGGCGTAGGTCAGCAGGAAGCTACCAAAAAATCATAATTGACCCTTCACTCTTTAAGGAGGTAAAGAAGTTAAAGAGGAATGTTGAGGGATATTTCAATGTAATATCAATAGCTTACGCTCATGATAAGATGCCAGTTATAGTACCAAATGGTAAAATCTTGGAGGCTACCTCTTTTATTAGGGAGCATAAAAGATTATTTGATAATGAGATTTCAGCTATTAAATCTGCTTATGACGCGAAGAAAGAGGAAGCAAAAACTAGATTGATGACCCTGTATAATGAAGATGACTACCTAGATCACGACGATTTTATAGCTAGGTTCTCTTTTGATTACTGGATGCGTCCGATACCTGAGTTAGATAGTATGGACTTAAGATGGACAGTTTCCAGAGAAGAAGAGAGAATTATGAAGGAGTCAATGCAGAAAGAAATGGAAGAGAATCTTGGTGACTCGATGGGTCAAGCATTGCGAATGATGTCTGATCAAATTAAACATATGAAGGATGTTGTAAGCAAAGATAGTCCAAGGATTCATGACTCAATGATAGAAAAGATTCATGAAATAGCGGAGTCAATGCCTGGGATTGTTGGGTTAAGCCATGATCCTGATTCAAGCATAGCCAATACCATAGAAGATATATGCTCTGACCTAAGTAATATTAGCGCTAACAATCTTCGTGGCAATGGTCTTTGGGAGACCCATCATAGAGCGGGAGTAGCAGATCAATCAACTGAAATGATAAACAAATTGGAGAATTTATACCATGGATGTGAAGCGTAAGATTGAAGCTTCAAGAGCAAGGGCTCTTATGGATTACCCATTCTTTGGTACTATCCTGTGCCCTTTACCGCTTAAGGAGTCTAAAAAGATTCCTACTTTAGCAACAGATGGGAAAAGTATTTTTTATAATGAAGAATACTTGGAGAAGTTAGAGCCTGATGAGGTGATGGGCTGTTTATTGCATGAGGTATTGCATCCTGCATTCTTTCATATCTCCAGGAAGGGCTCAAGAGATCATAAGCTATGGAATATTGCATGCGATTACGCAATCAATCCCATCTTGTTAAATGAGGGGGTGAAACTTCCAGAGGGTGCTTTGTATGAAGAGAAGTACAGTGGTTGGGAAGCTGATAAAATTTATGAAGACCTTATAAAGGAAGGCGTAGATGGTGATGATTTTGTGTTAGTAGAGGGAGAATCTTTCGATATTGGTGGGACTGGTATGTTTGAAGATAGTTCGACAAGCACCTCAGAAAGAAATGAGATGGAAAATGAGTGGAAGTCTAGGCTGGTAGGTGCTGCTGAAGCTGTTAAATTTAGAGGATCTGTGCCGGCTGACCTTAAGAATCTAATAGATAGCTTCCTATCTCCCTCTATTTTATGGTCTGATAAGTTAAAAGAATATGCTAAAGATGCTGTAAGAAAGAAGTATTCTTTCCTTAGACCTATGAAAAAATATATCGATCAAGATATATATCTGGGCTCTAGTATTAAAAAGAAGGGGATAAGAACTATGGTTGCGGCCATGGATTCAAGCGGTTCAGCCTATCATATGGCTCCTCAATATGGTGCTGAGTTAACAGATATAATGACAGAGTGTGACGTTGATGAGATGCATGTATTGTGGATTGATACCGAAGTGCATAAGGTTCAAACCTTTACTAAAGAAAGTTTGCCTATTGTTCTTGAGGTAGAAGGCAATGGAGGCACAGCTTTTGAGCCCGCTTTCGATTGGGTTGAAGAGAATAATATAGACCCCTCATTACTCATATATTTCACAGATATGATGGGCAGTTTCCCAACTTATGAGCCTAATTATTCTGTAATATGGGTAGCTTATGACTCTCATGAGAGCTACTATAAAAATAAGTGTACGTTTGGAGATGTCGTTGAAGTTAATCTAGGGTAACAAAAGGAGATAACAAGTGAGTTTCTATAACTATTATGGTACAGTAATTGGTAATTTTGATGAGGCTGGGAAAGTTTTTGAGAGAGAAAGAAATGTAGCTAGGATGGGAAGCAGGCTTGACCTAAGAGAAAACAAAGAAGATGGATCTTTTTATCTAAGCAAGTTTGATCAAAGTGGAGAGTTAAACCATGATCCTATTGTAGCGTTCCACAAGGATGGGGATATAACGGTAAATACTTCTCACAGCGTTGCTGGACACGAAAATTGGTTAGATACTGTTAACAGATACCTTCCTGAGTCCTCTATATTTTACAACACAAGCAACAAACTGATGCTATGTTATGAGCCAGGGACTAAAGTTCGAAACAATAATGACAGGAGCTATAACAAAAATATTAAAAAAGTAATGGAAGTACAAGATACCATTGTAAAAATGCATCCGGATGGTAAGGTTGATGGTATAAAGATAATTAAAAGAGGGCCATCAACAGTAGCAGATCCAAAGCCGCTTAAAGAACACCTAGAAAAAAAGCATTTCTTAAGAATGGCAAAGGCAAGATTAGATAATGACTTGGAGATTGAGTATGTTAACAGATGGGCTACCTTTAGAGGTATACAGACAGGGCTTGATCACTTCTGCATTGAGTTATGGTCAAAGAAAGAGAGTCGCCATGGCAATGGCCCTAACAGTGGGCTGATCAGGAGATTGCATATTGGTAGGTTTATAGACCGCCTGGATAGGCATATGGAAATGAATGAGTTAGCTGTCAAGATAGTGAAGGACCTGCCTCTCAGCTCGCTTAAAGGAACTTTACAAACGCTAGCATTTGAGAGCAGGGGTGCTTAGGGTGCGTAGGGGAGAGGTCTGTACCCAGTACCCTACTATAGGGTAAGTGCTAAACGCCCCGTCACCGGCCTATACCGGCCTCTCAGGGGCATATATTACAGGGATATAGTAATGACCTACAGAAGAAATACCGGCAAGCCTCACAAGATTAGGTATAATTATGGTATACTTAAGAAGGGTGGTCGGCATGAAGAATCTCGCAAGAAGGGGCGCCGTGATGCGAAGCGCGAGATAAACAATGAAATTTTAAAGGACAAAGATAATGACAGAGACTGACAAGGTAAAAGACGAGCATAGAATACTATTTACCAGGCTTGTTGAATGTGCTAGGTGGTGCTTGGATAATAACATAGTATCAGTTAGCGAGTTAGATGCTATGCGGAGGGTGTATAAGGCCGCTAGGAACTCCTATGATAACAAGGAAGATGAAAAGGAATGAAAACAATTTTATCTTTATTCGATTACTCAGGATCTTGGTCAAAGCCATACCGAGATGCTGGGTATAACGTGGTTCAGATAGATATAAAACATGGTGATGATATAAGATGGTATTATCATATGGATAAAGAGATCCAGGGAATTCTTATGGCTCCCCCATGCACTGCATTTGCTGTTAGTGGGGCGCAATATTGGAATGGAAAGGATGAAGATGGTCGAACCTTAGAGGGTATAGCATTGGTAGATGCTGCGCTAAGATTCGCGGCTATATACAATCCTGTTTGGTGGGTGCTTGAGAATCCAGTTGGTAGGCTGAGGCGTTGGCTTGGGCCGCCTACTCTTATGTTTAACCCATGTGATTATGGTGATCCTTACACAAAGAAAACATTATTATGGGGTAAATTTAATATTCCTAAACAAAATAAGGTGGAGGCAAAAAAAGTATGCACACAAGGCAGTTGGATACAGCAATTAGGTGGAAGTTCTGAGCGCACTAAAGAACTACGCAGTATGACACCACCTGGGTTTGCAAAAGAATTTTTCCAGGCTAACCCATGATGTGTTATAATATACGTGCGCGTTTTATATTAATAGTATAGTAGTAGTAGTATATTCTTTCTTTAAAGAAAAAGAATATATATTATATAGGATAGACATATGAATACATTTAGTGACTTTGGAATAAAGATACCAAGGGCTGTAACAGGGCAAGCAAACATTCCTTGTCCAGAATGTTCCAGTCAGCGTAAGAAGAAGCGAGCGCCATGCTTGTCTGTAAATACAGACGAAGGTGTATGGAAGTGCCATCACTGTGGATGGGCAGGATCGATATCTCAGGGTGTAGATGGTGGGAATAATGTGTTGCACTGGAGGAAGCCGAAGTATAGAAAGCCTGAAGCAATTCCCATCTTAGATCTACCACCAGAAATGATTGCTTGGTTTGAGAATAGAGGGATTAGTCATGAAACAATAAAAGATAATAATATTTCTTGGAAGAAAATATATATGCCTCAAGTTGAGGATATAGTTAACTGTATAGCCTTCCCTTATTTTAGGGGAGGGGAATTAATCAATGTTAAATACAGGGATAAAGATAAAAACTTTAGGCTAGAGGCAGGGGCTGAGAGATGTTTCTATGGTATAGATGACATTAAGGGTGAGGACAGCACGGTTACAATTGTAGAGGGGGAGATAGATAAGCTAGCATTGTGGGAAGCGGGGATAAGAACTGCCCTTAGCGTACCAGACGGAGCACCACCAGTTGGGTCATCAGATTATAGTGCGAAGTTTAATTATTTAAATGATCCTTATATCTCAAAAGATAAGTTTAGTCATATAAGTAAATTTATAATTGCGGTTGATGAAGATGAGCCAGGAATAAAACTTGAGGAGGAATTATCTAGAAGGCTTGGTAAGGAGAAATGTTTAAGGGTAAGGTGGCCTGAAGGAACAAAGGATGCTAATGAAGTTCTTCTTAAGCATGGTAGGGATGTACTTAGAGAGTGTGTTGAGCATGCCGAACCCTATCCAATAGAGGGAACCTTTGAAGCGAAGGAGTTATCCAATGCTATTGATAAACTATACCATCAAGGGTTAGACAAAGGGGTTAGTACTGGTTGGCATAGCATGGACAGAGGGTATCTTGTAAGGCCCGGAGTGCTCTCCGTGGTTACCGGGGTTCCAAGCAGTGGCAAATCAAACTGGATAGATGCTATGATGGTTAACATAGCAAAGAATGAAGGATGGAACTTCGCAATATTCTCACCAGAGAATCAACCTTTAGAAGATCACATGGCGAGAATACTAGAAAAGTATATTGGCTCTCCATTCCTGGATGGCCCAAGCCAGAGGCTTAACGCTGATGATTTAGAACAAGGAAAGAAGTGGTTAACAGATCACTTCACCTGGATACTACCAAACGATGACAAGGAGTGGTCCTTAGATATAATTTTAGACGCTGCGAAGGGCCTGGTCCTTAAAAAGGGAATCAGAGGGTTGGTTATAGATCCCTGGAATGAGCTGGAACATAATAGAACAAACTCACAAACAGAAACTGAATATATTTCTCAGGCTCTTAAACGTGTTAGGCAGTTCGCTAGGAGGTACGGTATACATCTATGGATTGTAGCCCATCCTGCTAAACTATACAGAGATAAGAATGGAAAGATTCCAATACCTACACCATATGATATAAGCGGATCTGCAAGATGGAGAGACAAGGCAGATAATTGTATCACTGTATGGAGAGACCTTAGCAATGATGACAAGTGTTCTGTAGAGATACATGTTCAGAAGGTTAGGTTCAGGCAGGACGGAAGGATAGGCATTAATGAGCTATCATATAATTGGGCAACAGGAACATATCATGAAACGAATAGAGCAGTTGAAGAAATACCTCCCACATACGACATATAAAAAAATGGATAAAACTTGGAAAAAATTTGAAAGAGATATAGCGAAAGAGTTAACTAACCTTGGCGATATAGCTGAGAGGATTCCAATCACTGGAAGAACAAGAGGTAGCGCTCCAGACGTAGAGAGTTTAGTGTTCTCTATCGAGTGTAAGTATCGAGAGTCGATTCCCAAATGGATTAAAGAGGGGATGGAGCAAGCTATAGCCTCATCATCTATTATGTTTAAGGGAGATAGAATGAAAGTACCAGTCGTATTTATAAAAGAGAAGGGGTCTAAGATGGATGATACTTTTGTGGTGTTTAAACTAGGAGAACTGAAAGAGTTATGGAAGTCGTACAAGTGATGGAGAGAGGGGTGTTCGCTTTATTAAGAGCGATCAATCATGAGAGTCCTCCATGTGGGGATTGTAATTTTTATATTAAGTGCAGTAAGGGAAATATTGCGTGTGAAACATTTCGTGGTTACGTTAACAGCTCGGACGAGACCGGACTAAATCCAACAAGAAAAATATATATGGATATCTATTATGGCAAGCCTGGAATCAATTAAATCTTTAACAGTTAAGCCTCCGTATGCTGAGTTTCTTTCACCAAGAATTCCTTGGGAAGATGTTTGTATGGCTATGGCCTACTGTAGTAGAGAGGCATCAGCATTTGGAAGGCTGAAGTATGCATTGGATCCAACATGTTATAGCAAAACATGGAACGCTTTGTTTAAGATTGCTCTTAAAATAAAGTGGTACCCTAACCAAGACACCTCTTACTCCAGGTTTATACATAAGTATATCGACAATGGCGGTAACGCGACACAAGCCGCGAGATATATCGGAGCATCAGAAGTAAGCGCAAAAAACATGGGCCAAAGATATAAACATAGATTTTTATGCGATAAGAAGAAGCCTGCAGGGGTATCAAAAGAATTACTTTCCAGGGTGAGTAGGCTGGCTTTAGAAGAGAGTGTTTCACCAGCATGTTGTCCTTCCTGTTCTGGTCGAGGTAAGTTTTTTATAGAAGATAAGATGTTCGAGTGTCTATCATGCCAGGGGATCGGAAGAAAAGCTATAAGCGACAAGATGAGGTGTGAGTTCTTAGGTGTAGAAAAAAATGAATTCAAAAATAACATCTCTTATAATTATCACAATTTTATTTTAGGAAAGACATATGAGTGGGAAAGAGAATTGATACTTGCTCTTAGGCGACTTGATGAAGACGAAGAATAAAAAATATTTACAATGGGTTGCTTCACTACCGTGTATCTTTTGCGCTACACTACAAGGGGTGCAGGCACATCATCTAAGAATTATTGTTCTTGGTGCTGGCACAGGAAGAAAGGCTCCAGATATATTTACATTACCAGTATGCTATAAGTGTCATGAAGATTGTCATAATGGAACTCATCCTAAAGAAGATCAGATGAGATGGTGTTTACAAACAATAGGGAGATCGTTTGAAGAAGGAATGATACAATGGAAAAAATAAAATATGTATTGAGAAGTGACAAGATAGCCGAGACTTGTGTTGCTAAAATTCTTGGGTTAGGCAGTGATGAAAAGAATCCTTATGAAATTTCCATACAAAAACACAGGAGCAAAAGATCGACTGAACAAAACAATAGGTATTGGATGTTGTTGAGAGAGTTTTCAAAAGAGACTGGGCATACAGTTGATGAGCTGCATAGTATAATGTCTGCTGAGATTCTCGGACTGGAAACTATTGATAGTAGGATAAGTGATAAAAGCTTTACGTCTCCAAGATCAACTACTGGATTAAGCGTAGAGGGATTTGGAGAATACATGCAACAGGTCGAGCAGTTCATGGCCGACTATGGTATAATAGTACCAGGAGAATACTAAAATGACAGAAGAAAAGTTTGTAAATCACGATGAATTCTATAAGCATATTGAATCTACAGACCAGTTCTCAGTTGTTGAAAGCAGGGGAGGAAAGAGTAGAAAAAAGTATAGGCTTATTGAATCCTTTGATACGTTAGATGAGGCAAGAGACTTTATAGTTGATACAAACTATGTAGTGTGGTATACTAAACTACCGCAGGAGGGTTGATATGGATTTCATTATGGCTTGTGCTTTTGTGGTTGCCTTTTTTGTTTTCGCCTTCTGACTAGGAGATCGAGCATGGATGAAGACGAGTATGAAAATCACCAAGAAAGATTCGAAGCTGAAGTTTCTCAATGGCAGCGATACTTTGAAGAAGAGGTGGGGGTTAGTGCAGAAAAAGCGAAGGAACTAATGGATGACAACTGGAAGCCGACGTATAACAAGTGGCTAGATGATACAGGATATAAAGACTGGTGGAAACATCAAGACAAGGAGAAAAGAGAATGGAAACAAAAGAAGTATTAGCTATCACTAGAGAGTTAAAGAGGCCATTCGACGTAGCAAAGGTAAAATCAAAACCTAAAGGAAACATGCAGCTGCATCATATAAATGCAAGAGATGTAATGTTTAAATTAGATGCTGTAATTGGGCCGCTTAATTGGCAAGACTCTTATGAAGAAGTTTTAGGTAGGGTTATATGCACATTGAAGATTCGAATAGGGGATGAGTGGATATCAAAATCAGATGGTGCTGGAGACACCAAGATAGAGGGAGAGAAAGGCGGGATCAGTGATGCATTTAAAAGAGCCGGAGTCAAGTGGGGTATAGGTCGTTACCTATACTATCTTAACGGAGCTAAAGAATTACCCTCATGGGCTGACCCTGCTAGCGGGAAATGGACCGATGAACTAGCAGATAGGATTTAGAAATGGATAGGAGAAAATCTAATGCATTGGTATGATAAAGATGGAAGACCTAAACATTGGGTTGAATCAAAAGACGGAACCAAAAGAGGCACTACATTACGTGATGCTCGTAAGTTAAACTTAGTTCCATCAGTTACTTCAGTCTTAGATATTATGTCAAAGCCTGGCCTAGATAGATGGAAAATAAATAAAACCATTGAAGCGTCACTTTCATTACGCAGAGGAGACTTCGAAGACAATGATTCTTTATCTAAAAGAATTTTATATGAGAGCAAAAAGGAAGTTGAAGACGCTTCCAAGAGAGGCATTAGAATACATGATTTACTTGAGTCTTTCTTTAAAACTGGATCTATGCCGGATGATCACAAAGATCAAGCTATGGTTAAATCGGTAGAGACGTTGTTGGGTGTAAACTGTGGAGAGAAGGACTGGGTCTCAGAGGAAACATTTTCCCATAAGGATGGGTATGGAGGGATGCTAGACTTGTATTGTTTTAGTCCTAATCTGAACGAGAGAGGATGGGTTATTGACTTCAAGACAAAAGAGTTTGACGCTGGGGCAAAGAACCTAGCTTATGATTCTATGGGGTATCAACTCGCAGCATATAAAAAAGGAATGGGGCTTTCAAAAGATACAAGGATAGCAAATGTATTTGTTAGCGCATCTAGTCCTGGCCTCTCAGTCTTTCATGAATGGAAAGAAGAAGACGCACAGAGGTTTGAAAAAGTATTTGGACATGCATTAGAACTATGGAAAGAAACTAAAAAATATTGGCCGGAGATTTAAACATGAAAGGAATTAATAAAGTAATTGTATTAGGTCGTGTATGGAAAGATCCTACAACAAGGACGGCTAACAATGGAAACAAAGTAACACAGGTTGATCTAGTAACTGAATCAGGCACAGGAGAGTACGCTAAACCTGACTGGCATAAGGTAGTTTTATATGGCCGACCAGCTGAGATAGCCGAGACATATGTAGGGAAGAACACCACCCTCTACGTTGAAGGGCGTATCAACTATCGTAAATGGCAAGCCAAAGACGGGACTGACAAGTATACAACAGAGATCATTGGTAACATTATTCAAATGATTAATAGTCCTGATGCTTATAAGCAAGTCGAGGATGGAAATCCTGAGCATAAAACAAACAGCACTCCTGATATTAGGAAGGAGATGTCTGGTCTAGCAGATCAAGTAGGAGAAAAGATTGAAGCCAACGATGACGTCCCCTTCTAAAGAAGAGCAAGAAGAGACAACAAAAAAGATAATGTATTTCTTTGCGAGAGAGATATGGAACAAAAGATTAGAGAGGATCCCAAATAAAGATCAGTCATGGGCAGACAGGTTTGAGGAGATGTTTCATCAGAAATTGATTGACTATGTTGATTATGCAAAAGAACATAATCTAAAGGAGAAATATGTTAATGAACGAACCGATCAAAGTTGAGATAGAATTAGTTCATGAGGACTCACATCCGCTTCATAGATCAACGGAACATGCTGCAGGGTACGATATATACTCAGTGGTAAATGAAGAGATCTCGCCTCTCGGATGGAAGGTTATACCAACAGGAATAAAGATAAAAAGTATGCCGCCATGGATGGAGGGCCAAGTGCGGACGAGAAGCGGTATGGCTAGCAAGTATGGTGTATTTGTTATGAACTCTCCTGGAACAATTGATCCAGACTATAGAGGAGAGATACAAGTTATTCTTATGAACATGGGGCATATGCCATATGATATTTACAAAGGAGATAGGATTGCACAAGTGGTGTTTAATAAGTATGTATCACCAGAATTAAACGCTGTAGTTATCAACCACAAAGTAAGAGGTGAACACGGACTTGGAAGTACAGGAAGGGGAGAAGACACGACTGTTGGTGCAAGATGGTGAAGATAGAATGGGAAAGAGAGTTTGGCAGTGTAGGTAATTGGAGAGTTGAGAAGCTAGGGAAAGTTGATGGAGCAAGGTTTGGATACCTATTATCAGATACTCACAAAACTTACATAGCAGTTAATCCAGGTCCCTTTGATTCTCCAGAAGAAAGAGATGAAAATATTATTGCTGATATAACAAGACGAGAGAAGGCAAGATAATGGAAATGAATGAATATCAGAAGTTTATACACAAAAGCAGATACGCTAGATACCTTGATAGAGAAGGGAGGAGAGAGACATGGGAGGAAACTGTAGATAGGTACTGTTTTTTCTGGGAGGGGAAGTATGATGCAGGGATACCAAAAGAAGTAAAGAAATCTATATTAGACTTCGATGTAATGCCTAGCATGAGAGCCCTTATGACTGCGGGGCCTGCATTAGAAAGAGATAATATGGCAGGGTATAACTGTAGCTTTATTTCTGTAGACCACGTAAGAGCTTTCGATGAGAACCTGTATGTTTTATTATGTGGTACTGGTGTTGGATTCAGCGTTGAGAGGCAGTTTATAAACAAGCTTCCTGAAGTGGCTGAATCATTTCACAAGACAGACACAACAATAGTTGTTAGTGACAGCAAGATCGGATGGGCAAAAGCCTTAAGAGAATTGATTAGCCTGTTATACCAAGGCGCTATTCCTGAAATTGACTACTCAAGAATACGACCTTCAGGAGCAAGGCTTAAAACTTTTGGGGGTAGAGCTTCCGGTCCTGATCCATTGAAGAGATTGTTCACTCAATATGTTAGGATATTTAAGAGCGCAGCAGGACGCAAGCTTAACAGTATAGAGTGTCATGATCTTCTATGTTTCAATGGAGAAGCGGTTGTTGTTGGAGGGGTTCGAAGAGCAGCAGAACTAAGCCTAAGCAATCTTACTGATGAAAGAATGCAACGGGCTAAGATGGGACAATGGTGGGTAGACGAACCTCAACGCGCACTATCTAATAACTCTGTCTGCTATACAGAGCGACCAGATATTGGTATATTTATGAGAGAGTGGCTGTCTCTATATGAGTCCAAGAGTGGAGAGAGGGGTATATTTAATCGGACTGCAGCAAAGAATCTAGCACCAGAACGTAGGGATACTGACCATGAGTTTGGCTGTAATCCCTGCAGCGAGGTGATACTTCGAAGTTGCGGTTTGTGCAATTTATCAGAAGTTGTGCTTAGACCAACTGATACACTAGATATTATCAAAAAGAAAATTGAACATGCAACTATACTAGGAACATATCAATCCACACTCACTGATTTCAGATATGTAAGGCCTGTTTGGAAAAGGAACAGCGAAGAAGAGAGGCTATTAGGAGTTAGCTTCACTGGAGTATTTGATTGTCCAGAGATATTCTTTGCATCACAAGAGACTCTTAGAGATTTAAGAGACTATGCTGTTGCTGTAAATAAGAAGTGGGCTGCCAAGTTAGGAGTTAGTCAGTCAGTTGCGGTAACATGCGTGAAGCCTTCTGGAACTGTAAGTCAATTGGCTGGAGTTTCTGGCTCTGGTCTACATCCATCCTATGCAAAGCATTATTTAAGGAGAGTGCGACAAGATATAAAAGACCCTCTTAATGAGGCTATGATTAATGCTGGACAACCATTTGTTGTTGATCCATACAACAAGGAGGCTTTGGTATTTGAATTCCCTATGAAGTCACCAGCTAAGTCCATCACGAAAGATAAGATTACAGCTATCCAACATCTTGAAGTGTGGAAAAGGTTTGCTTTAAACTGGTGCGAACACAAACCAAGCGTTACTATTTATGTAGAGGAGGATGAATGGCTTGCTGTGGGAGCCTGGTGCTGGGAGAACTTCGATATCATTAGTGGAGTAAGCTTCCTACCGAAGGCAGATGATGCTCACATTTATGAAGCTGCACCATATGAGGAGATAACATCAGTGGAATATTCAAAACTGAAAGCCAATAGAACAATAGACTGGGCCTCTGTTACTGAAGGAGAAGACAATACAATAGGCAGCCAAGAACTTGCATGCATGGCTGGAGCATGTGAGATATGAGCAGGTACTACACTAAGTTAAAAATCCAACCTGTTGATTATATTACTGCGAACAATATAGATTTTTGTAGTGGGAATATAATTAAGTACGCTAGCAGATGGACGCTAAAGGGACAACCAGAGGGGGACTTAAGAAAGATAATTGACTACGCAAATATTCTCTTAAACAAACGTGAATGGGAAGGCAGCGATGAATAAAGACATGCTTATAATTCCAGACTGTCATGCGTCTCCAGACTACAGCAATGAAAGATTCACTGCTTTAGGCAACCTGATAGTTAAGCAAAAGCCTTACTATATTACTTGCTTAGGAGACTTTGCGGATATGTCAAGCTTATCATCCTATGATAGGGGGACCAAAGGGTTTGAAGGCAGGCGCTTTAAGAAGGACATAGCATCAGCTATAGACGCGCAGACTAAACTCTTTGCTCCATTAAAGATGTTTAATGAACAGAAAAGAAAGAACAAGGAGAAACAATATAAGCCTAAGCTTAATATGTGTTTAGGAAATCACGAAGACAGAGTAACTAGGGCGACCAATCAATCACCAGAACTTCATGGAGCTATTGGCATTGATGATTTACAATATGAGAAATTTGGATGGAAGTTAACCGGCTTTAAAAGCTGCCTAAGCATCGAAGGTATCGCCTTCTCTCACTACTTCACTACTGGAGTATCTGGAAGACCGATAAGCTCAATGCATGTAGGGCATCAACTTGTATCTAAGCTGCATTGTTCTGCTGTACAAGGACATTCTCACTTGTATAATCATGCTGAACAGACCAGGCCTGATGGCCAAAAGGTATTTGGTTTAAGCGCCGGATGTTATTCACATCCTAAATATTCAGAAAGCTGGTGTCAGGATACAGAACACCAATGGTGGAGGGGGGTAGTTGTACTAAAGGGATTAGATGGTGATGGGTACTATGACGAGATCCAATCTATAACTCAAAGAAAAATAATGATGGATTACTTATAGATGCTTGAATCATTTATTGGAATCGTTGCCGGGTATGCTATATATATTCTGATTTCCTGTTTCATTCTTTACTTGTTTCTTAGATGATCTCTTTACTTTAACCGCCCCCGAAAGGGGGCGTATTTTTTTAACACATCCCATTGGTATTGCATGTATACCAAACCAAGCACCCTTGTCATCTTTAGTGTTTGCTATCTTTATTACTTCCTTATCTCTGTAAACTATATACCCAGTTGTTTCCATTACAGCAGGGTTAACATCCTCACACTTCTCCCATCCAGCGCTAGCTACTATATCCAACCAGTGTACTTCAGCTAACTTTTCCATATCAATAAAGCTTAGCGTCCATCCCAGACACAAGTTTGTTATACTCTACCTGGTCATCTATAAGGTTCTGTAGGTGAGCCATCATGCTTTCTCTCAACTCAGCAGCGTACTCAACAGTTGTGTTGGGGTCCATCATCTGATACTTCCATCGTCTAACGACAGCCTTCATTTCCTTTCCGCTAAAATAAGCGTTTAGGTTTAATTGAGTAGAAGGACTTAACTTGTAAGTGTTTATCCCGAACAGTGACATCACAGCCTGTGGTATACTGTACTTAGGCAAGCCATCCTTTCCTGTGTTACCATCTATGGCGTCAGTAGCCATAAGCAGCTTAACAATAGGACCTCCTCCACTTATCTGATCGCCTGCTTTATTACGAGGCATAAGGAATGGAGGCACGATATAACTTGCCATGAAAGACATCGCATCCTCGTACCTCTGCTGAGGAGGGTCGGCATCATTCCAAATAGGTTGGCCAGTAAATGGATCATGGTTTGTCTTCAGTCCTATCAAAAGATCAACAGGCCCCGTGAAGAACCCTGTTCCTTTGTATGCCTCTCCTACCTCTCCTTCAGATATACTCTTGGCAAGATCTGCCCAGCCTGTCCATGGCAACATATACCCTAGATCAATAGCTGTCCACTTTCCATTCTCGTCTTTATGCGGGAGGAAATACATATTATCTCTGTCCCTAGCCCACTCACCAAAGTGCCCCTTGAGCTTTTCAAAGTCCTCCTCTGTTACATCATTCTCTTCTGCTAACCATGCTGCATACATAAATGGCAACGCAATATAAGGAATAAATGAAGCAGGATTGTTCTTTAGATTCTTCATTAACTGAGGAAGAACCTTAACATTAAACGTAATGAATGGCGCTCCATAAGGAACACGCCTCAACCACCTAACAGTTTCAGATACAGAGCTATAATCTAGAATTGCATCTTGCGCGTCAAGAGCAGCTTGGTCAGCCTTAAGACCCTTAGATTCTATACTATGAATAAACTTAGCAAGCTTAAATACAACCTCAGATTTCTGGTAGAACCTACCTAAAGGATTGACATAATCATTGAAGAATATAGATGCTCTGCTTTTAAAGCCTTCCATTGTAGAGGCCTCAGCAACAACCTTTCTATACTCCATGTCTATCCTACCAATCTCTTGCGCGGTAAAAGAAGTTCCTTCTATTCCGTATTCTTGCGCCATCTGGTAATACTTTCCATCATTTATGATTTCATTCATAGCTCTAGAAAGATATCTAAAAACATCTCCGTTGTATAACGGAACACCTGACGTATGAAGAAGAACCATATTGCTTATAAGGTTTCTCACCTGTGTTGGTGGATTCATTATAACTCTTGTATACTTGAAAGCTCTTTGAGCCATACCGCCCCAACCTTTATCACTAATTAGGTTAGCTATAGGATTGTCTACAGTCTGAGTCTCAGAGAGGGCCATAACATCCCCAAAGATCTCCTTTCTTACATGCATGCCAGAAAACTTACCAAACTTACTTTGATTAGGAATCTTTTTATAATTTTTTATATCTACCTTGCCTGGCATCTCCTGTGTTGTTTGCTGAGCAGCAGCTACCATTTCCTTAGAGGCTTCCACCATTGCATCAGCTCTTTCTGGATCGTCTTTCCTCATTACAGCTGAGCGTTCCATTAAATTAGCAGACTCTGTTAGAAGCCATCCAGGCGATGTCTTATTCCCTCGCCAAATAACAAGCTCTCCAGGTATGACCCATCCCTTACCAGCGGGATCTGTTGCAACCCACTCAAGATACTTTACGATAGCTAAGTCTCTGGTTACCTGACCATAGTATCTGGACGCAAGGAACGCTGGGTCCTCAATCTTTCCAAATAAAACATCAGCTATCCATTGATCGTGAAGCTTCCTAGCTTTAGTATAGTCCATAGCTGATGGTCTCAACCCAGAACCAAGAGACCTTCTTAACTCTGGATCTATTAGATATCTTAGATATGTATTAGGAAGATACCTATCCTTTAAGGATTCATATCTCGCTTCATCCATAAGACCCATGTCAACTAGCTCTTGCCCAAGATTCTCTATATCCTTTTTTACCTCAACAGCCTTGTCCCGCATATTGACAGTGCCAATCTGGCGCTTCCTTCCCCCCATCTTACGGCCTCTTCCAAATGTTTCTCTTGTTGCAAAGTTAACATTTAAACTAGGAACCAAGCTGGGTGAAGCGTCCTTGGTAGTAAAGAATGTATAGATACTTTTCTTTTCCTCTTTAGATGCTTGATCAAAGATATCATAGATTTGCCTAGCAAGATTTTGCTTTATACCTATCTCGCCTTGCGCTAAGTATCTCCGTGCCTTTAGAGTATTAGCCCCCTCCAAAGTAATCCATGGATCAAACAGCCTTCCAAACTCTTTTGTCTTATGCCATGCAGCTGACTGCCCTACTACTGATTGAGTAAAGGAGTCTGTTGCATCTTGAGTGATCTTTCTCCAGGTTTTATTTGAGTCCCCAAGAGTCTCTCCTAAACGACTTGCTCTCATAGTTCCTACATCAGTATCCAAAGACCCAAGAGACTGCATCTGGTTATCATTAAGAACTATATACGATCTACTTTTTGAGTCATCATCAAACTTTGTAAAACTAATTGAGTCATACCCTTCTTTACTAAGAAAATACTTTAGTTTAGTGTTGAACTCTTTATTCGAATTAGGATTAATCCCAACTTCTTCTCTTATAAAGCTGCCCATAAGTTTCTTTATATCAGAAGGAGCATCCTTTAAATAGGCGCTCCAACTAGAGGGAGAATCCCAACCGAATATGTCAGTTTTTACATCAAGAGGTTTTTTGACATTAACATAACCTTGAAGTATTTCTACGTTAGGAACAGCATGCGCTGAGATATTACTATTCTCGCCCAGTATAGCGCCAGCTATATCTTTGTCATTCTTTGAATTGTAAATTGAACTAAGTGAGATTGTATCTATTTTACCAGATGGAGATTTAATAGTTAACTCATATGATCCATCTTTATTCAATGACATATTAGCTGTATAATTTACCGTCACCCCTTCTGATGCTCCCCCTATTTCAACTGGTGCAGGAGTTCCATCTTCATTTGTCAAGCTAATTGAGTTATCATACATCTCATACCTGTCTCTAAAAGCATCTATAGACTTAGGTACTGAGTCTTCAGGGGTTATACCTTCGATACCCTTGATCTTTACTACAATCTTTGATTGGTTAGCTATATTAGAAGCCGCTGCAATACCGCTAGCCTCGATTATATAAATAGGATCTGTTACTAAAGAGCCTTCAAGAAACTTCTTGTTGGTATTATCTCTTTGATCAGCAACCCTATTGGAATCATCTGCCCTTCTCTTTACCAGAGCTGGAACCCTAGCAGTCATATGAGCAACTGTATTTCTTAAATCCTGAGCGCTAATCTCTGGTCTCTTGCCCGTATAATCTGGATTAAACATCACAGCAAGCCTGTGAAGGAAGCCTTCTACGCCCCTCTTTATCTTGTTATACAAGCTTGGATTAGATTCTGGAGGATTAGCCTGGACATAATAAGCTATCACCTCTTCCCATAATCTATTAGCTCTATCAATATCTTTCTTGGTATAGCCGTCTTCTAGCAATGACTGCGGATCATTTAAAGCTTTCTCTACTAATTCGCTGATAGCTTCTTGCTTAAGCCCTTCATATTCAGTTACTTGAAATTCTTGAACTGCCTTTCTAAAGGCCCAGAACATTTGCCTGTCTTCCTTCTTAAGGAGAGCGCTAGCTGATTTTTTAATGTCAGTCCATTGAGCGTCGGTCCATATGCCCTTCCCGTAATGCACCCCAATCTCATGGAATATTAACCCTCTAACCTCACGAGACTCTATGTTGTCAAGAGTAAAGTAAACCTTTCCCCTGCTCACCCAAGCCATAGTATAGTTGTAATCTCTTGCGTGATTGTAATCAGGCATTAGATTCTTCATATCATCTCGTTTGACAAAATTTATAAATCCAGAATCTATCATTGATTTAGTTGATTCCGACCCAAAGACGCTGGTTAACTCAGTCCTAAACGACTGCTCCATAGATCTTTTGAGCCCGAATGTTAACTTAATAAATCTTGCTATAGCGCTTCTGGATTGGGATGAAATATCAGTCTCATCCCCCAAGCCTTCTGGATCTAAAGGGTCATAGACTGTATCAGTTTCAGTATTGCTTTCGGCTACTGAATTAAACTCTGCATCAATATCTCCCATACCTTCAGCTTCTAGTATGGCTTCTATCTCGGCTGCTTCTAGCGCAGCTATAATGGCAGCGGTTTCTTCTTTCTTTGTCTTAGGCTTTTTAGTAGGTGGACCTTCTGCTTCTTCAAGCTGTATTAAAGATTTCTTGGGGGGAATGGATACCTCTAGCCACTCCGAATTAACTAGATCACTAAAGCCAGACTCCTCATATTGCTCAAGAATATACTCTTGAGCTGTAATCTGCCTATCCCCCAACTCTATCATTGGGTTGTCCTTATAGATCTTCCAAATTCTTTTAAACTCTTCACTAGTGAGCATATCTGGTTCAGTTGCTGCAGTTTCAAAAAAGTCAGATATCTCTGTCCTCGCATCAGCATCTGTAACAATGCCTATTGGCTTATCAACTAATTCGCCCTCAATTGAAACTATATCTGGATCTTCTTCAACAACTTTAGCTTCTCTAGCTTCTTGGGCTACAAGAAGGTCATCAGCTTTCTGCTTCTCAGCCTCACGCTCCCTTCTCTCTTCATTCTTCTTGGCTTCTTCGTCAATCTCAGCCTTACGATCTGCCGCCCTTTTAGCTTCTAATGCGTCAAGCTCTTTCTGCTTTTTAGCTTCAGCTTGCTTAGCCTCTTTGGCTACCTTATCTGCTGCTGCCTTATCTTTGGTGTCTTCCTTAGCTTGCGTCTCTGCTCTAGCTGCTTCTCTATCCCTAGCTACATCTGCAGGAGAAATATCTGGCTCTGCAGTTGCCTCTGCATCAGCTATAAGATCAGCTCTTGCTTGCTCAATAGGATTAGGAGCCGGATCTCCCAAACCTTCAGCTGGAATATCAAATGGTTCCGCTACTGTAGGACTAACATCAGGCATTACCACATCTGGATATAATGCTTCATACTCTGCAATAGCATCATCTCTGGCTTTGCTTATCGGAGAGATATACTCATCAGCAAAAGCTGGTTTAACAGAGAATGGGTCAGCAACACTTACTTCTGGAGAAGGAAAGCTTGCATCAGGATATACTGTTGTGTCTATTGCTACAGCAGCAGCTGCATCTTTATTTACAACCGGGGTTACTTTTCCTTTAGAGGCTGGCCCTCTACGAGAACTAGGGGTAGCGCCAGCTGGAGCCTTGGTTGTATCTGGCTTTGCAGTTTCTGTAACTGGAGCCTCTACTTCTACAGCTTCATCTAGTGCGTACTTTGATTTTCCTTCGGTTTCAATATATATTTTAGGGTTCGAACCAACAGTATAAACTCTTACAACCTTCTCTGGTGTTGAAGATTTTTCGGTTGTCCCACGCCTAACAACATACCTTCCAGTAAAAGGATGAACAGGAATGTTTGTTTCTTTTGCTTCTGCTTTTCTAGTCGCTTCAGCTTTCTTTTGAGCTTTCTCTAATTCCTTTATTCTAGTATTATATGCATAACGGAAATGCTTTTCAGCTTCTGGGCTAATTTCTTTACCAGCCAAGACAGCTGCATCATTTAATGACCCTACCATCTCTGGTATAGACTTACCATCTGCCACAAGAGCATCAAACGCAGCATTAGCCGATGCCTGAGCATCTGCTTTTGTTTTTGCTACAGACGCCTTTGCTGCAGCAGCATCCGCCGCTCTAGAATCGGCATCAAATTTCTTTTCCTCATCGGTCGCTCGTTTCTTTGCGACTCGAGCACCACCAAGTTTCCTTCCTGTTGCTGCTGCTGTGGCTTTCTTATCCCCTATAATAGCAGAGATATCAGCAGAAGAACCTGAAGCTGTATCAACAGCGGGTACACCAGAGTCAGTGGTAATAGGGGGAGCTGGGGGAGTGGTCTTGCGGAATCGAGAAAGGATTCCTTCTTTTGGGGGAGCAGCTTCAATTGCATCAGAAGCTTGAGATGGGGATCTGTAGAATAAGCCGAATGGCATGGCGACAATAGCGCCTTGGTGGAATGCTTCTATAACTCTATCTGAGGTTATATCATCCCAGCCAAAAGATACTTTGCCTTCCTTTACGTATCTGGTAGTGACAAGATTATTTAGTTCCTGCATGGATTCAACACCACCACCATAAGCAAGAGCGCCCATGACGCCTTTCATCTTGTCCTTAAGCCAAGGTTGGTCTAAGTTTTTAGCTATGAATTTATCGTATCTAGTCTTCCCTCCAGGGAGAATCCGTGATACACGCCCTATAAGAAGAACGTCTAGCATGCTATTAGTTAGAGCAGCATACCCAATAGCTATAGGGTCTGTCATACCAGTTTTTTCTAACTGCTCCCTATAGTTTTCCGTACTATGGTAGAAAGCAGAAAGACCGAAACCAGCTGGAGTTTTACCAGCAGCATAGGCTGCAGCATACGTAGCAAGCATAGGTCCTTGTCGGCCTATGGCTTTAATTATATACTGCCATGCATCATTAAGCCTGCCTTCACCCATAGCAGCGTACATCTCTTGGTGTGTGTTAGCACCAGGCAACGCGGCTTGCCTTCTGGCTGCTTCCTCTCTGTTTCTGAGGCGCATTGCCTCGCCCCATTTAGAGAAGTCAGACCCAATATTCTGAAGACCTATATTATCTCCAGCTTTGCCAGATAGGTAATTGCCTATTATAGCTAAGCCTTCACCAAAAGTACCTTGAAGATCGTCTACGCCTGATGATGCGGAGTCGAAGAAGACTTTCCAATTTGAAACCTTGGGAGGAACGGTGGTAATAGGTTGGGCTACGGGAGACTGAATGATTGGCCTATCAAATGTAAGTCCAATTTCAATGTCGCTAGTAGCTGGGTCATCATACGGAAACGGAGATGGCGCTGCCGAGGTATATTGTTCAGCCATTAATTACTCTTTGAAAATGAAAAAGTTCTTCCGGTTGCTTGCTCTACCATTCCCTCTAGGTCATCAATCATTACCTGTTTATAATTAGGATCTTCCTCAATTGCTTTAGCAATACCGTGCCATCTTCCTTCAATCTTATCTACAAATCTCTTAGCTGACATCTTGCCTCTAATAACATCTTCTAGGCCAAGGTATCCAAAGGCTAAAGCTAAAGCCTGCTCTTGCATTGAATCTTTAAATACTTTATTGTCTAAGAATATCTGAGCATCTTTCTTGCTGCTATTTAAAGTATCAGCATAGATATCAACAAGGAAGCCATTAGTAAACTGGTACTTTCCTATTCCTAAGCTATCCCCATACTTAGCACGAACATCAGCCCACTTACCTGTATTCACCATTGGATCGGGTGGTCTTGCTTCCTTGGTAACAGTGTTGTACCCGACAGCATCATACAATCCCTTAGATTCTGTAAAAGAAATCTTAGGACCAAATCCTATGCGTGGATTATTCAATACCATCTCAGGAACTTCTCTTGCTAGACCTATAGACTCAATTGGAACATCTGCATTAGCGGCTGCTTCTGGAACCACCGAAGAGCCAAGAGAGGTTACCCAATTAATAAGATCATCAAAAGTATCTGCAGATTCATCGGGACTCTGTGTATCACTCCTTTTCTTTATAGATGTTCGTGGAGTTTCGGTTCTTTTTAGTTCTCGCGCTTGTTGTCTGTGCCAACCTTTCATGCCAAGACTTTCTCTATCAGCGTCCCTTCCGTAGTAATCACCTTGCCCCACATCAACAGACGGTAAGGTAGCATCCATTATATTTTTGGATTCGCTACCTATAGTTCTAGGGTTTTGCAAACTATTTTGAAATTCAATAGCTTGAAAAGGCTTGTCTTTTTGAATTTCCTCAATAAGCAAATCATAAGGTGTCTTTGTTCGCTCGGCTATCTTAACAGCTAAACTAATGACTTCTGGATTACCCTCTACAAATTCATACATGAAGTCATTTGCAGCTTCTTCACCAGCAATTCCTGCATAGACCTGACCTACACCCATGAGAAGTAACCCCAAAAATTGACCAACCCTACCGCCAGCTCTCCATCGTCTATTAACTACATGGTTTCTATATGAAACTTTTGCAGCGTTCGCCTTACCTTCCATGTCAGCTAGTTCTCTCTTAAGAATATCAGGATTACCATAGTCTGGATTCTTTAGAGCTCTCTTAAGAGTTGTCTGTTGAGCTTTAATCTGTTTGTCTAATTCATTTATAGTTGTTTTCAACGCTTTCATTGCTTTAGTACTAGCGCCGCCAGATATGCTCTCGCCTTTCCTCTCTAGCTCTGTATTACCAAATTTCCTTTTTCCAACTTCTATAGCTATAATAGCAGATGCTCCAGCCACTGCAGAAACACCCCTTCCTGCTGTCCAATAATCCTCCCCTTCTTCTGCTCCAAGAGCTCCGCTCTCAATAGCTGATAGAACTTGATTAGCTTGCTGGACAACTGTTTGGGTTGGTAAAGATTCAACCACAGGCACAGTATCCTCAGATGAGGTATTAACTGGAGTTGTGTCTCCCCTTGGTCCCGTATAACCACCCGCGTTAAGAGTAGGCTCATCAGCATTAAGTTGTTGTATAAGCTGAGTTTGGTTAGTCCCTTCAATAATTCCTTGACTACCTTCTAAGATTCCTGGAGGTCCGCTATAAGTACCTACATCTTGTTGCCCCAAATAATCTGTCTCAATTGGGATAGATGGCATTCCTCCCGGCTCTAATGCATCTAGTTGATGAGGCCTACCTTGTGAAGAGTAGTTAGATGGAACAAGAGGTAATCTACCAGCTGATAGTTCGCTATCTATAAACCTATCTCTAGTTGAAGAAGCGCTGTCTCCAATATTTTCATTTAAAAATCTCCCAGTCGGAGATCCAATTATATTCTCATCTACATCTCTTCCGAGTGGGTCATAATTAGGAACGTTATCAAAAGGAGTGTAACGTAATTCTGTACCTTTGCTTGTTGATGGTTCCCCATCGGACCAGCTACCACTTGTAGGGATGGCGGTAACGGTAGCGCCAAGATTGTCTTCACCGGTGAATGGATCTCCGCCTACAACAGAAGGAACCCCTGTTATTGCTTGCTGTGCAGAGGATGTACCAGATCCAGAACCAATTTGCCCGTCAATCATCTTCTTTCTAATGCCGGTTGGTACAATTTTCCCCTCGTTATTTCTTACCCAACCGGGAGGGACAATATCCTTAGCTATTAGTATATTATCAACGCTATTTAAAGCTTTAAAGAAATCATCTCCTAGCTGAGTAAAAGCTGCTAAAACTTTTTCTGATACAGTTCCTTCTGAAGCCCAAAAAGCAACTGTATCCTCTGGATTTACACCAAGAAACCTAGAAAAGTCCTCATACACGTCGCTTACAATATTAGGTTCTGCTATTCCTTTAGCTAAACTAGAAATAACTTTACTAAGGAATGGCGCATAACTAAACCATCCTTCTTTCTTAGCTTCATCTCTTTCTTGTTGATACGTCTTCCAAAGGTTGCTTACTGTTGCTCCTACTGCGCTAGCTGCTGGTTCAACTGTATCTATAACACTACCAACAAACCCGCTTAGAGGGCCTTGGCTGGGATTAGGAGGGCTATGGCCTGAAACATCTACACCTGTTTGAGCGCCAGCTGATCCCGCACCACCACCACCCACTTGACGAGGCAACCCACCGATAGACGAAATGTGCTTGAAGCTAACACCAGATGGACCATATTTATTGGTCTTGTAAACCATCATCTGGTCTATGCCTTGACCAAGTTTACCTATTTGATCGTCCATCTGCTGAACAATTTGCTTGAAATAACCGGGCTCGAATCCCATTTCCCTTATACGAGCATTGGATTGAGCAGTAGATAAAGGCATAATGTTGCTACTTCCAGGCGGTGCATAAGCAGACCTGATCATTTTGTTTCTTTCTTCTGTAAGCTTATCCCTTCTGCTTGAGTAACTGAGAATAGTTTGATTGATTGTCTCAAACTCTCTAGTTGCTGCGGCTGTTTGGGTAGCTAGGTCGTTCTGAAGTCCAATAAGCCCAAGCTGGTTCTTTAAGAGCCTGTCTTCTTTTTCTCTAGCAATAATAGGAGCAGAGAAACCGCCAAGAAATCCTGAAAGTGGATTGTTATATTCAGCCATTACATCATCCCCATCTGCGGTTCGGTAACTATCTCTTCTTCCTCAAATGAAATTTCTTCTGGAGCTCTCTGGCTTTGCAGTTGACCCATAGCCGGTAGCTGTTCGTTCTCTATAGCGGGAGCTGTTAATGCATCTCTTGCCCACTTTAATCCTTGGTCACCCGGCAATACCCCAGTGTCCATAAGAGATCTAAGGGCAAACGTAAGAGACACAGCTTGATCTTCTTGGGCTTTTTCCATAGAAGCGGGTTTATAAACACCCATTTTAGATGCATGATTAAATAAATAATTTATTACATTGGTAGAAACATCTACAACGCTATCTGGATTCAATTTATTTCCTGCTTCAGCAGCCTCATTAAGTTCCGAGGCTATATACTTGGAGGCCATATTTCCAATCTTTTCTTGAACAGGCGGCTTCATAGGGCCAATTTCTTCATCAACATCTTTCTTTAATGGCCCTTGGAAATCGCGAATAATAAAGTCAGATACAACCTTTACATTGCCTGTATCTGGTGCTTGCGTTGGTATCCTCTGTCTAGGCTCAGAGACTGCTCCTTCTTCGAATATCTGCTGGCCTGGAGGGATTGCTTGAGGTCGAATCTGTTGTTTCAAAGCCATGCTATGCAGTCCTCTTTCCTAACAACCCACCGGGATTGAAAAAGTTTCCTTTTGTTATTGACCCATCAAGATACTTATCTGGTGTATTCTCTGGGTCATCCCACCTAAAACCTCCAGGAGACTTTGCAACCTGTAATGTATTTGCATCTGCTGTTTGCTGTTTAATCTTTCTATCTTTCTCTGTATTACGCATGCTCATATAACCAGACACCATACTTCCAATTCCTCCAGCTATAGGACCTAGCAAGCTTGTAGCTCCGCCACCAAAGATAGCTGATGCAACTCCTCCTAGACCACCAGAGGCCCAACCATCCTTTACAGATGTGAACGCTTCCTGATACGCATTAGTAGAAAACCCGTGCTTAGCCTGTAAAGCTCCATAAGTTGTACCATCATCTATCTTTAATTCTTTAGTAATCATGCCTACCGGATTACCTGTGGCTACACCAACAATAGCATTGCCGGACAGTTCTGCACCAAATTTTTTCATAGAATTAGTTGGTAAAGGAAGATTGCCATACGAACTTGCTGAGTGACCAGGAACATCTAAGCTGTCTGTTATATAAGTCGAAGGGTTATAAGGCATTAGCTGTTACTCCAGTTAAGCAAACCTCCGGGTTGTTGATTCGTATTCAATCCCCCAGGCTTGTAGAACTGGTTTATATGGCCAAGAGCCCAGTTAGCAGAATCAGCTGACATGTTAGGATTGTTAACAGTTCCATACGTAGCGCTAAGAAGTTGCTGCCACATATTCATATCGTTATTTGCTTGATTGGTATACCATTGAAAGGTAAGCCCAAGCCTCTGGGTAAGCTCATTAGCGTATGCTGTGTTCATAAAGGTCCTTGTTGCGTTGTCATACCCTTGATTAGCAAACTGCTGTTGGTTATAAACATTAGCTGCCTGTTCAGCGTAAGGACCGATACCATCCATAAGAGCCTTCATTACAAGACCTTGAGCCATAGAGCTACGCAATGGGATTCCCATTTTATTAGCTACTTGCAAAGCCTTAGTCTGTAATGATTTAAATATAGGGCTGTTAGTTTGAACCATTTGATTAAGATAAGTAACAGCAGCATTATTAGGGCCAACGCTACCCATAGCTGGAGCTAGCCAACCAGGTAGTCCCATCTCAGATTGGGAGCCATCTGAAGCAGCCCACCTTGGTCCGTCTGTGTGAGAAGTCAACGTCCTATCTACACCCCTTGTAGGGTCATAGGCGCCACGCAAGCCATCATTATCACGAGGCCCAAGAAGCGAGTCTAGAAACGTATGATCTAATGTTGTTCCGGGAGATAGTCTATCGGTAAAGTCGCCTCCAGCGTCAGTATAGTTGGCTCCTCGCGCCCTATCAGTTACTTGGCCGCCTTGGAGGTACCTTCCTTGGAAGTTTGCAGGAAGGGTCCCCATTCTTCCAAGCTTAGTCCCTCCGCCAAAGTTATCCCCAGCATCTGTTTGAGTATATTCAGTACCGCCTCGATATATAGAGGCCATTTTAATTGGGCGCTCCTTCTGATACTCAGCTCTTTCATTTTCTTTTTTGCCAGTATCCACCCCTTTTAAGAAATAGTTCCTGTCTCCAGCAGACTTAGCCCCACCAGCGTAGTTGCTTCCACCTGTTGCCTTTACACCGCCAGCGCTAGCAGCTAAGGCTGTTGCTTCTGCCCCCTGCTTTTCAAGGTTAGGAATCCAAATACCTGTTTCACCCTGTTGATTCTCTGTATTTGTCTTAAAGTATTCATTAACACCAGACCAGTAGTCTGGATTAGTATTAGTATAGTCAACTGAATGTTCGCCTGAATATGACATAGTATTACCTTCTTACGCCCCTTGGTGTGTAATAAACAACTGCTCCCTGCAAGGTTATAGGCTTATCATAGATGGATTCATTTTTAATAATGAGACCCATATTTGTTCCTATACCATTTATTTTTAATCTTTCTGAAGCTACTACAGTAACTCCTGTCGAGCTATTACTTATATCGCTTTCATTCCAATCATCAGCCGTAACTGTAATTGGATATAAATTAGATACAGGAGAGGACTTTGGAGAGTAGGTTCCTCCATAATCATAATCTGGAAATACACTCAAGGTTGTAGATGTATCAGCGTTAATTTCAAGATTCAACTCTCTAAATCTTTTCTTAGTTCCGGGGCTGTCGTAATTATAATACGCAGTCCTTATAAACGCAGGAACTGAAAGGCCATCAAAGCTTGTACCAGAATCTATCTTCCTCACATACCCGTCTGTAAAGCCACCATAGACAACTTCAAAACCGCTTACATCCTCAACAGAGCATACACAAGATATCTGATGCTTCAGCGTAAAGGGCATTATGCCTACATTTTTTCTGTTTAAGTAGGTCATAACAATGCCAGTCTTATCATCAAAGAATAACCTGTATTGATTCTTTCCTCTTACCTTTACTGATGTGGTAGTGTTATCCTTCTTTGCTTGTATGAGGGGATCAATTTTATCAGACGTTACGTTAGACTGGAAATCACCAAAGTATTGAACTGTGTAAATTGATGTCAACCCCCTATCATCTAGGAAGAATGTTTGATCCATCTTCTGGATTGTCTTTGGTATTGCCCCAGCTCCAGCATGGAAGCGCCTCAATTGCCAGTCAATCGCAGAAGTTCCATAGAGCATATAACAATCATTTCTTGTAAACACAGACAGTACATCATTAATCTCTATACCAAATCCGCTTACTACATCGCCAATACCTAGCTCAGCAGACCCTGTAATAACAGACCATTTGTTTGGCTCACCTATGCTAGAGTGTTGGATTGAAGCGTCCGCATACGAATAGAATAAATGCTTAACATGAGCTATAACATGCTCTGGTTTATCTATATCCCTGCCGCTTTGGATTTTTACAAATGTTGTTCCATCAAAATAAAACCCTTTGTCAACTCCATTTGCTCCAAACATAGCATTGGTGTCTATATCTCCAAGGAAATTATAATTTACAAACTCGTAAGTTCCTTCAGGCTCTAAGGTCTGAGTATAGGTTGTTCCATCAGCAACAGCCACCTTTACTTCAGTAGGTTGAGCTGGAGAGGCAATAATTTGAGCTCTTTTAATTCCGCCTACTGATATATCTTCTGATGCTGTCCAAGTCCCTGTGTTATTTTTAACAGAGATATACCCAGACGCAGTCCCACCTGTCCATGTTCCTGATGTAACGGTAACGCTAGTGACTACTGCCTCTTTTGTAGACGTAGCTCCTTTTATTGAATCACCAGCTTTGATCTCTATAGATCCAGTATCAAACTGTATGAGGGGCATCTTAATATCTTCATCATCCGCAAAGGTTCCAGTTACATTAGTTAGAACCATAATCCCTTGAGCGCCGGTTTCCCATAATCCATGGTAAGAGATTCCCATCAAATCCCCCTCAGCTCCACTTGTGCCGCCCTTCACAGTTGTAGGAGTTCCAGTATTACCCGGGACTGGTTCACCACTTGTTGTGGTTCCGTCGAACTTTAAAGCTGTCCCAAGGTCAACCTCGCTCCAACCTACGGATGTTTCTATATACATCCCAGATGTTGCTTTACCTTCCTTGCTTCTAAAAGCATATACCTTTCCACCAAAAACCCACACGCCTAGTACATTACCTTCGCCAGGAACAACACCTATTAAGCTTCGCTGGTCCTCTATTAGAGCTTGCAGCTCAGCAAGGATGGTAGCATCAACTGCTGAATCTCTTTCTTCTGGAGCACCGTAAGCGAATGAGGTCGCATAAAGCCCCATTACCCAACCCTAAATACTGACATTTGACCGTAGTGCATTTGAAAGTTTTCTGAGTTACTAGCGTGTCCATTCTTTACTTGAGCTAAAAGATCGGTATAGTTAGTATGGCCTGTCGTATTAATTATTCCATTAACAGATGCCATATTATCTACAGTAGCCGTTGTTCTTTGAACAGCAGCATCGAACCCTGGATACACCACACTGCCAGCATCAGCTTGTGTAGCAACCCTAAAGGTCCATACAACAGTATCAGTCCCAGTCATTGCAAATGACACTCCAAGATTAACCATAAAGAACCCTTTGTCGTAGATCCTTATTCTGTCATTAGCAAAGTCAGAGTCCGACCCAACTAATGTAGCGGTTACAGTTGCTGTATCATCTGCAGCATTAGCGCCAGAGCCGTTCTTATTCCAGTCTATTGTTGCGGTAGCTCCTGAAGCGACTGCTTGACTAGCTGGCGTTCCTGACTTAGCGACTAAACAAGCATAACCTCCCATGCCAGACTCAACAAACTGTCTAAGCATCTGAGCTGTAACAGCCCCAGTTGTATTGTTTGCAAAGCTAGTACCAGTTAAAACTGATCTTTCTTTCCTTAGTGCTGTTGGTGTTCCCATTTATGTAAACTCCACATCAAAGTCGCCACCGAAGGCGCTGTCTTTGTTTAAAAAATATAGTTTCTCTCCATCTTGAAGAGTACCGCTTGTTACAACAAAATAAATATAACCTTCTGCGTTATTCGTTGGAAAGGTTCCAGCAACTCCGTCTCCAGTTATATCCTCTACACTTACAACCAATACAGTTCCAGAAGCCCCTGTTGTAGATCCCTTAACCATATCTCCTGAAGATGGAGCGTTACGAAAAAAAGCCGTACTATAGGCGCTGGTGAAGGTGGGGTATGTCACGCTACCTATTGTATAAGGTATCCTATAGTACGGCTCGATCTTTGATGGAAGAGTTTGCCCATCGTATCTTTCGTATCCATCTATCCTGCGATATCTTCCTCTTAAATCTACTTCAAAGTTATCGGCAGCTACTAATTCTCCAGGAGCTAGAGACATCACTGGATCAACTAAATTTATTCCTCCCTCAAAGGGGAAATAAGTTGACTTGAGTCTGCTAGTTGGTGTATTAGTTCTAACAAGTTTCGTCATTCAGGAACAACCGTAAAGTTATAAAGGTCTTGAGTTTTTATCATCCTTCGATTCTTTTGTCCAGACAACTGATCAGCCTCAAGCTTGTCTATTAAATCTTCAAACTCTGCCAATGCTCCTGTCATTATTTCTGGAGCGTCTTCATTCTCCGCATAGTACATCTTAGCTCTAGATGTAATGACCCTATGAAACCTTGGTGGTATTTCTGAAACTTGTGAGTCAGTAGTTAACTCAGTAGGAATCTTCCAATACTGACCATACACCGCTGTTATAGAGTCTGGTGTTGGGTATAAATCAATAACATTATTTGGCTTTACAGAGAAGACCTCTGGAGTGCTGCTATTAATAGTCCCTAACTTATACATATCAAAGTATTCCCCCCAAGGCATATACTCTAGCTCTTGGAAGTTATCAGTTGTTGCGTCCCAAACTATCTTATCAATATTCCAGTTAGCTAAATCAGTTGGGGACGTTAAAGTAGAGGTTCCTGATGCAGAATTAACTGATGCTTCTTTCCACAAGAATTGCCAATCAAACCATCTACTCTGTATGTCTAAATCAGCGGCCCTTACGTACCTAACAACGGCATTCTCTTCTTCGCTAAGAGACGCAGAGGTAACGCTAGACGGGCCACTACCAGGTATACCTACGTCTCTTGCCATATTCTGGCACAATACTAAATAAGTGCTCATCCAAGATGCCTCACAATATCGTTATAAACCCCTTCGGGATGTATGTTGGCAGCGCACAATGCGCCACCAGTTCTTAAGTCTCTGTTGCATGTCTCAAACCCAAAATGCAACTTATGACAAGGGAAGCAGGGACACTCTTCTGGCTCAAATGCTGTGGTATTTATCCAGTGCTTTACCATATTCTCTTTAGAAGAATGGGATAGAAATATCACCTTATGAGCATCCATGAATGAAGCTGCATTCAAAACCCCTGTTTCAGGGCCAACTACCACATCACATACATCCAGCAAAGATAAAGTTTTCCTTATGCTGAGCTTTCCGGATTTAGTTATAACCCTCTTCTCGTTCTCCCACCCTATTTCTAACATCTGGCAGACCTCATCGCCAACTGTTAAAACTGTTACATCATCTCTTTCATACATTAGCTTAGCTATGACTGGATCAGACCAAGGGTATACTTTATGCACAGAAGATCCCGATAAAACCCACATCACAAGATGCTTAGTCTTTAAATTTCTTTTGAAGTTTATAGCAAACTTTTTTTCAGACTTGGTAGGAAAGAATTTAGGAGAGAAATTAAACGGAACATCACATAGTTCGTGTGTTCTCTCTAGGTAATTAACATCACACATATTATGTATGAAGTCTTTATCTTTATCATAATTAGGGTTAGTTGGAACTCTAACCTCTTTCCCTTCCATCTTTATTAAATGAGAAGGCATTAATAGTAATGTCTGCTCTATTGATTCTGATAACTGTATAAACTTATCGAACCCTTCTTCCATTATTTCCCAATACTCAGTAAGCCTGGTATTAGGTATTTGATCTGTTTGTTGAACTATAATCTCATCAACATTAGGATCATGCCTTAGTATATCTAATCCTCTTTCAGACACATTAACACACACCCTGTATCCCATCTCCTTGAAGATTGGAAATACAGAAGACGCAATTAATATATCTCCGAAGGCTCCGTATCTAACTATACAAACTGTTTTTTCTTCTCTTACTCCACCAAGATCCTCTATTGTTAAATCATCAAGACTCTTGTTGGGTACTCTAAGTATTTTCAATTATCCCCACCCCTTAATTGTTACTTTTTAAAACATCTAATTAACCCGACCATCCAAAGAAGTTCATCTTAGTATTTACCATGCCGCCATTTACTCTAACTTCATTGTTAGTTCTTCGCTGTGCATTCCTGTACTCAATAGCTCTACCATCAGCAGGAAATAGCTGACCGCCGCTTGTGAATCCCTTTTGCTTCGGCTCGGTAAATCCATAACTTTCTTGCGGTGGCTCAGGCAAAGCTCCACCTAAAAAGTCTAAAACATTATTAAGACTTTTTTTGCTAGAATGTTTTTTCATTATATTCTCCAAGGATCAGGGGGGATTTCTCCCCCCATCTCCAATCTATATTATGCGAATTCGAACTTGCCTTTCGGCGTTGAAACGCTCTTCTTCACAATACCCATGGGCATCTGATTTGGGCCATGACTATCCAACGCCAATTGCTTGGTGTCTTCAGTAGTCTTTTCCAAAAAAGATAGACCATTCTCAGGAACCTTTCCCTGAGCTGAGTGTTTAGAACTAGCCATAATATCCTCCTAGTACCATTCAATCATGATATGGTAGTGAGCCTTGCCAGCGGGGGTGCCGCCAGTAGGTGCTACCAATGTGATGTGAACGTCGGTATCAGCAGGAAGAGCTTCCAACACTAGGTCAGCAGCCACCGCAGTCAGTTGAGCGTTTGCAGCATCAGCCAAAGTACCTAAACCCATGTTTACATACTCATAGCCAGATGTTGCAGAACCCAACCGAATAAATGCTTCGGTAGTCGTGTTAGTGAAAAGCTCAAAGGAATCAACATTGATTTCTTTGATAGTTCCCTGCTTGCCTTTTGGACCTCGAAACGTCATCGCCTCACCACCAGCACCAAAATCATGGTACGCACTAATGCAGTAAGGTCGTGGATCACTATAACTCATAATAATTCTCCCTTATGCTGCGCTGTCCCAAATCACGATTCGTGACTCGGCTGCTTGTGTGTGAACGATACCGAAACCACCTAGATAATACCAGGCAATGCCACGGTCCCTGCCGAAATCCCCAGGAATTTTCCCACGAATCTCTTCAGGAACAGCAACTGCTTCAGCAACAGTATCTTCGCCAAAGAAAACAACCCAATCAGATTTTGCGTTGGTCCACGCTGAAGTTGCAGTACCAATAGAAGCTTTCGCTTTATGGGTCTGCTCTACAAAACGTACACCATCGTATCGACCGATTTCGCCATTCATAATCATTTGGAAGCCTTGATCAATATACTGCTTGATGTCTTCCAGATTATCCTTTAACGTCGAATAAGTTGAAGGCCATGCAATCGCGTAGTAATCGTCGCCCGTGTAGGCTGGAATATTACGTTCTTTCATGGTATCGACAACTAGCCTAACATGCTCTTTCTGTAAAGCAATGTTGTTCGTAACGCCAGCCACACCATTTGTGGTTAACGTTAAAGCCGTGGTGGATGCACCACCAGTCGGCACAACACGTAGCTTTGCAGCATCGAACTGAGTAGCCGCTAGATTATCAAAAGCCTTCTTTGCGTCGGTTTTCAATACCTTCCTAACCACTTCAGCTACCGGCTGCTCAGAGAGGTCATCCAATTTACCAGTCCACGGAACGGAGTTACCCGCCTCGGTGATGGTCATGGTTCCCTGAGAAATCGTAAATGAAGTTTCTGGAATAGTACTGGTCTCCGTTAGTGTCGTGCCTTGAGTAGCAACGTCACTATACACGTTCCAATGGAATGTATCACCTCGGTTTAACCCTTGGTGTGCCGCGTCCTTAACATCACAGAATTGTCGAAATTTGACAATAGGCTGTACTGCCATCCTAAGCTGACGGCTTAGGTTGTCGGCATACATATAACCACCGGAAGTGCTGACGGACCATACTTGTCCTGACATAATTACAACCTCCTGTTAATTATATTTGACCTCTCTGCCTCTTCATTTCATCAATGATATCAGTTGACGTTTGTGGCGACAGGTCTGAATCAGGAGAACGTGAAGAAGCACTAACTGATCTAGGTTGTTTCACAATTTTTTTCTTGCGATCAAATCTAGGCTCAGAAGAGGGCCTACTATTTTTGTTTAACCACTCTCTAGTATACTCAGCAGCTTCTTTGATAATTTGTTTTGGTGTCCAATCAGGATTTTCCTGAGTCAGGGTAACCGTCTTACTATCTGCAATTGCTCTAAGCTCTGGAGTATCAGCAATATCTTTGAATTCAGAGTTAAACCAACTAACCGCATCATCCAAGGATGTGTTATATTCCATTTGCATAGCTTGCTTTTGTTGCTCAGCTCTACTAGCGATTGCTCTATTTAGAGCGTTGTCAACAGCTTGTTCTATGTTTGGGGTAGCCGATTGGCGCCCGTCCATTGTCAAAGTATTGAACAATTCCGCTGCTTTCACAGCATCATCTTCGTAAAGAGCTTCATGATATTTCTTTACTAACTCAGATTTATCACTAGCTACTTCTTTAACAGCGCCCGCTTGGGGTGGCTGATTGTTGGCTTGCGCCTTCAACTGTTGCTCAGCAGCTTTTAGCTTTTGAGCGTAATTATTCATGTAGTGTTCTCTCTGCTTCAATTCTTTAGCATACTGAGCCGCTTCTTCGAATCGTTTCTGAGAGGCTTGATCTTTTTGATGAGAAGATTTCAATGTATCAAAAGGTACATTAATTTCTTCACCATTAACTTTTACAGTGGTTACCCACTGATCTCCATCTAGGAAGACAGGAGCTTTAACTTCTGAATCTGAATGAACCTCTTCATCTAGATCCGTATCTTCAACTAACTCCTCTCTCCTTCCTTGTATAATATCATCCATCGCTTTCTGGCGATCACTTACAAAGCCATTCTCTAATACTTCTTCAGTGGATTCGCCTTTCTCGCCAGCAACATCTTCGCTGACTGCGGATTCTACAGCTTCCTCAGACGCATCCTCTACAGGGGTAGCGTTTTCATCAGACATCTTATACTCCTAATTGTTAATTTTGTGAGCCTTTATGTTTAATAAGAGATGCAGCAGTATCACCATCAGCTATAATTCCATCCATCCATCTAAGGATTTTTACGGGAGAAGATAGCTTATCTGACATCTTCCTATACTTGTTTAACTCTTCTTCTGGAGACCCACTATAACCCTGCAAGCTCATATCTTGAAGCAGCTCTATACCGTTACGGTATTCTATAAGAGCTCTAGATATTAAAGCATTGCCTGTCGGCGTGGAAACAAATTCTTTTGTCTTTTCCCCAACCCTAACTCTCTTTACTAAGTCGTCTATGCCTGCTTCTGAAGGATCAAAATAATCCATTATCCTACAGCGTAAGGAATAGATGCGTAATCATCTCTTGCCATAATCCCAACTTTCCCCTCCTCTACCATTTCTGCCTGCCTTTCGATTTCTTGTTCAGCGACTTGATTTATAAGCGCCTCTTTTTGGAGTTCTAATTCAGCACGTCTAGTAGCTACATCTTCTCCTTTTAGTTGTAAATCGATATAATCCATCTGCATTTTTAGTTGAGCTATTTTTAGCTCGGTGACTGATTTAATATTAGCAGCTTGCAAATTAGATTGCTGCTTCATTTGCTCAATTTGAACTCTGTTCTGAAGCTTCATTTGTTCGCTCTGAATAACACCCTGTAGCTCCTCAAGCTGTGCAGCCATTTCCTGTATCTTGGGATCTTCATCGAATGTTACAAAACGAGCACCATCTTTAAATCCTAACTGACCAAAAACCTCCTTAGCTATTTCTGGAAGATTTACCCTCTCCATAAATCCTGGTATATTTCCAAGCCCAGCTAACGCTGTCATCAGGTTATTAACCTTAGACATGGGATTTGTAGCCTCTAGGCCTACATTGACTTTTAGGACCACCTCCTCTCTGAGAAGGTCATCTAGCATATCATCGACATTAAACTTTAATTCGCTTTCAGCCTTCTGCCCAGCGAGAGCTAAGATGACTTCATCTGTTTCATAGTATTGTTCTAGTCTTAATAGTTGCTTGAGAACTCTCTCTACCCATGTTTCAGCGAATGTTCGTAGAGCATATTCTGTAACAATGCTGCTGCTACCAGCAAGCAACGCCATACCACCTACAGTCTCATTTAGATTTCTAGCTCCTTCAATAGTTGATGCGGAAAAATTACCTTGTAACTCATCAAAGTCCATATTGATACGATCTTGTTCTGCGTAAGCTGAAGCGGTAACGTCTCTAGTATCGATAACTCTTACGTCAGTATCTGGATCATCCATCTCAACCGCTCCGCCAGGCACAGACCTGAATAGAGCATCAAGATCAATATTTCTATCGCGCCTAATATGGTAGCGCTTGTTCATAGCTAAACGAACATTGTCAAATCTTTGATTCCATATATCATTAGCTGCCGCTTGCAGCTCTTGGGTAAGCTCTACAGTTCCAGCTGGATAAAGCTTATGCGCTTCGATATTAACACAACCCATCACATAAGGCCTTTCCCCGTCTCTCAGCCAAGGATACATCTCAAGGAGAGGTTTTGGGTCTGTCAGTAAGAACTCAGTTCCTGCTGTGAAGAAGCACCAATCAACACCATCCTTTCTTAAAATATTCTTATGGATCCATACAATCTTATGGTCGATGATCTCACCAAATCCAGCATCGGTATCTAATGGGTCCATCCTTGGCTCGTCTCTAACTAGCCTGGTAGTGTTGTCATCCTCTGAAGATGCAGTTGATAAAAGCTCTGCAGTTGACATCCTTTTCCATTCCCCCTCATCCATCTTTTGAACAATGTCTTGAACATACATTGGTATTAAATGAATAATATACGGGGTTGTATTTATCGGGTCTTCCCAATGAGAAGCTGGATCAATCCTTAAATTTTCAGGAGATATTAATTCAATTTTAGGAGTGTCTTTTACTGACGTTAGCTGTTTAACTACACGGTCATTTCCTTCTGCGTCTTGAAGTGGTTGACTATTTTCATCCATCTCCAAGTAAGATTCTTCTTTTTCTTCGAAGTCCCAGTATTGATGAGAGACGCACACACCCTGAACAGCTGCGTCTTGAATAGCTGATACCATTGTATTAAACCATGGTATTGTATTCGTTAATCTATACTGCATTATTGACTGAGAAACAATGGCTGCAGCCGCTTGTGATGGATCATTAGGGTTTCGAGGAGAGACGCTCATAACATCTTCATTAGAAAAGAAAGCTATAGACATAGCAGACTGTAGATTTCTTACAGCAGTTCTAGTCTTAGGTCTAAAGAACTTAGATCTTTTATCGTATGCAGAAGAGTGATACTTAGAACCAGAAGGGTGTTGGCTGTTAAATAAAGACAGGCTTCTTTCCCACTGATATCTTAGATTAGCATCAACCCATTCAGATGATCCCTCATATGACTGTCTAGCTAAACGAAGCCATGGACTTTCAGAAGGAGTATCATCGTCTGATTCTAAAGTGACTGAATCCTCTAGAGGCGGTTGTGGATTAGCTAACGACATTAACTACGATCTCCGCTTAATTGATTTTTATGATCCATCGTCAAATCACTATACTTTGTCTGATTAAACTTCCCTCTATTCTGATTGTATCTTTCCAAAATTTCTCCGCCAGCAGCAACAACAGACTTTAAGTCGTTATCTATTTTGCTCTCATGAAGTATGAAACCCCAATTACCAGAAAGCATCATTGACTTAACTGTAACCAATCCCTTATCAACAGACACAGCCCACAACCATCCTGGATATTTTTTCTCAAGCATCTCAGCTACGTTTTTAGCCATCATGTGATCGCCAAACTTAAATTGATTAGCTCTTTCTATTTCTTGCATTTTTATTTTTCTGTGGTTTAAAGAATGGTTTGCCATTAAAAGTATATTCTGGTGTTGGGGCTCCATGGCTTGGATCGGCTTTTTTTACCAGCTCTGCCCAAGAGAAGTCTGTTTGTTTTGTCATGTTATATATATTGGAGGTAAGAATTTCGGAGCTTTTTCAGTTCTATCTGGAACAAGTGGTATCAATGTTAATACTCCTGTGGCAATAGTGAAACTAAAGGTCTGACTTGCATGCGGCTCATACCCTATGCTATCCCAAGTGCTTGAAGCTGCGTCCCATGTTCCAATGTAATCATCCCAGTCATTAGCGACTATCGTAATAGCGCCAACACCCGGACTAATGTATATGTTCTCTGATGGATCGTATACAGCTGGGACAAACCCTGTGAGAGTTAAGCTAGCAGTTCCTGGAACATCCTTAAATACTATATCAGAACTAGGAACTAATCCACCTAAAGTTAAACTAGCAACTGCTGGTGACTTATGCACACCCTCAGAGTCACTAACAGCATATCCGGTTAGAGTTAGAGTTCCAACTCCCGGAATAAAGCTTATGTCATCCCAAGCTCCTACATAGGTATCCCATGACCCTACAGTAGTGTCCCAAGATGACACTTAATTAGATTCCGAAAGCAGCAGAGACTTCTTCAGCGTCTAGACCTAATGCAGCTAGCTTTTCTTTAGCGCTTGCTAACTTAGCAGCACGAGCAACTTCTTCAGCAGAAGGCTCAATAGCTGGTGGGTCGACAAATGAAAAAACATTTCCATCCCAACTTCCGCCAATCCTAGCGTCAGCAGTAGCTTTGACCACATCAGCGTCATCCATTTCAAAACCAACATCTTCATCTACAACAATCATGTTGGTTACTGTGCCGTTTTCAACTACGGCGTAATTTTCATGTGACATTAATATCTCCTATAGTCCAAATGCGTCTTTAACTTCTTCTGTTGTTAGGCCCAGCGATTCTAATTTTTCTTTTACAGAAGCTAACCTAACTTGTTTAGCTGATTCTGCTGCTTGTCGATTTGCTATTTCCACCATTGCTTGCGCTTCTTCAGCATCTCTCATAGCTTCTTCTTCCGGCGTTAATTCAACCACTACGCCATCAACTGCTTTTAATCTAGCCATTATGTTATCTTCTGTTTGTATTGTGTTATATACGCGGTAGTGCTTGCCAAAATATTCCCAGTAGTAAAGTAAAATCTCACTGCTGTAACATTGCCAGCAGCAGACATTAGTCCACCATAGCTATTAGTTCTCAGTGGATTTGAAACGTCGGCTTTCTGCGTGTTAGTGCCATTCATGAAGCATTGTAAACTAGCGCTTCCAATGTTATAAAGATTGGCGAAACCATTATTTCCGTTAGCTATACCACTGTTTGATTGATTCTCTGATAACGGAAAGTAAGAAGTGCTCCCAAAAACATTACTGCTTAATGTATTATAATATTGCCGACAAACGCTAAGATACCCAGATGACTCATAACTAGAACCAGCGTCTGTTGAAACCTGCATCGCAAAATCTTCAGCTCCTACATTAGAAGAAGCAATCCCATTCCAAGAATACATATATTGATAACCAGCAACCATTCCTGTGAAATCAATATTTGCTAGAGGAGAGCCTCCTACTAGAGTTCTTGTGACCATTTCCCATCCGCCAGTATCAGAAACAGCAGCCCATGTCCCATCTCCCCGAAGGAAGTTAGATGCGCTTGGTGTCCCTGTGGCGAAAGAAAGAACTTTCGACCCGTCTGTTATTAAAGCTGACTTTGCGCTTCCGTCTGAAGTTGGGAGAGTGAAATCAGCAGAGCCACTTACTGGCCCTATCTTGTCTGTTCTAATTGTAGCTGCCATTATTTATACTCCCAAACTATTACAATGCCAGCAGCACCTGCCTTACCATTTACGTTATATCCTGCTCCTCCACCAGAACCATAACCAGATCCAGCGTATGAAACTGTCGCTCCCGTCCAACCGCTACCACCACCAGAACCTAACATAGAACTCCCACCTACCGCACCCACATCCAAGTTGAGTCCATCACCACCTTTTATATTTATATCGCCACCTGTTGCCGCGCCACCAATGGCGGTTCCGTAGTTGCTGTGTTCGCCAACGCCTTTAACGCCAGTGACTGTATTTGTACCGTCAGTCCAAGAACTATCTCCACCATCAGATCCTGCTGCGCTTCCTGTTGCTCCTGCTCCACCAGCCCCAATTACAATAGGAGAAGTTGAAATGGAAGATACATCAATGAATTTCTTTGCATAACCACCAGCAGAACCACCAACACAATACGGGCTGCCAGTGTGGCGACCCCCTCCGCCGCCAGCTCCCTGCACTTCAACTATTACCTTGGTAATATCGGTAGGTCTAGTCCATGTAGCTGCAGCAGTGAATACTTGAACAGAGTTAAACCCAGAAGCAAACCCGCTAGCCGTTCCAGAGTTTGTTATTGTTACGCCAGATGGTATAAGTAACTTATCCCCACTGACTCCTAGTGTGGTTGTTCCGGTAGCTACTCTTGGAGCTACTACATCAACTTTTACTGTAGATACCATATTATGTGTCTCCCAGCTTTATGAAAGACATAAATGTTTCATTTTGAGCTGTGTCGCCTTTTGTCGTAACACCGGCAGCATTAACATCAACGTCAAATCTGCACTTGCAATTAGCCGTGTCTGTTACATCAAAAATGTATTCAGTCGTTATTCCTTGCTCTTGGTTTGCTGCTCCAGCCGCGCCACTTGTTACCGCCGCAACTGCGTAAGTCGCATTATTTGTGGTAGTTTGAATTGTTATCCTATTGTAGAGGCTGTTAGTATTAGCAAGGAAATAAGCGTGAAACTTAATCAACCAATACCCAGTGGCTGGAAACGTAAATATTCCTGATGACTCAGTCATTGAAGAGCCTAGCACTCCAAAGCCAACTGGAGCATCTACCTGTTCAAGATTTCCATCGATTGGCGCTTTGTCACCTGTGAAATCAGTAGTTAATCTCCACTGACTTGCTATAGCTAATCCGGCAGCAGGGAATCCTGTCTGTGTTGCGCCAGTTATATTTATTGTGGCTCCACTTGCTACAGTCAGATTACCACCAGAAGGAACTGTTAAGGTATCTCCAGACTCCCCTAATGTAATTGCAGTCCCTGTTGCTGGAACAATCTTTCCAACTTCTAATGTACTCATACGATGCTCCAGTTACCGCTGACAGTAACTATGTAAGTATCTGCAATGGTAATTGGTCCTGCGCTCATTGCGTTCTGAGTACTTGCTACCGTTATGTTTTCAGATATTGTGTTTCCGTTATACCGCATGATTGCGTCTGTTCCTAAAGTCTCGTCAGGCTGGATAGTGTCCGCCCTTAGCCCTAAGAAGACCAGCTCCATACTGTTTGTCCCTACAGGATCATCCGCTGCAGGAGCAGCAGTCATCGTAAGGGTCGTGCCGTCTACACTGTATGCGTTGGTCATCTGCTTTACTCCAGCCAGCGTCACCAGAACCGATGCGCTGTTTGATGGAGCGTATGTCATTGTGAAAGCTGTTCTCGACCCACTAGGCCCAGTAGCAGTTCCCGCAAATATCTGATTCGGGTATTCCCCAAATGTTGGTTCAAATCCTAAATAAGGCATTTAAGTCTCCTATGTATCACCTAACTTAGTAAAATTAACGTATGTATAGTTTATATTTGCGTCGCCCTGATAAATCACATCGAGGTCTGTTGAACCACTAACTCTATACACCCTAAAGAGGTGGGTTGTTGTGTTTTCGCAATCAAATAGGCATGATACAGTTCCTGAACCATATTCACCATTATGAACAGCCTGTGCGCCTTGAGATCGGGATGTCCATGCGACACCAGTATTTGCAGATGTTTGTAATGTTACTAAGTCCCACGGAGCCGATCCGCCAATAGTCCAACTAGTGTAAAAGTCACATTTCCAAAGCCCTGTAGCCCCAAACGTAAAAACTCCCGACGTTACACTACCCGTACTACCGATGCTTACAGCGCCAGCAGTATCATCTAGCGACCAAACAACACTATTTCCTAATACCGTTCCAGTCGTTCCTAATCCCGTGTAATCAGACTCCATTCGCCATGTGTAAGCGCCAGCCAATCCACCAATAGGAGCTGCCCAAGCATTGTCTCCGCGAAGGAAGGTAGTTGCTGATGCGGTCCCGGTCGCCCCTAAATTAGCGATACCAACGGCATCATCTTGAATAACTCCCGGTCCTACTTTAGTTAATGCCATTATTTATACTCCCACACTATTACTATTCCTGAAGTTCCAGCTCCACCATGTCTGGTAGATTCTGGACCCTTACCGCCTGCTCCTCCACCACCATAACCTGTGGCTGGGGGACCAACGCTATAGTCGTAATTCCACCCAACACCACCTTGCCCCAATGGAGAACTTCCACCGAGACCGTATTGGTAACCCTGAGCGCCATTTTGGCCATTAACTAACCATGTTGCTCCTGCTGCTGTAGCTACACCACCTAAACCACCATTGCCATGAGGAGCATTATATTCCCCCGGCGCACCACCAAGACAAGATATAGTATTAGTTCCGTCTGTCCAAGAAGTAGTTCCGCCAGCGGTTCCTGATCCGGGCGCACCGCCACTTCCAGCCGATCCAACCACTAAAGTTGCAGTTGCTATAGATGAAACATCAATAAACTGTTTTACATAAGAGCCGCCTCCGCCTGCTCCGGGCCACCAGCCTAAGCCGTTTCCAGACGAGCCGCCGCCACCACCACCTTGCACTTCAACAATAACTTTAGTAATGTCTGTTGGTCTAGTCCATGTAGATGCCGCCGTAAACACTTGTACAGAAGTAAATCCCGTAGAAGCTACTGCTCCTGCTGCTATGTTTGATGCTTCAATTTTAGTTGCTGCCAAAGTGACTTCCTCTATATTTGTCTAATTTTAATATTAACCATACCCAGATCCGCCTGCAGCTCCACAACCACCACACGCTCCTGAACCGCCCTGAGCTTTAAACACATCAAGGAATCGGAAAGTAGGATTCATAGTTGACGCATCATAATCTATCGTGGCACCATCCATGAATTGGATTGCCACTGGATCTATGTAAAGATTGGATGCAAGTTCAATGTCTCGCTCTTCTTTGACATCAGCAAAGGTCATGCTGTGTTTCATTCCACTACAGCCTCCTCCATATACGAATACACGGATGCCTACCATGCTTGGCTGGCTTTCTAATAGATTAGCAACCTTATCCATTGCACTATCTGTTACTGTAACCATTATACTTTCCCGAAATACCCGCCACTAAATTTATCAGATACAGCTTGCTTTGCCTCGATAAGACAGTTAGGAAGCATATCGTCTGGCGCTATTGCCATCCATATAACTAAGAAAGGGATAAGAAACCAATGTGTTATCCTTGCTATCCCTACTATAAAATCCATTATCCTTTAGGATACTTAGTCTTAACGGTCTGACGCTTACCTTCTAGTGAAGTAATAGCAGCCATTCTTTCTTCTACAACGCCCTCCCAAAGGGCTACTACCAGTTCATCTATTGATGGGTATTCTGCTGATCGCTTACGAGCATGATCGTTGTCGTATGCAGTCTGAATTTGTGTCCATGCAGTTTCCAACTCTTCTTTTGTGGGTTGTGCGTCAGGACCATCCCATGCAATAAACTCATGTGGAGGATTAGATTGTGTTAAACGGTAAGTGTTTCTACTGAGACCCAAATGGTCAATGCAATGATTAATATCCATTTAGGACTCCTTGAAAATTTCAACTTGTGCGTAAACTTCTACGCCAGTGCCAGTGCCGGTCTGCACACCGAACCCGTATGTGGCTGAGGTCGTAAGACAATAATGCTCAATCCTGTAAACATTACTTCCTGATGGGGCCACACGTGCAGCTCCACAACTGTTGGCATTCTGGTAGCTGGACTGGCCATTTTGTATGCCTGCTGTACCAGTAACATCATATAACCGAGTTTTATGTGATCCAACAGCATAAACTGGGCATACCCATTTAATCAAATAACTTCCAGCAGCCAAAGTAAACGCATTCGTAGCTATTGAAACTATACCATCTGGGTCAGTTACCTCCGTATTCAAATCTCTCGTTCGCCAAGCCCCGAGTGTAAATGTTCCACCAGCAGTTGCCTCCGGCTTTGAATCTACTATAAGCGCATAAGAGGCAAACAATCCACCAGAATCTGCTCCCCATGACACATCAGTTCCGTCGCTTTTTAATACTTGATTTACTGAACCAACAGTCAAAGCAGATGGATCACCAGAGGCGTCACCTACAATGATCTTGCCTCTTACAAGTCCTGCCATCTTAGCTAGGGTTACAGAATTATCCCCTATCTTAGAGGTTGTAACTGATCCGTCTACAGGAGTTAATGAATTACCAATATCATTAATACCGATAACCTCTAGCTCATCTGTTGCAACTAATGCAGCTCCTAGAGTTAGGGTTGATCCGCTAAAGCTATATGCATTTGTATGCTGCTTTACACCATTAATGGTAATGATTAAAGTCTGTTCACTTGGAGGCGTCCAACCTATACTATGTGTAGCCGAGGTGGAAGAAGTGACATTGAAGACTTGAACGTTACTAGCTTTTCTATCTACTTGTCCTAAATATGCCATTATTTAATCACCTATGCTGTCATTACCAGAACACTTGCCACCGCATCAATCGCTGTTGCGGATGAGGCATATGCCCATAACGATCTTGATGCTGTATCAGTTGCGCTACAAATTAAGTTTATAGGCTTTTCTATAACCAGAGTGCTACTAGCTGGTACAGGAACTTTAAATAAAATATACCCTCCTGTTATAGCTGTTGGAGACCCAATGTTATTATAAAGCCTTAAATAAACATCCACCGAAGCAGTAGTTATATTTGAAAAATAGACAGCGTGTACAGTTTGATTAGTCGATGCCGTATTAATACCGGGAACGAATGAAGAAAACGAAGCAGTTAACTGAACCGCTACTGTTTGAAAGTCATTAGCCATAGGTTATCCTCCAAGGGCGATTGCCATGGCTACGGCTGCCGCATCAGGGTTAGTGTTTAATGTAGCTGCGTCTGCAGTAACCGCTACAGTGCCAAGGTTAGTAAATTGAGACTGCAAAACAGATTTGATTAAACGCAAATGTTGATCGCCCTCTGAAACAGGGTCTGTCCCTAGCGGATTAGTCGAGCTAAGTTGTGAAATATATGTTGCTGATTCGATTCCCATTTAGCCTCTCCTAACTCAACTCAAAGATGCCATTGGCATTTGGAGTTACAGTCAACGTATTGTCTTGCGTCAAAGTAAAATGAGATGTTGATAACTTGGAAAAGCAAACCAAAGCCCCTCCAGACTTATAGATAATAGCGTATTTAATATCTGCTATATCACCAGCTGTTGCAGTCCAAACTACAGCCGTGGCATCCCATCTATACTTATTCGTTGCTGTCGAGGCCCATGTCCTTCCAGATACAGACACTCCGCCAGTAACATACCCATTGCCATTAGCAACTTCATTTGCGATAGACGCATAAGTAGACAACGCTACATCGTTAGCATTGGTACTAGCGCTATTAGTAAATAATGCCAATCTGAAATTTGGAGTAGCAGCATCTAAATCGAATACCGCATTTCCTAACTTCTCTTTAAAACTATTGTAAAAACTCCATGCAGTAGCCGCCATTTA
>Ga0302123_10000112_pt1 | contig 60437 bp, 53 predicted proteins | sample CB21_321_MG_FD_203109 | JGI IMG/M metagenome (GOLD analysis project Ga0302123, IMG submission 203109) | Marine microbial communities from Western Arctic Ocean, Canada - CB21_32.1 | ecosystem: Environmental > Aquatic > Marine > Oceanic | place: Canada: Western Arctic Ocean | collected 2017-09-28 | reverse complement strand
CTTCCTCCGGTTTGTCACCGGCAGTCTCTCCAGAGTGCCCAGCTTAACCTGATGGCAACAGAAGACAAGGGTTGCGCTCGTTGCGGGACTTAACCCAACATCTCACGACACGAGCTGACGACAGCCATGCAGCACCTCTACAGATGTCCTTGCGGAAGCCTACTTTCATAGGATGTCATCTGCTGTTCAAGCCTGGGTAAGGTTCTTCGCGTTGCGTCGAATTAAACCACATGCTCCACCGCTTGTGCGGGCCCCCGTCAATTCCTTTGAGTTTCAGCCTTGCGACCGTACTCCCCAGGCGGAATGCTTAACGCGTTAGCTCCGGCACAGCAGGGATCGATACCCGCTACACCAAGCATTCATCGTTTAGGGCTAGGACTACCGGGGTATCTAATCCCGTTTGCTCCCCTAGCTTTCGCTCCTCAGCGTCAAGACCGGTCCAGGATGCCGCCTTCGCCACCGGTGTTCCTCCAGATATCTACGCATTTCACCGCTACACCTGGAATTCCGCATCCCTCTCCCGGCTTCAAGCCAACCAGTATCGAACGCAGTTCCTCGGTTAAGCCGAGGGATTTCACGTCCGACTTGGATAGCCGCCTACGAGCCCTTTACGCCCAGTAATTCCGAACAACGCTTGCCCCCCCCGTATTACCGCGGCTGCTGGCACGGAGTTAGCCGGGGCTTCCTTTAGCGGTACCGTCAGGCGTCCTGGGTATTAACCAGAGCGCTTTTCGTCCCGCTCGACAGGAGTTTACAACCCGAAGATCTTCGTCCTCCACGCGGCGTTGCGTCGTCAGGCTTTCGCCCATTGCGAACAATTCCCCACTGCTGCCTCCCGTAGGAGTCTGGGCCGTGTCTCAGTCCCAGTGTGGCCGTCCGCCCTCTCAGGCCGGCTACCGATAGTCGCCTTGGTAGGCCGTTACCCCACCAACAAGCTAATCGGACGCGGGTCCCTCTACAAGCGCCAGGTCTTGCGATCCCCGGCTTTGATCTCCACCCATCCAAGGGCGGGATGTTATGCGGTATTAGCCCCCCTTTCGGAAGGTTATCCCCCACTCGTAGGCAGGTCACCCACGCGTTACTCACCCGTTTGCCACTCTACTTGCGACCCGAAGGCCGCTTTCGCGTTCGACTTGCATGTGTTAGGCACGCCGCCAGCGTTGATTCTGAGCCAGGATCAAACTCTCAAGTTAAAGCTTATGACCTTCGGCCTTCCTCTCGGATAACCGTTGGCAATCTCCAACACGAGAGCCGTATAAATGGCTCTTCGTTGTTCAGTCTGTGTGTCAAGCTGATACTCGACGAGTGTGCTTCGTCGTCCTATCTAGTTTTCAAAGAACCGACGCCCGGACCTAAACGAGTTTGCCCGGACATCCACTGGCGAAGGTTATTCGTCAGGCGAACCTTGCAAGGATACCACAAACTTGGTGCGTGTCAACACCAGTTTGCCGTTTCGGTCTCACTGAGTTCTCTGGCACCTCATTATCGAGGTCAAACATTCGTCCATGCATCAGGCATCAGACATCAACCCTCGAGCATCAGGGCAAGGCCGGCCGAGGGCTGACCCGTACGACCCGCCGCTTGCCGACCTGTAGCACGAACGGGGCATCGGCGGCAGCAACGCGGTGACTCCGATCGGTCACCCGCTCGCCATCAACACGCACACTACCTTGCAAAATCAGGCGGGTCGCCGCGCTGTACGAATCGGCAAAGCCAACGTCGACCAGCACGGCGACCAACCCGGCTCCGCTGGTCGGCACTTCTACGTCCAGCTCGCTAAGTTTCGAGGGCAACGCCTTGCCGGCGAACCGCCGCTCGAATTCACGCTCCGCCTCCACCGCGGCCTCGGTCGAGTGGAAATCGGTCACGATCCGCTTGCCCAGATCCTGCTTGGCCTGTTTTGGATGCAGCCCACCCTCGACCACGCGGGTCTTCAGTCGCTCGATCTCCGGCAGCGGTAGGTCGGTCAGCAACTCGTAATAGATCCACATCGCCGCGTCTGAGATCGACATCACCTTGCCGAACATCTCGTTGGGTGGTTCCATGATCCCGACGTAGTTTCCGGCCGACTTCGACATCTTCTCGACACCGTCGAGCCCCACCAGTAGCGGAATCGTCATCACGACCTGCCGCGCCAGTTCGTAGGCCGGCATGATGTCGCGACCGACGTTCAGGTTGAACAGCTGGTCGGTGCCGCCCAACTCAATATCCGCCCGAAGATGGACCGAGTCGTAGGCTTGCGAGAGCGGGTACAGGAACTCGTGAATCGCAATCGGCAGTCCCTTCTCGTACCGCTGACGGAATTCGCGCCGCTCGAGCATCTGCGCCACCTTGTAGCGGGCGGTCAGCCGGACCCAGTCCTCGCTCGTCAGGGCGCCGAGCCAACGGCTATTAAAGTCGACCACCGTTCGGTCCGGGTCGAGAAGCTTGAACACCTGCGTCTTGTAAGTCTCTGCGTTGGCGTCAATGTCCTCGCGAGTCAGCGGCGGCCGCGTCTTCGACCGACCGGTCGGATCGCCGATCAGCCCGGTGAAATCGCCGATGAGAAAGATGATGGTGTGACCCAGATCCTGGAAGTGCTTCATCTTCCGGATCAGGACGGTGTGTCCGAGATGGAGGTCCGGGGCCGTCGGATCGAACCCGACCTTGACGACCAGCGGCTTCCGTGTTCGGGCTGACAATTCCAGCTTCGACCGCAACTCGGACTCGCGGATCACGTCCACGCACCCCTTGGTCACGTAGGCCAGCTGATCTGCGATGGTTCCGTCCATAATTCAGTCGGGGCTACGCCCCAAACCCAACGCTCCGCTGGGACCCCTGAAGCCCCGCGCTACGCCGGCTGGGCGCGCATGTGCGCGCCATCGTTTAGTGTATCTGACAAATCCAGGTGGCCCGTGCGCTCAAGATCGGACGAAGCGGCGCCCTTCAATGCGCCACCCCCCGTCAAGCAGGATGCCGATAGCGGCGGGGTAGATGCGGTGCTCCTCGACCAGTATTCGCTCGGCGAGCGTGTCCGGTGTGTCCCCAGGCTCGACCGGCACCGCCACCTGCAGCACGATGGGACCGGCGTCGAGCTCGGGCGTCACGAGATGCACGGTGGCTCCGGCCACCTTGACTCCATGACGCCACGCCTGATCTTGACCGTGCAGGCCAGGAAACGCCGGCAACAGCGAGGGATGCACGTTCAGGATGCTGTTGGGAAACGCCTCGACGAACGTGGCGCTCAGCAAACGCATGAAACCAGCCAGACAGACAAGGCGCACATCGTGACGACGAAGCTCGGCCACCAGTGCCTCATCGTATGCCACCCGTGAGGGGTAGGCGGCGTGCTCCAGCACGACGGTCGCGATGCCGGCCAGGCGCGCCCGAACCAGGCCACCCGCGGCCTTCTTGTTGGCAATCACCACGGCGATGGTCGCGTCGAGCCGACCGGCCGCCACGGCGTCGATGATCGCCTGCAGGTTGCTGCCGCGACCCGAGATGAGAACGCCGAGTTTCCGGTTCATCGTGGTGACCACGGACTGCTAGCGGTCCCAGTGCGCGTACTCGACCGCCGGACTCCCTTCCCGGATCTCGCCAATAGGCACCGCACCCACCTCGCCGCCGGAGATCAGCGCCGAGAGCACACGGGACACGTCGGCCTTGGCGCACACTAGCGTCATGCCGATACCCATGTTGAACGTCCGATACATGTCGTCGACTGGGACCTCTCCTCGCTCCCGCAGAAACGTGAAGATCGGTGGAACGGGCCACGTTTCCGGATCTATACGCGCCATGCAGCCCTCTGGTAGGACACGCGGCACGTTCCCGGTCAGGCCGCCCCCGGTTATGTGGGCCATGGCCTTCACCGCGCCGGTTTCAACCACAGGCCACATGGCCCGCAAATACGAACAATGGGGCCGCAACAACTCGTCGCCGATGCTGCCACCCAGCTCCTCGACGACCGAATCGACGGTCAGGCCGAGGTAATCGAAGAGGATCCGTCGAGCCAGCGAATAGCCGTTGGTGTGGAGCCCGATCGACGGCAGGCCGACGATGATGTCGCCGGGTGCGACGTCTCGGCCGTCAATGATCGCCGCACGATCGACAAGCCCGACAATGAAGCCGGCGAGATCGTACTCGCCGTCGGCATAGAACCCGGGCATCTCGGCCGTCTCGCCCCCGAGCAATGCACACCCGTTGTCGACACAGGCTGCGGCCATTCCGGCGACGACATCGGCGGTCACACCTGGAGACAAACGACCAGTCGCCACATAATCCAGAAAGAAGAGCGGCCTGGCACCCTGCACCAGGATGTCGTTCACGCAGTGATTGACCAGATCGCCCCCGACCGTATCATGCCGGCCCGTGCGAAAAGCCACCTTCAGTTTGGTCCCGACCCCATCGGCGCTCGACACCAGCACAGGGTTGGTCAGACCGGACAGGTCCGGTCGAAACAGCCCGCCGAAACTTCCGATCTCAGACAGCACACCTGCCGTGAAGGTGCCGCGCGCCAACTCGCTAATCCGACGCACCGCCTCGTTGCCAGCGTCGATATCAACTCCGGATTCCTTGTAGTCCATGAAGCTCCTGTCGGATCCCGAGTCGCGACACGGGTGTCAACTCGTCGCAACACTACCAAAACGTCATCGCCCACCGGCGCGCATGGTCAGAACTCGAGCACCCGGATCAACTCCTCGGCCACCGCGCGGGCTGGGGACGGCGTCGGAGCGGCCCAGAAGGCGGCGCGGGTGGTCATGAAGAAGTGCTCTTCCTCCAGGTCCTCGTCGAGCATGTCGAAGGCGTCCCGAAGCAACAAGGCCGCCGCCGCCAGATCGGTCCGCGTCTCGAGATGCGCGAGCACGGCAGCCGGGTGGCGCATGGCGAGCATGCCGAGCACCAGCGCGACCGGCTCCCGTGCGGCAGCTTGGGTGCCGACGCCGACATCGAACAACACTTGCTGGGCGCCAGCGTCACCCCTCGATGCCAGCGCACCTAGACCGACCGCCGCCGAGCGCACCAGGTCCTGTTGGTCGATAGCGCCGGCGGCGAAATACAGTGACTCGGCCACGAACCGTGTGTGCGCCTCGACATCGGCACCGAGCGACGCCGCCGCCGCTGAGACCATAGGCTCGAGCACGGTATCCAGACCCTGGAGCGACGCAAGCGTGGGCAGGGCGCGTGGATCGCCGATCCGAGCAAGCGCCAGGATCGCGTCGTCCTGCAGCGGCCCGGCCTCGCTGGCGATCCGCATTAGCGGAACAATCGCGTACGTCGCCCCGTAGTCCCCGAGCGCCTCGATAACAGCGCCGCGGAAAAAATCCGCTCCGCGATCAATGTCGGCGACAAGACGCTCCCGCACCGCCAGGTTGGCATCATGAGCCGCCAGCGTGCGAATCAGCGCCGGCCGAACGAACTCGGAGGTCTCCGTTTCGAGCGCCGCCAGGAACCGGCCCGCCGTCGCCGGATCCGGGTTGTGCTCGAAGTAGCCGTAGGCGACCGCACGCAACCGGTCGTTCGGGTCCGCCAGCACCCCGAGCACCGCCTGCCTAGCCGCGGCTCCCCCGAACCCCACCAGGAGCACCAGCGCCCGGAACCGGGCATAGCCGTCTTCATGCCCGCTGACGGCCGCGGCCAGTGCCGGCCGCGCCTCCTCCTCTGGCGCCCGTCGGATCAGACTGCTCGCCCGGGATCGCACGTCGTAGTCAAAATTACCGAGCTGCTCGATGGCGCCGTCCAGATCGCGTTCCCAGACCGGCTCCGGCTGGACGGCGGCAGCCGCAGACAGGCCGCCCGCGAGCAGCACCACGCCCAGCATGCCACCAGGGGAGATCGCCGCCCTCATGAATCAGACCTGTCCGTCTGGGAGTTTCAGCGCCATCTGCATGTACGCCTCGGAGTCTTGAGGCGCCTCGACGGGGTAGTCGCCGGTGTAGCACGAGGTACAGTAGTTGCCGCTTGTCGGACCCACCGCGCGGCGCAGCCCGTCGAGACTCAGGTAGGAAAGCGTGTCCGACTTCACGAACTCGCGAATCTCGTCCACCGTCTTGTTGGCGCCGATCAGCTCGGATCGGCGCGGGGTATCGATTCCGTAGTAACACGGCGAGATCGTCGGCGGGCAGCTGATGCGCATGTGGATCTCGCGTGCGCCGGCCGCCCGGACCATCCCCACGATCTTACGGCTCGTCGTGCCACGTACAATCGAGTCATCTACCAGAATCACCCGTTTGCCTTCGATAATGCTCCGCACGGGATTCAATTTCACCCGCACCCTGAACCCACGAATCTCCTGCTGTGGCGCGATGAAGGTGCGCCCCACATAGTGGTTCCGGATCAATCCCATCCGGAGCGGCAGACCCGACTCCTCGGCGTAGCCGACCGCGGCGCACATGCCCGAGTCCGGAACCGGCACCACGACGTCGGCATCGGCGGGCGCCTCACGGGCGAGCAGCCGACCAAAATTCGTTCGCACCTCGTTGACGCTCTGCCCGAACACCAGACTGTCTGGACGCGCGAAGTAGACGTGCTCGAAGACACAATGACACGGGTGTTCAGGCCGGAACGGTCGATACGACCGCGACCCGGTGCGGCCCACGACGAGCACCTCTCCCGGCTCGACGTCCCGCACGTACCGGGCGCCAATCAGGTCCAGGGCACAGGTCTCAGAGCACACCACCGTCGCGTCGCCGAGCGCACCCACGACCAGGGGGCGAAACCCGTACGGGTCCCGCACCGCGATCAGGTGGTCCTTGGTCAGCAGCACCAGGGAAAAGGCGCCCCGCACCTGCGTGACCGACTCCACGATTGCATCCTGCGGGGTCGGTGCCTTCGAGCGCGCGTAGAGATGGAGCACGACCTCGGTGTCGCTGTTAGTCTGAAAGATACAGCCTTGACCGACGAGATCCGAGCGTAACTCAGGCGCATTGATCAGGTTGCCGTTGTGACACAGGGCGATCTCGCCGTGGACACAGTCGATCAGGATCGGCTGGGCGTTGACGATGTGACTGTCGCCGGCGGTCGAGTAGCGCACATGACCGATGGCGGTGTCACCGATGAGCCCCGCCAGTGCCCGTTCGTCGAATGCCTCCGATACCTGCCCCATGGCACGCGTCAGATACAACCGCTGGCCGTCGCCCGTGGCGATGCCGGCACTCTCCTGACCGCGATGCTGCAGGGCATAGAGGCCGAGACGCGCCAAGGCCGGCGCCTCAGAGTGCCCGTAGATTCCAAAGACTCCGCACTCGTCGTGGAACTTGTCCATAATTAGCCGTGGCTACGCCCCGGACCCCACTGAGTCTACGCGACGGCCGTTTCGAAGTGTCTGGTCAGCCCATGTGCCCACGTCTGCTCCGCCTCCGCCAAACCGATGTGCGCCACGACCGCGCCGGCGACCGAGATCTCCAGCCGATCGCCTCCTGTTTGCCCGATCACCGTGGCCGGTACCGACAGGGCGCGCGCGCGTAAGAGCAGCCGGTCCCGTGTTTCGGGCGGCGCCGAGACTACAACCCGCGACGGCGCCTCGCCAAACAGAGCGCGGACCAGACGGAATCGGTCATCCGGTCCCCCCGACTCCGTCAGCGCGACCCTGGCGCCGACTCCCCCGCTCTCGAAACAGCACTCGGCGAGCGTCACCGCGAACCCGCCCTCCGCGCAATCGTGCGCCGAGTGGATTAGCCCGTCACGAGCAGCTTCGACGAGCAGCGCCTGCAATGCCCGCTCGCGGTCGAGGTCGACCGCCGCCGGGCGCCCACCTACGAGCCCGTGCAAGACAGTCAGATACTCGCTGCCCCCCAGCTCGCCGGCCGCGTCTCCAAGCAGTACGATCTCGAGACCCTCTGCCGGGAACACGCGGGTCAAGACCCGCGACGCATCGTCGATCAACCCGACGACACCCAGGACCGGAGTCGGATAGATTGCCTGACCGTCGGTCTCGTTGTACAGACTGACGTTTCCTCCCGTGATCGGGATCGCGAGCGCCCGACATGCCTCAGCGATCCCGTCGACCGCCTGGACGAATTGCCACATGATTTCCGGACGCTCAGGGTTGCCGAAATTCAAACAGTTGGTCGCGCCGATCGGAACGGCACCGGCACATGCGACGTTCCGGGCCGCCTCGGCCACGGCCAGCCGGCCGCCCTCGGCCGGATCCAAGTAGCAGTGGCGACCGTTACCGTCGACCGAGAAGGCCAACGCGCGAGGGGTGCCCTTGACCCGCACCACGCCTGCGCCCAATCCAGGCAGTACCACCGTGTTGGTGCGCACCATGTGGTCGTATTGACGATACACCCAGCGTTTGCTCGCAATGACCGGCGCCTGCAGCAGCTCGAGCCACGTGCCCGACACCTCGGCCGGGTCCGCCAGGGTCGCGACATCGAGCTGCTGCGCCTGGGCCAGGTAGGCGGGGCGCTCGGTCGGCCGGTCGTAGAGCGGCGCGCGGTCGGCAAGCGGTCGGTTCGGGATCTCCGCCACCACCTCACCGTGGTCGAGAATGCGTAGCCGCCCATCGTCGGTCACTTGGCCAATACGCACGGCGTGCAGGTCCCATTTCTCGAAGACCTGTTCCACTTCCGCCTCTCGGCCCAGCCGGACGACCAGCAGCATCCGCTCCTGCGACTCGGAGAGCATGATCTCGTAGGGGCTCATTCCGGTTTCACGTTGCGGCACCCGTGACACGTCGATCTCGATACCGACGTCGCCGCGCGCGCCCATCTCGCTGGTCGAACAGGTCAGTCCAGCCGCACCCATGTCCTGGATGCCGACCAGCGCGTCGGTCTGCATCACCTCGAGACAGGCCTCGAGCAGCAGCTTCTCCATGAACGGGTCACCCACCTGGACCGCCGGTCGGCTGTCGGCCGAATGCTCATCGAACTCGGCAGATGCCATCGTCGCGCCATGGATACCGTCACGACCGGTCTTGGCCCCAACGTAGTACACCGGGTTGCCCGCGCCCGAGGCGATCCCCTTCGCGAGCTGGTCCGCCTTCGCCACACCAAGACAGAACACGTTCACCAGCGGGTTGCCCGCGTAGCCCGGCTCGAAGGCGATCTCGCCGCCGACAGTCGGAATGCCGATGCTGTTGCCATAACCGGCAATGCCGGCGACGACGCCGTCGATGAGTCGTCGTGTGGCCGGGTCGCCCAGCGTGCCGAACCGCAGGGAGTTGAGCAGCGCGATCGGGCGCGCGCCCATCGTGAAGATGTCGCGAATGATCCCCCCGACACCGGTCGCGGCCCCTTGATACGGTTCGATGAACGACGGGTGATTGTGCGACTCGATCTTGAACACCGCGGTCAACCCGTCGCCAATGTCGACTGCGCCGGCGTTCTCACCCGGTCCCTGCACGACACGCGGACCCTCGGTCGGCAGTCGGCGCAGGTGCAACCGCGAGCTCTTGTAGCTGCAGTGCTCTGACCACATTACGGAGAAGATCCCCAGCTCGGTCATCGTCGGCTCGCGACCGAGGATCTCGAGCAGCCGCTGAAATTCATCGGCGTTCAGCCCGTGCTCGTCGATGATGGACTGGTCCATAATTAGCCGGGGCTACGCCCCGAACCCCACGCCGCCACCGTGGGCCGCGCATTGTTGCGCGGCCGATCTCCTATTGCCTCTTGCGTGATCATGTCGCAAGTGCCGCGACGGCTGATTCGAGCACGACCAGGCCATCGGCACTACCGAGGACCGACTCACACGCCCGCTCCGGATGCGGCATCAGACCAACCACGTTCCGGGCGGCGTTGCAGACCCCGGCGATCGCCGCGAGCGACCCGTTCGGGTTGGCGGCGTCCGACACGACCCCGTCAGCGGCGCAGTAGCGAAACAGCACTTGCCGGTTTGCCTCGATAGCCGCCACGGTCTCCGGGGCGGCATAGTAGTTCCCTTCGCCATGTGCGATCGGCAGCTTCAGCACCTGCCCGACGGCGGCGCCACACGTGAACGGCGTGTCGGTCTGCTCCACACGCACGTGAACGTGCTGGCAGAGAAACTTTAATCGGCGATTCGTGAGCAACGCGCCCTCGAGCAAACCGGCCTCGAGCAGCACCTGAAACCCGTTGCAGATACCGATGACCGGCCCTCCCGCCTCGGCGAACTCACGAACTCGGGTCATGATCGGCGAGAACCTCGCAATCGCACCGGTCCGCAAGTAGTCGCCATAGGAGAACCCCCCGGGCAGCACGACGACATCGGCGCCATGCAGAGCGGTGTCCTTATGCCAGACGAACTCCGCCTGCTGCCCCAGGACATGCTTGGCAGCGTGGTAGGCGTCGTGGTCACAGTTGGAACCGGGGAACTCGACGATCGCGAACTTCATCTTCTTGACGTGACTGCGCGACTTGGCATCATTGGCGATCCGGCCGGTCGGTCGCCGATCATTCGACTTCTACGCGGTAGCTTTCGATGACCGGATTGGCCAGCAGCTTGTCCGAGACCTCGGACACCAGGGTTCGCGCCTCGTCGGCAGAGGCCGCATCGACGTCGAGCTCGAAGTACTTCCCCTGACGGACGTCTCGCACCGTCGCGTATCCCATTGACTGCAGCGCGTCGACGATGGTTCTGCCCTGCGGGTCGAACACCGACGGCTTCAGGGTGACGAACACTCTGGTCTTCATAATCAGTCGGGTCCTGCCCCAACCCCCCCGCGGCCGCTCCGCAAGGGCCCCCATGGCCCCATACCGCGCCCGCGGGGCGCGCGTTGTCGCGCGCCTGCCTCAATCCGTCGAGTCCAACACCACCAACATCGTGGGCCGATTCAGTCCACTCATGGTGCGGGGTCTGGCTCCGGTGCGTCCGCCAGCACGCGATCCACGAGGGGACCAACATGACGCAACTGCTGGTCGAGATCAAAGGCCCCGTCGAGGTCGCGGCGCGACAAGACATCCATCACCTCCGGATCCGCTGCGAGTACGTCCTTAAAGTCGAGCCGCTCGTCGTGCGAGCGCATCGCCGCCCGTTGCACCCACGTGTAGGCCTGCTCGCGCGACACCCCGCGTTGCGCGAGTTCCAGCAGCACGGTGCCCGAATAGATGACGCCTCGCGACCGCTCGAGGTTCTCGCGCATCCGCTCGGGATGTACCACGAGCGCTCGCACGATCCGCGTGAAACGGCGCAGCATATGGTCGAGCGTGATGAAGCTATCGGGGATGATCACCCGCTCGACCGACGAATGGGAGATATCGCGTTCGTGCCACAGCGCGACATTCTCGAGCGCCGCCATCGCGTTGCCACGCAGTAGCCGCGCCAGCCCAGTCAGCTGCTCGCACCCGATCGGGTTCCGCTTATGGGGCATCGCCGACGATCCCTTCTGCCCCTTGGCGAACCCCTCCTCGACCTCACCAATCTCCGTCTTCTGGAGACCGCGCACCTCGAGGGCAAACTTTTCGAGCGACGCTCCGGTAATCGCGATCGCACCGAGCAACTCGGCGTGACGGTCCCGTTGGATGACCTGTGAAGACACCGGTGCCGGCTCCAGCCCGAGCGCCGCACAGACCTGTTGCTCGATCTTGGGCTCGAGATGCGCGTAGGTGCCGACAGCGCCGGAAATCTGGCCCACTCCGACGATCGCGCGTGCGCGCTCCATACGCTGCCGATCGCGACCGAGCTCCGCGTGCCACAGCGCGAGCTTCAAACCGAATGTCATCGGCTCGGCATGCACACCATGGGTGCGGCCGACCATCGGCGTGTCGCGGTGCTCGCGGGCGAGGGCGCGAATCGCCACCAGCAACTCGGCGAGGTCGTCGAGAATCAGCCCGCACGCCTCGCGCATCTGGAGGGCCAGGGCGGTATCCAGCACATCCGACGACGTCAAACCGAAGTGAAGCCAGCGTGCGGAGGGACCCACACGCTCGGCGACCGCGGTCGTGAACGCGATCATGTCGTGCTGGGTGGTCTGCTCGATTTCGTCGATCCGCTTCGCGCTCACGCCGTCACATGTGGCAATGGCGATGGCCGCATCCTTGGGAATCAGCCCTGTGTCCGCCATCGCCTTGGCCGCGGCGATCTCGACGAGCAGCCACGTGTCGTACTTGCGCTGGTCACCCCAGATCCGGCCCATGTCGGGATGCGTATAGCGGGGAATCATGTGCCTCTAGTATTCAGACGGGGCTCCGCCCCGAACCCCACGCGAGCGCTCATGGGGCCCCATCGCCCCACTCCGCGCCCGCGGGCCTCGCATGTGCGCGCCTGCCGGCGTTCCGGAAACCGTCCTTGTCGTGTTCAGTAGCCTGGCCATGTCCTCATTCATCTGAGGTTGAGCCCCCTGGTCACCCGCGTGCGCATCGCTCGGCACTACATCGACTCCCGATCGCCGAAGCCCCTCATCTTACTCAGAAAGGCAACGCGACCTGCCGGTTCACCGAGGCCCCCGCGCGTCTGGGCGCCGCCCACGACCCGAGGTCGACCGACTCCGCCACCCGGTCCTGTCGAGAAACCACGACCCGCACGTCGTGACGACCGCGGGCAACAAGCGCCTCGCGACACGTCATCTCCGCGATTTCCGGCACGTTGTTCACTCGGCTCAGATGCGCGAGGACCAGACACTGAACTGAGCGCCCCAGGTCTTCCCGGACGAACAAGGCCAGCGACTCGTTCGACAGATGGCCGTGCGCCCCGCTGATCCGCGCCTTGGTCGACGGAGGATACGGCCCGACCTGCAACAGGTCGGTCGCATGATTCGACTCCATCACCAGCACGCGACAGTCGCGGAATCGCGCCCGCAGCGAAGGGGTCACTACACCGACGTCGGTAGCGAACCCGATCGTACCCTCTGGGGTACCTATCTGAAACGCCACCGTCGCGGCGGCGGCGTCGTGTGACACCTCGAACGGCGTAAACTGAAACCCGCAGATTTCGGTCGGCGTGTCGCATTGAAGATCGCGCCACGACGAGACCTTGGCGTCGCTCCAGACCGCGCGGGTCGTCGCCGTCGCGTGCACCGGGACCCCGTGCCGGCGGGAAAACAGCGCTGCGCCACGTGTGTGGTCGCCGTGGGCATGCGTGATGACGACGGCCCCGATACTCGCGGGTGACACCGCGATGCTGTCCAGCCGCCGAGCCACCTCTCGATAGCTCAACCCCACGTCGATCAGCACGCGCTGGTCGCCGCACTGCAGCAGGGTGGCATTCCCCGCGCTCCCGCTGCCTAGTACCGTCAGACGAACTCCGATGATGTCTCCCTCTACACCAATGCGAGCTGGTCGTCGCTCAACCCCAGCCGATCAAGCGGGCCCAACACGGTCGCCGCCAGCCCGCCCGGCGGAAACAGGTCCCGCGCCACCCGCTGCACGTCGTCACTGGTGACCCGCTCCACCCCCTGCAGCGTGTCATCCAGCGTGAACTGCCGACCGAAGTAGATCTCCTGGCGCGCCATGTGCGACATCCGACTCGATGTGCTCTCCAAGCCCAAGACCAAGCTTCCTCTGAGATGATCCTTGGCCCGTTTTAACTCCTCGGAGGCAATCGGTCGATCGCGCAGGTCCTGCAACTCGGCGACCACAAGATCGATGACCTCGCGCACCGCATCGGTGTCGCAGCCGGCGTAAATCGTGACGGCGCCGCCATCGCGATAGGCGACCAAACCACTGCTGACCGCATAGGCGAGCCCCCGTTTTTCGCGGATGTTCTGGAACAGCCGGGAACTCATAGAGCCGCCCAGCACGACATTCAGCACGTAGCACACGTAGCGGTCGTCGTGCTGCTGCGGGTAGCCGCTGACCCCGAGACACACGTGGCACTGTTCGAGCGGTTTGCTGCACAGCGCGAGCCCGGGTGTCGCCGTGGGCGCGCTCATATCCACCTGCTCTCCGTGCAACGGCAGGGCGCCGAACGTCTCCGCCACGAGGTCGCGGACCGCTGCATGGTCCACATGGCCAGCCACGGCGAGGACCATATTCTTGGCCGAATAGACGCGATCGAAGTACTCGCACAACGTGGCCCTGTCGAGATCGGCGACGGTCTCAGGAACCCCCAGGATGGGCCGGCCCAGTGGATGTCCTGACCAGAACCGCTGTGTGAACAGCTCGTGCACCAGATCGTCCGGCGTGTCCTCCACCATCTTGATCTCTTCGAGCACCACCTTCTTCTCGCGCTCGATGTCACCGGCGTCGAACGCCGGGTGGAGGATCAGGTCGGCGAGCACGTCGATGGCGCGTGGGAGATGCTCGTCGATCACTTTGACGTAGTAGCTGGCGCACTCCTTGGCGGTGAACGCATCGAGCTGCCCGCCGAGCGAGTCGATCTCCTGGGCGATCTGCTCGGCAGACCGGGTCGCCGTGCCCTTGAACAACATGTGCTCGATGAAATGCGCAATGCCCGAGTGGGCGGCGCTCTCGTGGCGGGATCCACGGGTGAGCCAGGCGGCAAAACTCACCGAGCGGACATCGGGCATTGACTCGGTCAGCAGACACAAGCCGTTGTCGAACTGCTCGCGAATAATCATCCCGGGAAACCGCCGGCCGGCCGAGCGACGGCCCATACCGGAAGGCATCTTCCTAACTGGTTGTGAAAGAAGGAATTACAAGGAATTGGCAACCTAGTGATGATATCACGTGACGCCGGTCCGCATCAACTCTCCAGCGGCATCCCGCTCACCGTCGCGTGGTACTGTTACCCGATGGCCACCGACAACCCCGACATCGCCGAGTTCGAGCTGGCCGAGCTCGAGCTGGTCATCTCGACACTCGGGGTCGAACGGTTCCACGCACGGCAGATGTATCGCTGGATCTACCGGCACGGACTGGAGCAATTCGACGGGATGACCGACCTGTCTCTGTCCGTGCGCGAGCAGCTCGAAGCGGCGCTGACGATTACGACACCCGCGGTGAGGTCCCGAGAACAGTCGTCCGACGGCACACAGAAGTTCCTGCTGACCCTCGCCGACGGACGGACCATCGAGTCGGTATTCATCCCCGACACGCCGGCCATGACGTTCTGCGTCTCGACCCAGGTCGGGTGCGCCATGCGATGTGGCTTCTGTCTGACCGGCCAGATGGGGTTGGTGCGCAACTTGAGCGCCGGCGAGATCGCCGGACAGGTCCGGGTCCTTGCCCGCGAGCTCGAGTTGCAGGATCGGCGGTTCAACATTGTCCTCATGGGCATGGGCGAACCGTTACACAACTACAATGCAACGATGAAGGCGCTGCGGATGCTGGCGGCGCCCGAGGGGCTGGCCCTCACGCCCAGACGGGTCACGCTGTCTACGATAGGGATCCTCCCGGCGCTCGAGCGGCTGGCAGGCGAGCGCTGGCTGCCCAACCTGGCCATCTCGCTGCACGCGACAACCGACCGCGTGCGGCACGAGCTCGTCCCCACGAGCCGGACGCAGCGGTTGGGGGACCTGATCGCCGCCTGCCGCCGCTTTCCGGTGAAGCACCGCGACCGCATCACCTTCGAGTATGTGTTGCTCGCCGGCGTCAACGACGCCGATGCCGACGCGACGCGGTTGGCGAAGCTGCTGCGCGGTCTTCGCACAAAGGTGAATCTGATCCCACTGAACGAGGCGCCCGGCATTCCGTTCTCGCGTCCGTCGGACGAACGCGTGGACCGGTTCGCGCACAGCCTGGCGTCGGCTGGGTTGAGGGTCTCGGTCCGCAAGAGCCGCGGCCGCGACATCCGCGCGGCCTGCGGCCAGCTCATCGTGGAGGGTGGTCCACTGCGATCACCGGAGCAACGTGCGGCTGAGATACTGAAATGACCGCCACCGCATCAACGGGGAACCCGTCGCACGCCGGCGCGCTTGCAGGCCTCACCGTGCTCGACCTGACGCGGGTGCTGTCCGGCCCCTACTGCACGATGATGCTGGCCGACATGGGCGCCCGGGTCATCAAGGTGGAGCAACGGGGTAGCGGCGACGACACACGCGGCTGGGGTCCACCGTTCCAGAACGGCGAGAGCGCCTACTTCCTCAGCATCAACCGCAACAAGGAGAGCGTGACGCTCGACTTCAAGGTGCCCGAAGGACGTGCGGTCCTTGACGCACTGATTGAGCGAGCCGACGTGCTAGTCGAGAACTTCCGACCCGGCACCCTGGCGCGCCAGGGTCTCGGGTATGACGACCTCTCGGCGGCACACCCAGGCCTGGTCTATTGCTCGGTCTCCGGATTCGGGCAAACCGGACCCCGCCGCTCCGAACCGGGATACGACGCGGTGCTGCAGGCCGAGGGCGGCCTGATGAGCATCACGGGCCCTCCAGACGGCACCCCGTATCGCCTGGGCATCGCCATCGCCGACGTCGTCACGGGGATGTTCGCCGCCTATGGTGTGGCCATGGCGCTGCTGGTGCATGCACGCACCGGCCGTGGCCAGCTCGTCGACGTGGCGATGCTCGACTCGGTCGCGGCGATCCTGACCTACCAGGCCGGCATCTACTTCGCCACCGGACAGGCGCCGCCCAGGCTGGGAAACCAGCACCCGACCATCGTCCCCTACGAGACCTTCGCCGCGGCGGACGGAGAGATGGTGGTGGCGGTCGGCAACGACGCGCTGTTTCGGCTGTTCTGTGATGCGATCGACATGCCGGCGCTGGCCGAGGACGTCCGATTCGCGACCAACAGCGGGCGCATCGAACACCAGGAGACACTCCGGCCCCTGATCGCCGATCGGCTCCGCACGCGAACCCGACATCAGTGGGTCGAGACGCTGAAGCAGGCCGGTGTCCCGTGCGGGGCGGTCCGCGACCTGGCGCAGGTGCTCTCGGATCCGCAGCTGGCGGCACGGATGATGGTACTGGGCATGACCCACCCGACGGCCGGCCAAATGCAGGTGCTGGGCGTGCCGGTCAAGCTGGGCGACAGCGCCGGCAGCGTCCGCACACCGCCGCCGACCCTCGGCGAGCACACACACGCCGTGCTCCGAGAGCTGGGGTACGACGCAAAGCGGATAGCGGTGCTGAAACAGGCGGAGGCGATTTGAAGCAGCCTTCGGCTCCCGACGACACGACAACCGCGGCGGGCCCACCGCTCAGGAACCGCCATCTCGCGTAGAATATCGGTATGCCTACACTGACTGTTGAAGGATACGGGACGTTCGACGTGCCCGACGGCAAGCGACTCGTCCTGGCCATTAAAGAGGACGCCAAGGTCGACATCCTGCATGCATGCGGCGGATACGCCCGATGCACCACGTGCCGCGTGGAGTTCATCGAGGACGAGCCGTCGAAGAAGGCGGCCGCCGAAAAAGCCATCCTCGAGGCCAAGGGCTTGACCGGTGTTCGCTTGTCGTGCCAGCTCCTCTGCGACCAGGACATGACGGTCCGTGCCATCAGCCGGCTGGAGGGCTCCGGCCGGACGGACCCCGGGGGCACCCCAGCGGAGACGATCACGCCGACGCCGGAATGGCTGTGATCGCTGGGTGGCGATACGCCACCGGCGCATTGCCACCCTCGGTGCCACGCGGCACCTTCACCACGACCTACTAGTCCTCGCCACTGCCAGTGCGCCCGCGCAGCTCCTTCACGTGGCTCCGTCTCCGCTTGACATCGAGCCGTTTCTCACGGGCCGCAGGACGAGGCTTCGTCGGACGCCGTATCTTGGGACGCCTCGACGCACGCTCCAGCAGCTCGGCGAGGCGCGCTCGAGCCTCGAGCCGGTTCTCCCCCTGAGTCCGGTGCTCACGGCTGTCGATCACCAGGATGCCATCCGACGAAACTCGACGACCAGATTGTGCGATCAGGCGTGCCTTGACGTCGGGCGCGAGGGATGACTTCGTCACGTCGAATCGAAGCTCGACGGCCGTCGCGACTTTGTTGACGTTCTGTCCCCCCGGTCCGGACGCGCGCACGAACCGCTCCGTTAGGACGCGTGCATCGACCGCCACGATGTCGGAGAGCTTGATCATGGTGAGCGCTCAGCCACCGCCAGCCGTCGCGCGGACTCAGTATCGGTCGCAATGCGGACTTCGGCATGCGCAACATCCGACTTCAGCCCACATTGTCGAGTGCCGCGCCCCGATCTTCACCGTGCCACGAACACCGGCAGCGCAGCGAGCAGAAACGCGAGCACGTGGTCCTCGGTCAGCTGGTCGAGCTCGATGCCATCGGCCAGCGGTCGCTCGGTGGTCGACACGCGCTTTCCGCGCAGATGGCTGACGACGGTCATGATGGTGACCGTGTCCTGATTCGCGTCCACGGCCAGGTCGATGAAGTCCTCGTGGTGCGTCTCAGACGTGAGCCGCACCGACCCCGCTGGTGTCGAGAGCTGGAAGGCGAGCTTCTCGACTTTGAGCACCGAGAGCACTTGTTGCACGACCGGCGTGGCGGTCTCCTGGATGAACCGCCGTGCCTGCACCTCGGCCACATCGGCCCGGGCGCGGCGCTCGGCGGCGCCCTGTCTGGCTCGCTCGACCATCGTCAGCACCCGTTGGCGCACCTCCGCTATTTCAGTCATCGTTCTGCGTCCTGCGAGGGGTCGCACCGGCCTCGTAAATCCGGACGAGCTCAACCAGCTTGTATCCGCGAGTCTGATAGGGCGGCACGATGCGTTCGGTGTGAAGATACTGGAGCATACCGTCGTCGGCGTAGTCGGGGGGGCCGACCTCCTCGAGATCGGAGAGTGCGTGCTGGAGGTCGGTCACGGTCATCATGGACTCAGTGAGGATTCGGGTCACCGGCAGCAGACCCAGCCACTTGGCCCGCACTGCGCGGTTCCGCGTGCGAAACTCGACGAACAGCTCATTGCTGATGAAGTTGTACTCGACGCCTGATCGGGACGACGGGACATCCTCGACGCGCAGGCAGGTCACCTGGTCCAGGTGCTGGAAAGCGTCGATCAGCGTCTGCGTGAACGCTCCATCACCGGACCACCTGGTCGTGTCGAGATCCATCTGCTGAAGTAGACAGGAGGCAAAAGACAGTCAGAAAGCTACACCAATATCCAGAAACGCAGGGCCTCCGTCATAGCCTCCTGAGATCGGACCCGATATGAGGCGGGCAATCAGACGCATGCTCAGCCGCTACTGGCGAAGCTCTCAAATTGCCTCCTGCCTCCTTTGAGATGCACGTTCGCCTCATCCCACCACCTCGATGACTCCACTCATCATCTCACGGTGCGGTGCACAGACGTAGGCCTGTCTGCCCAGCTGCTCCGGGACGCGAACACGCAAGGTCGCCGAGGCGTCGGCATCAAGATACGGCGTCTCGATCTCCCACCCCTCGATGGCGAGATTATGCGCAATTCCTGGGTCGAGGTTCCGCAGGATGAATCGCACCTCTTCACCAGCGCCGAGCCGGATCGTCGGATTGGGCACCGTGCCACCCTCGAGATAGAACGCCATGTCATGCGTCACAAGCGTGATCTCCCGGACCGCAACGGGCCGGGTACTAGCTCTCAGCGGCAGCAGGATGGACAGACACACGAGCGCCACCCCAGCCAGCAGCGCCCCGGCCGCCGCGCCGCGGGCGCCACCCCACCGCGGAGCCCGTCCAGGTTCCTGTCTATGTGTTGACGACATGATTCTCAACCTCTGCCCCGTTAGCTCTAGCCTCTAACCTCTAACCAATGACGAGACCCGTCACGTACATCACAGCCACACCTGCCAACAGCCCTCCCGCCACCGACGGCGTCGTCACATACCGGGCGACCGACGCCTCGCCCACTACCTGCCTGGCCAGCTGCACCACCACCTGCGCGATGGCGCCCGCGCCCAGAGCCAGGAACAGCACCGACCAGATAGGTGAATAGAAGAGTCCACCCACCCAGGCGCCGACGATCGTCGGCGCGCCACCCAAGACACCCAGACGCAGGAGCCGGCCCACACGCACCGGTTCCCTCGCCAGCGGTGCCACAATCGCCAGTCCCTCGGTGGTGTTGTGCAGCATGAATCCGACGATCAGCACCTTCCCGAGCGTCGCCTCTCCGAGCGCGAAGGCCGCGCCAATCGCCAGCCCCTCGCCCAAGTTGTGCAGACCGATACCGGTCGCCACCATCTGCGCCAGGACCCAGCCGTGCCCCCCCGACGCCACGGTGTCGCGCCGCCGCGCGCGCAGCCAGTCACCAACCATCTCGAGCCCGACGAAAGCCGCCAGCGCGCCAAACACGAACAACGCCACACCCTGGAGCGAGCTCGGCGTGAGTGCGGCGGCCGCGAGCCCGTCGTGCCCCGCCTCGATCAACAGGAACAACAACAGCCCGATCGTCAGCGCGATCAGGAAGTCGAGACCGGTCCGTCCGGCGCGCGAGACGAGCGGCAGCCACAACAGGCCGATCGCCACCGGAATGACACCCACATAGAGACCAATCAGCGTGAAGACGCCGAAGAACCCGGCATCCGGAGTCGGGGTCTCGACAGCCACCGCGACCTCATGGTCGAACGTGACACCGGTCGAGGTCACGAGCCGCAGCGCGTGCGCATCTCCCTGCACCCAGGGGTAGGGAATCGTCAGTGTCGTCCGACCCAGATGCGCCAGCGTGGTACCAGGGTCCGCGGTGAACGACCAGTACGCGTCGTCCACCTGGATTTGGGCAATCGTCACCGGGTCCGGACCGTCGTTGAGTACGGTCGTCACAATGCCCTCTGGACCGAGCTTGACCCGTTGAAACGCCAACTCCTCGACCGGGGGATAACCCTCGCCCCGCACCACATCAAGGGGACCGGTCCAGAACAGGATCCAGAGCAAACCGCCGAGCAACACGAGTGGGAGCACCGCCAGAGCCCAGAGCGTGGAGCCCCGAACCCGACCGTCCCCACCACTGTCGCGACCGTCGTCGTGGCTAGGTGTCACGGTCAGCCTCGGCCCTGAACAGACCCATCCATCCCAGTTCGGCAAACTCGGACTGATGGCCGTGGAACATGAAGTCGCCGGGATAGCGAAACGTGGTCTCGAGAATCGCCCGCTCGCCCTGACACAGCATGATGGTGTCGGTCGACTCGGATGTGGCCAGCGACGTCCCGGTGCGAAAAACGTCGAAGAACATTCCATGCAGGTGCAGGCTGTTAATCAGATCGAATTCCGTCAGGTTGACCACATAGATCCGCACGAGCTGACCGACCTGCACGCGAATCGGCTCCTGCATATAGAAGCTGGCGACGGTGTTGGCGGCGTACACCTCGTTCGCGGCATCGAAGTTCGTGTCGAAACCATTGAGCACCATGACCAGTTCGTCGGCCGGCGGTCGCGACACGTCCGACGGCGGATCGACGATGAAGGCACCATAGAGCCCCTTGTGGACATGCCGTTTCAGCGGGTTGGCGTGGCAGTGATAGAGATGCACACCGAACGGCTCCGCGTCGAACTCGTACAGAAACTTCTCCCCCGGCATGACCTGTTGCGCCGGAAGTGAGCCGTCCATCTCCGGTGGATGCCAGCCGTGGAAATGCAATCCGTGTGGATGCGACCCCTGGTTGACGAAGGTGATCCGCACATGGTCACCCGCCGTGGCCCGGATCGTCGGGCCCGGCACCTGCCCGTTGTAGGTCCACGCAGGAAAGAAGACACCGGGCGCGATCTCGATCTCCCGATCAACCGCGAACAGCTCATATTCGCGCAGCGTTGTACCATCCGACTTCGGCGTTTCGCGATAGACTTGCGCACGCTCGTCGGCCGGGAGATCGGAGAAATTCCAGGTGCGCAGGAACCGCGTCGGGTCGAAGAACTCGGTGGACACTCGGCCCACCGGCCCCATCGTGTCGCCGAGATGCACCGGTGCCGAGGCCACCGGATCCGACTCACCGGCCGCCGAGCCCTGCGAGGCCAGGGCGACGCCGCCGGTCAGTGAACCGAGCCCCGCCAGACGGAGCCACGCGCGACGTGACCAATGCCTGGTTTTTTGATCTACTCGTTTTTTTGTTTGAGTCATTGATAGTTTTATTTTGATAAATCAAAATATAGATCAATGACCCAGGAAAGTCAAACAAGGATTCACTAGCCGATGCTCCCCTCAAGCACCGTCGAAAACTACCTGAAGGCGCTCTATAAGGCCGAGGCGTCACTCGAAAAGAAGGCCCTGGTGCCGATGGGGCAGCTGGCAACCGCGGTGCGGGTGGCCCCGGGGACGGCGACCACGATGATCAAGGCGCTCGCCGACTCGGGTCTGGTGAAGTACGAGCCGTATCTCGGCGTCCGGCTGTCACCAGCCGGGACCAAGCTCGCCGCACTGGTGCTGCGGCGGCACCGGTTGGTTGAGCAGTTCCTGGTCGAGGTCATGGGCATGAGCTGGGCCGAGGTCCACGAAGATGCGGAGCAGCTGGAGCATGTCGTCTCGGACCGGCTGATCGAACGGATGGACGCGATGCTCGGATACCCTTCGGTGGACCCGCATGGCGACCCGATTCCCACGGCTGACGGCGCCGTGGAGTCGTTCCGGTACCACTCGCTGTTGACCTGTCCGCTGTGTTTCTCGGTGAAGATGGTCCGGGTGGCCGACCAGGACACCAGCTTTCTCCGGTTCCTCGATGAACACGATCTCAGGCCAGGCCGGTCGATCGAGGTCCTCGTCCGAGACGCGGCAGCCGATAGCGTACAGCTTCGCGTCGGCGACGAGCGCCAAATCACGATCGGCACAAATGCGGCGTCGAAGATCCTGGTCGAGGCGGTGTGAAGTTCGGCGTCGTGTCTGACCGACGTCGTCAGTCGGAACCGACGCCAGCCGACCCCTTGGGAACCACGTCGAGCGACAGCTCGCGGTAGGTCGCGTACGATGAGGGAGTTTCCCAGACCGTCACCCGCACAACCGACAAACCGGATGCCTTCGCGTGGTCGTGGATGAGCTGCGCCAGACACTCAGCGGTCGGGTTGGTATCGACGAGAAAGACCGGCTCACCTAGCGCCTGCAGCGACTCGACAAGCGGGTCGTCGCGACGGAGGATCATCTTGTGGTCGAGCTCGCGGTCCACCCAACTCTTCACGACGCGCTTGATGTCGCTGAAATCACACACCATGTCGCGCTCGTCGAGCGCCGCGGTGCACACCTCGATCTCGGCGACGGCGTTGTGGCCATGCGGATGCTTGCAGACCCCGTCGTGATCGAGCAACCGGTGACCGTAGCAAAACTCGATGCGCTTGGTGACGGAGTACATCTGGTCGGATGGTAGTGAAACCCGGGAAAGACGGTCAACAACGGCCGGTGGCTGTGCTCTGCTCGGGCGGTCTGGACAGCGCGGTGCTGATCGCCCATCAGACGTGCGACGCCCGGGTCCACCCCGTGTATGTTCGCGCAGGCCTGGCGTGGGAGCCGCGGGAACAATCCGTCCTGTCTAGGTTGCTGGCCGCATCGCCGTTCGTGGGCCGTGTCGAGCCTCTGACGCGCCTCGACGCGCCAGTACGCGATCTGTACGCCCCGACCCACTGGGCCGTTCGGGGCAGGCCACCGGCATTCGACACGCCGGACAGCGACGTCTATCTGCTGGGACGCAACGTCACGCTGCTCGCCAAAGTCGCTCTGCTCTGCGCCCAGCGGCGGCTCAGCGTCATCGCGCTGGGACCCCTGTCCGGCAACCCCTTTCCGGATGCCACACCGGCGTTCTTCGATGCGATGGCACGGGCGCTGTCACTCGGCCTGGACCACGAAATCCAGATCGTCTCGCCGTTCGGGTGCTTCACCAAGACCGAGGTGATCAGACTGGGACTCGAACTCGGGGTGCCGTTCGAACTAACCCTGTCCTGCATGAGCCCGGCCGACGAACGGCACTGCGGGCGATGTAGCAAGTTCCGTGAACGGCTTCAGGCATTCGACGCCGCTGGCATTGCCGACCCCGCGGAGTATGCGCCGATGTAACGAGCGGACTATCCTGGACGTGATCGGGCCTGCCGCTCCAACTCGGACATCAACGCCTCACGGCGGTGCACCAGCTGTCGTTGGGTGCGCCGCCCGTGTTCGGACCCGACGACATACTCACAGAAAATCGGAAAGGCAATCGTCGAGTCGCAGTAGGCAACCACGGCGTCCGACAGCATGCCGGGGTTGACCTTGCCCCAGCTGACCGCCTCGGACGGTGTGGCCCCCGAGAGCCCACCCCACACCACCTGGTCGGTCGTAATCTGGACGAAATACTCGCACCCGCCCTTCGGAATGCCATAAATCTCACACAGTGTCGGCTGTCCCTGCAGGTAAAAATTCTTGGGCGAGCCTCCGCCGAGAATCAAGCATCCGTTCCGGGTGCCGTCCAGGATGATCGCCGCCACCTCGTTCACGTCGCGGCTCGGGTCGATGGCACAGCCCCCGCCGTGCAGCAGGTCGTGGGCCGCGAGGTTCATCCCGATCGAGCTGTCACCTGGCGACGATGTGTAGATCGGCACGCCCGCCGCCGCCGCGCTCGCCACAACCGAGTGTCGCTCACACTCGGGGTACCGGCTCATCAGGTCCAGGCCGAGCGCATAGTGGAGCGTGGCCGAGGACACCGGTCCGGCGAACGCCTGCCGACCGAGAAACTCGCGCACATAGGCGTCGGTCTCGAGCAATACCTGAGCCGGAAACAGGATGTCGTAGATCCGGATCACGCCGTCCTCGTGCAGCTCCACGTCGTCGAGAAACGGCGAGCCACGGTGCAACGTGAAGTTCAGGGCGTAATGCAGGTCGTGGTAGAGGTTGGCGCCGGTGCTGATTACGAAATCGACTAGCCCTCGCTCCATCAGCTCGATCACACACCCACCGAGTCCGGCCGGTGTCAGGGCGCCAGCCACGGTCAGCCCAATGGTGGTGTCGTTCGCCGGGTCCAGCATTCTGTCCGCAAAGACATGACATGCCTCGGACAGACGACCGGCATTGAACGCCTGAAATCCCTCGTCGACCAGTCGTCGCACGTCGACGCTCCCGCGGGGCCGGTAATACCGGATCGGGTCGCCGCTCAGATGTCGAGTGGTAGACGACGGTCCTGACGGGCTTGGTGTGCGATGGGGCACGCGGTGCCTCTGCGAACACGGGCGGCCGTGCCAACCTTGGAGCTACCAGGCCGACCGACACCGTGTGGCAAAAGTGTAGCACGGTCCCTTGACAGGACCGGATGAGGGGGGAAAGGTACGTGGGGTGCGCGGGTCCCACTGGCGGAACCCCGGCGGCGCGGTCGTATTTCAGGAGGCGAATTGAGCGACAGCACCCCACCGACCGGCCGCCGCGACGAGACCAATGTGCCGGATCGTTTCAAGTGGCTCGTCCAGTCACCCTTGCATTCCGGTCTGGTCCGCTTTCTGCACTCCAGAACCAACGAGGCGTTTGGCGTCGAGGTGTTGATGCAGCGCTTCGGCCGATTGCGGCAGGACGTCGAGAACTGTGTACGGGAGCTGGTCTGGTTCGAACTGGCCAGACGGGCGCCGGGGCCGAGGTTACGCTACGAGGCGGCCCGGCCCGGCGACAGCATCACCTGCCGCCTGCTTGATGACTTCATGGAGCAACCGGGGGCCCTCAGCAGCGAGGACCGCTCGCCCGCCGTGCAGCACTTTCGAGAGATGATCGGCAATGACGAGAAGATGCTGGTCGTCTTCGAGGAAATCCGGACGGCCGCCAAGTCGGACATCTCGGTCTTGATGCTCGGACCGACCGGCTCCGGCAAGGAGGTCGTGGCGCGGATGATCCACGAGCTCAGCCGGCGTAGATCTGATCGTTTGCAAGCGATCAATTGCGCGGCGTTGCCAGACAGCCTGTTCGAGTCGGAGTTGTTCGGCCACGAGAAGGGGGCGTTCACCGGAGCACACGATCGGAAGCCGGGCCGGATCGAGTTGGCTCACAACGGGACGCTCTTTCTCGACGAGATCGGCGACCTCTCGATGGTGGCGCAGGCCAAGCTGCTTCGGGTCCTCGAGGACAAGCGGGTGGAGCGGTTGGGTGGACACCAGAGTATCGAGGTGAACTTCCGGCTGATCTCGGCCACTAACCGGCCCCTCGACCAATGGGTGCGGGACGGGCGATTCCGAGAGGACCTGTACTACCGGATCAACGCCTTCTCGATCCGGCTGCCGTCATTGCGCGAACGGGCCTCGGATATCCCACTCCTCGCACAGCGGCTGCTCGTCCGCTACTGCGACGCGAACGGCCTCGCGGTGGACAGCAAGGCGATCGACCAGGGCGCGCTGGACCTCCTGGGCAGATATCACTGGCCGGGCAACATTCGCGAGCTCGAAAGCACGGTCTCACGCGCCGCGGTGTCGGCACCCGGCGACGTGATCCGGGCTGAAGACGTACACTTTCTGCATTCGTTTGAGCCGGTCGAGGCGCCGCGAGAGCAGCTCTCGTCGCTGCGCGACGCCGAGCGGGTGCACATTCAGGTCGTGCTGGAGGCGGTCGCCTGGAACAAGAAGCGGGCGGCCAAGATCCTCGAGATCAGCCGTGGCACCCTCTATCGCAAAATCCTTAAGTACCAGATGGAACCCGGCGGAACCAAGCCGCCTGCCACGGCACCACCCGGCTCCGGATAGGACGCTTGGATCGGGGGACTCTCTAGAGGGTTTGCTGGCATCGAGAACCGCCCATCCTGGACATCGGGTCTACGCCCTTGAATCGTTGCAAGCGAAGAAGCGAGGAGATTTTGAACGACTGCTGGCGAATGCCCTCCGGTTTTCTTCTGACTACTGACTTCCGACTTCTACCTTCTTGGGTGGGACCTAGCGGTCGACCGGGTCGTCCGGATCAATCCAGTCGGCGCGCCGGCCAGAGATCCCGGTCAATACCAGCGCGGCGCCCGTAGCCCCACCGATCAGCCCCAGTCCATCGGTCAGCCAGCTCTCCCACCGGTAGTCGCCAACGGCGATCACCGCCGCCGGTGTCAGCAGCACGAGACCGACAACCAGCGCCGGTTTGCGGCTCAGCGCCACCCGCAGCAGCACTCCGCGTGTGCGCCTCATGCCCGAGCCTTCCGCATCATCCCGCTCAAATGCCGGTGCTGTGGAATCCGCCATCGACCACCAAGACCTCGCCGGTGACCCCACGCCCTCCCGGGCCCAGGAGAAACCTGGCCGCCTCGGCCACCTCCTCGGCATCGACGGTTCGACCAAGCGGCGACCGATCGCGATAGTGGTGCAAGATCTCGCTGAACCCGGCGATGCCAGCGGCGGATAGCGTCTTGATGGGTCCCGCCGAAATAGCATTGACCCGGACGTTGCGTGACCCGAGGTCACTCGCCAGGTACCGCACGACCGCCTCGAGCGCGGCCTTGGCCACCCCCATCACGTTGTAGTTCGGGAATACACGCTGGCTGCCCAGGTAGGTCAGCGTGAGGATACTGCCACCGCCCCGATGCGCCATCAGCGGCGCCGCGGCGCGCGCTAACGCAACCAGCGAATAGGCGCTGATGTCGAGCGATTGTAGAAAATCATCACGCGACGTCTCGAGAAACGGCTCGGAAATTGCCGCGCGCGACGCGAATGCCACGGCGTGAACGAGAAAGTCCACTCCGCCCCGCTCGCGCTCGACCGTCGCGAACAAATCGCGCACCTGCCCGTCGCTGGTGACGTCACAGGGCACGATCAAGGGTGGTTGGCGCAACGTGGCACCAAGCTTGCGGACGTTGCCCTCGAGCCGCTCCGTCGCATACGACAGCGTGAGCTGCGCGCCCCCGGCATCCATCGCCTGGGCGATCGCCCAGGCCAGCGAGCGTTTGTTCGCTATCCCCACGATCACGCCGTGGGTTCCAGAGAGCTCGCTCACCGATGTGCTCGGTTCTAGACCGGCGCTCGGTCGAGCCTGCCGGATTGGCTGTGCGTGGTCGCTACCGGGCACGGCCCTTGCCACGGTCGCGCGGCCGGCCCTTTCCAGGCCGATCCGAACGACCCGGGTTCGTCGAACTTTTGGCCTTACGCTGTCGTGGGGGACGTGACCCGTTCTGTCCTTGTCCGACCCCGCCGAACAGTACGTCATTAGCGTCGGCGCGGTTGCCGTTCGGCTGCCCCTGGGATTTGCCACCAGGCCGACGTGGTCGCCGAGGCCCGCCGTCGCGACTGGCGGCCTCCCGAATCGTGAAGACCGGCGCCACTCGGACGGGCGGCGGCGTGCCCTCCGGTCGTTCAAGCGTCGCGCGAATCAGCGGTCGTCTTACCGAATCGACCAAAGACGACTCGGCGGACGTGACCGCCGGGGGCGGTTCGGGCGGTGCCTCAGGCGCCGCAAGCTCGGGGTCCGCCGAAGCCTGCAAGGCCGGCGCGGGTCCGGCAGTACCGGCACTCGACAACGCGGCGACCAGTCTTGTCTGGCGTCGCGGTGGAACCCGGGCAGCCTTGTAGGGATGCTCCGTGTCACAGGTCGTACACCGAGTCAGTTTGATCTCGTCGCCCACGAGGGCGACCACGGCGTGATTGGTGACACGGCGTTCTCGTGGGCAATAGTCATCCAAGACTTCACCCAGGCCATGTTGATGCTGCTCCATGAATCCCTCTCAGGCAATAGGTTGGTTCAATGCGGCGGGACAGCTCAGCGGTAGGTTGAGCGAGACGGACCGGGAGCGGCAACGCCGCGGCCCAAGAAAGCCGTCACGCATGTCAGACACAGACCCGAGGTACGAAAGCGCGAAGCACCTGTTTCGTCGCTTCAGGAAGAAGGCTCGCTGATTCGCAGCAGGACGGTGACACAGCTTGCCCGGCGACGATACACCCGCCATGCGGGGCTCGCCGAGCGGCTGCGAATCGTAAGGCTATTGTACTACGCCTTACCCGTTCCGCAACCGGTCAGGCATCAAGGCCGTGTCTAGGCTCACGGCTTGGGGCCGGCCACGACGCGCCGCTCGTCCACCCATCGGCGAGCCTCGAGGAGCGCAGACGCCACCGCATCTGGCGCTGTCGACTGCGGGGTCTGCCGCGCCGTCACCGATCCCCGCGCCGTGATCCGTCCGGCGGCATCGGCATCCAACCGCTCGTGATACTGCCGCCAGTCATCCGATGATAGCGACGCGAAGTCACGGTTCGTTGCCAGCAGGTCTCGCACCATGCGCCCAACAACCTCGTGGGCCTCCCTGAATGGCACGCCGCTGGCCACCAGCAGATCCACGACGTCGGTGGCCAGGGCCAGCCCGGACGCCGCGGACTCCGTGCGCACGGAGTCGAGGGCAAGAGACCGCACGACGGCGGTGGTCGCCCGGGTCGAGTTCCGCACCGTGATCTCGGCGTCGAACACCACCTCCTTGTCCTCCTGTAGATCCTTGTTGTACCCGCTTGGCAGCCCTTTCATCGTGGTCAGCCACCCGGTCAGGTGGCCAATGACGCGGCCGGTCTTGCCACGCACCAGCTCGAGCGGGTCGGGGTTCTTCTTCTGCGGCATCAAGCTGCTGCCGGTGGTGACCGCATCGGCCAGTTTGAAGAACCCGAACTCTTCGCTGGCGAAGATCACGAGATCCTCGGCCAGCCGACTCAGGTGCACCATGGTCCCCGCGCATGCATGAAGAAACGCCGAGACGAAATCCCGGTCCGCGGTCGCGTCGAGACTGTTGGCGACCACCCGGGAAAATCCCAGGCGGTCGGCCAGAGCAGCCGTGTCGATGGCATAGCTGGCGCCGGCAACCGCGCCGGACCCCAGGGGCAACGCGTCGGCCTCCTCACGGGCAGTCTCCAGACGACGGTGGTCCCGTCGCAACGCGACGGCGTGCGCCAGAAAGTAGTGCGCCACCAAGATTGGCTGCGCCCGTCGGAGATGCGTGTAAGACGGCATCAACGCCGGCCCGGCGGCCTCGGCGCGGCCGACCAGGGCATCGACCAGCGCCACGAGCTCGCGCTGCAACCCCACGGTGCGACGACGCAGATAGAGACGCAGGTCGAGCGAGACCTGCTCGTTGCGCGAGCGCCCGGTGTGCAGGCGCTTGCCCGCGTCTCCGACCCGTTCAATCAGCTGTCGCTCGACGAACGCGTGAACGTCCTCGTCAGGCCCTTCAACAAAACCGGGGTCGGCACGACCCCGCTCTCGGATTTCTTCCAGAGCCGTTCGGATCGCGATCGCCTCGCTGCGGGACAGCACCTCGGCCCCGGCCAACGCCTCGGCCCACGCCAGACTGCCCGTCACGTCATCCTCGAACAGGCGCCGATCAAACCCAAACGAGGCCTGGAAGGCGAAGACCTCGTCGTCAGGAGGTGCGTCGAACCGGCCGGACCACAGATGTGTCATGGATACGCTCTCGAAGGCTGCGCCAGGACGCTCGCCTACCTCCGGGCTTCAGGCTTCGAGCGCTGGGCGCTCGGGTCGACCGCCGGCGCCACCTTGGCACTGGACTCCCGTGCTGCGGCCAGCTCAACCGGCAAACCCCAGATTTTGATAAAGCCCTCCGCGGCGCTGTGGTCGAACTGATCCCCCTCGTCGTAGGTGGCGAGCGCCTTCTCATAGAGCGCGTACGGCGACCTGCGCCCCACAACCCGGCAACTGCCCTTGAACAGTTTGAGCCGGACACTGCCGGTCACACGCTGCTGCACGTCGGCGACCAGCGCATCAATCGCGCGCCGGGTTGGCGTAAACCACAGGCCGTTGTAGACGAGGTCCGCATACTCGGACGAGAGCCGGCGCTTGATCCGCTCGAGGTCTTTCGGGATGACCAGGGTCTCGAGCTCGCGATGGGCTGTGTGTAGTGCGACCGCCGCTGGAGCCTCGTAGATCTCCCTGGACTTGATGCCGACAAGCCGGTTCTCGACCATGTCAATTCGGCCCACACCGTGGGCGCCGACGATCGTCTCGAGACTCCCGATCAGCTCGACCAGCGGCATCGCGACGCCGTTGACCGCGGTCGGGACGCCCTGCTCGAAGTCCAACTCGACCTGGGCCGGTGCATCGGGCGTGTTAGCTGGCGACTTCGTCAGCGTGTAGACCTCCTCGGGAGGCTCCGTCCATGGGTCCTCGAGGACACCGCACTCGATCGATTTGCCCCAGAGATTCGCGTCAGTGCTGTACGGGCTGTCGACCGAGACGGGCACGGGAATACTGCGCTCGCGCGCGTACGCGATCTCGGCTGGACGCGACATGCCCCATTCCCGGGCCGGTCCCACCACGCGGATCGACCGGTTCAGCGCGCGCGCCGAGACGTCAATCCGGACCTGGTCATTCCCCTTGCCTGTGCAGCCGTGAGCGATCGCGCCGGCCGACTCCATCTTCGCGATCTCTACCAACTGCTTCGCGATCAGCGGACGACCGAGCGCTGTCGCCAGCGGATACTGGCCCTCGTAGAGCGCGCCCGCCTGCAACGACGGCAGAACATATTGCTCAGCGAATTCGGCGCGCACGTCGAGCACGTGGCACCGGACCGCACCGACCGACATCGCCCGCTCACGAACGTCGTCGAGCTCCTTCCCCTGACCCAGATCCAATGTCACCGCCACGATCTCTGCCTGATACTTTTCCGCCAGCCACGGAATAGCGACCGAGGTGTCGAGACCGCCGGAGTATGCGAGTACAATCCGTTCCATAGCTCTATCCCTGTTGCTCCCTCATTTGCTCTCACCCCACAGAAGTCAGGAGGCAGACGCGCTACCCTCCTATCTTCTCGGGACCCTCCACTACCCCTTTGCCCAGCGCTCAAGCCGCCGTTCTAGGCTCCTGGCGCTGCGCTCGGTGCGCATCACGGCCAGTATCGTGTCGTCCCCTGCCACGGTGCCGACGAGCTCGGGCCACGCGGCCTGGTCGAGCGCAAAGGCCAGCGGCTGCGCCTGCCCCGGGTCGGTCTTCAGGACGAGCAACTGCTGGACCCTGTCGACCCGGCATAAATACTCCACGATCGCCCGCCGCACGCGGTCACCCGTGACGGCCGTTGACGGAATCTCGGTCTGGACCCTCTGATACGCACCGTCCACCGCTCGCTTGACGAGCCCAAGGTCCTTGATGTCCCGCGAAATCGTCGCTTGTGTCGCCGTGATCCCCCGTGCGGCCAGCTGCTGCCTGAGCGTGGCCTGGCTGCGTACGACTTGCCGAGACACGAGTTCAAGGATGGCCGATTGCCGATAGGTTTTCATATTTATGCAAGACCATGCATTATTATCCATCCCCTAATCGAATGTCAAGCGCGGGCGGCGCTCGACGATTATTTGGTTGACCGTGGTCGGTTGCTAGGCGTATAAATAACCTAAGGTTGGTATAAATATACATGGCAGACGTTATCTCCATTGGGATAGCCGGCGCGACCGGGTACGCAGGGCAGGAGCTGATCAGGTTGGCAGCGCGGCACCCGGCGGTCCGGATCACGACGGCGATGGCCTCCGGCGACACCGACACCGTCCGAACGCTGCCCGCCCTGGCCCGGGTCTGGGACGGAGAGATTACGCCGCTGGCGGTTGACCGGCTGGCGGCCGAGACCGAGGCCGTGTTCATGACGTTGCCGGACTCCGTGGCCGCGGTGGTCGGTCCGGCGCTGGTGACACGCGGCGTGCGGGTATTTGATCTGTCCGGCACGTTTCGGTTACGGGACCCGCAGCAACGCCGCCGCTGGTATCCCACAACGCCGGATCTTGCAGTATCGGTCGTATACGGCCTGACCGAGCATTATCGATCAGCGTTGCCTGACGCGCAGCTGATCGCCTGTCCTGGATGCTATCCGACGGCGGCGGTCCTGACACTCCGGCCGCTGATCGACGCCGGTCTGCTCGAGGGCGACATCGTTATCGATGCCAAGTCGGGCATCTCCGGCGCCGGCAAGAGGCCGTCCGAGCGAACTCACTTCTCGGAGTGCCACGGCAATGTCGCTGCCTATGGCCTCTTCGAGCACCGGCACGGCGCCGAGATCGAGCAGGAGCTCAAGCAGTCCGTCACGTTTACACCACACCTCGTCCCGCTGGACCGTGGCATTCTCGAGACGATTTACGTGCGCGTTCGACGTACCGTCAGCGAGACGATGGTGGCAACCACACTTGAGCACGCCTATGCGGACGCGCCGTTCGTACGGCTCACGGGTGACGCGTTGCCCGAAATCAAACACGTCACGCACACCAATTTCTGCGACATTGGCTGGAAGATCGACATTCCGTCGAGGCGGCTGGTGCTTGTCGCCTGTCTGGACAACCTGATCAAAGGCGCCGCCGGTCAGGCGCTGCAAAATCTCAATGTCGCGTTCGGGTTGGACGAGACCACGGGGCTGTCATGACAGGGCAGTCAGGCACGACCGTACTCAAGCTCGGTGGCGAGCTGCTAGAAACGCCGGACGGGTGCCGCTGCGTCGCCATGGCGATTTTCCGCCTCGCGGCACGGTCCCCACTCGTCGTCGTGCACGGTGGTGGGCGCGAGGTCGACGCGGAAATGGCGGCCAAGGGGATCCCCAAGCGAGCTGTCGATGGACTTCGTGTGACCGACGCGGCCACCCTCGATGTCGTCGTCGAGGTGCTGGCGGGCCGCGTCAATACGCGGCTCCTGGCCGCGACCAGGGTCGCCGGCGTGCAGTCGGTCGGACTGACCGCCGCCGACGCCGGCGTATCGACTATACAGCGGGCCGAGCCCTACACGACGGCCGAGGGAACCGTCGTCGACCTGGGTTTCGTGGGACAGCCAACAGGGACCGATCGACCCGTGGTGCTGGACCAGCTCTGCCGCGCGGGTCTCGTGCCGATCGTTGCCAGCATCGGCGCCGACGGCGGCGGACAATTACTCAACGTGAACGCCGATACGTTGGCCGGACATCTCGCCGGGCGCTTGGGCGCCGCGCGCCTCCTGATCGCCGGCGGCACCGCCGGCGTGCTGGACGAGCAGGGTCAGACAATCCCGTCGATGGATATGAAGATGATGCAGCGGCTCATCACCGACGGCGGGGCAAGCGCCGGCATGGTCGCCAAGTTGATTGCGTGTCGCGAGGCCCACCGCACTGGTGTAGGCCGAATCGACATAGTCAAAGGCACGCACACCGACGACCTTGGCACCAGTCCGGGCACCACGATCTCCTGCGCTGGCTCGGAGGTGGCGCAGGCAGGTTAAGAACAGACGATGGCTACCCAAGGACAGGACATACAGACAGTCGAGACGGAGCACCTGCTACAGGTATACAGACGCGTGCCGATCGTGCTCACGCACGGTGCGGGCAGCTATGTCTACGACGTCGACGGGCACGCATATCTAGACTTCCTCTCCGGGCTCGGCGTCGCCTCGCTGGGGCACGCGCACCCGGGACTGGCCACGGCGCTAGGGGAGCAGGCCCGCGCGCTGCTGCACACCTCGAACCTGTACTTCCATCCCCTCCAGGGGCAGGTCGGACGCCGGCTGACGGCACTGTCCGGTCTGCCGCGCTCCTTCTTCTGCAACAGCGGCACGGAAGCAGTTGAGGGCTGCCTGAAGTTCGCGCGCCGATACTGGCACACGCGCGGTGAAACCGCGCGCACCCGGTTCGTCGCCCTGGAGCGGTCGTTTCACGGCCGCACCTTCGGATCGCTGTCGGTCACCTGGGAACCTGGCTATCGCGCCCCGTTTGAGCCGCTGCTCCAGGAGGTCACCTTCGTGTCACCGACCGACCCCGACGCCCTCGATTCGGCGGTGAGCTCCGACGTGGCCGCCATCATCCTCGAACCGATCCAGGGTGAGGGGGGCGTTTGGCCGTTGTCACTCGAGTTCGCCGACGCGGTCACTGCGGCCTGCGAACGGACCGGCACCTTGCTGATCGCGGACGAGATCCAATGCGGACTGGGCCGGACCGGCGCGCCCTTTCACTCCGCCATGCTGGGGTTGCGTCCCGATCTGATGGCCCTCGGAAAGGCGCTGGGCGCGGGAGTGCCGATCGGAGCGATCTTGATGAGTCAGAGGGTAGCGGATGCGATCTCACCGGGTGACCACGGCACGACATACGGCGGCAACCTCCTGGCCTGTCGGGCTGCGCTGGTTTACCTCGACGCGCTTGAACATGGCGGCCTGGACCGGGTCCGGGTCGCCGGGGCGCGGCTGGCAGACGGCCTGCGAGCGCTGGCGACCCGCCATCCCGTAATCACGGACATCCGCGGCGCCGGACTCATGCGCGGCCTCGAGATGACCGAGGCGGCGGCAACGCGGGTCGTCGACGTAGCGTTGGCCCATCGACTCCTGATCAACCGCACGGCGGGACGGGTGGTGCGACTGCTCCCTCCGCTGACTGTCTCAGATCCAGAGATTGACGAAGGCCTGCAGATTCTGGATACGGTCCTGAGTGACGTGCGATGATCGCAATGAAAGAGACCCATCCCCGAACGCTCCGACGAGACCCGTTCCCGACGACCACGGCCGAGATCCGGGCGGCAGGTAGCGCCGACGTGGCGGCCATCAGCCAACTCGTGACCGCGAATATTGGCCTCGGACATCTCTTGCCGCGCACACCAGAGGAGATCGGGCGCCACGTGTCCCGGTTTCTCGTCGCAAGCCTCAACGGCACCGTGCTTGGATGCGGAGAGCTGGCGCCCCTCAGTGGAAGACTGTCCGAGGTCCGTTCACTGGTCGTGACCACCGGTTCGCGCGGGGCTGGCATCGGCACCGCCGTCCTGGCGGAGCTCGTCGCCGGGGCCCGCCGGAAGGGCGTGCCGCGTCTGTGTGCCTTCACCCACGTGCCACATCCCTTCGTGGCAATCGGTTTTTCGATCGTGCCGCACACCTGGCTGCCAGAGAAGATCATGACCGACTGCCAGGGGTGTGAGTGGTTCCGACGCTGTCAGCAGTACGCCGTCGTCATCGAGCTCGATTGGGGTCAGAGCGGACCAAGCAGCACCGCGAGGACGATGTGATGAGCGAGCGCATTACAGGTGGCATCACCGCGCCGGCGGGCTTCACGGCCGCCGGGGTCGCGTGCGGCATTAAACCAGCCGGGCTGGACCTCGCGCTGATCGTCTCGACACCCGCAGCGCGGGCGGCCGGCATCTTCACGACCAACCTGGCAGTGGCGGCACCGGTGGTGGTCACCCGCGAACACCTTCGGCGGTCGCAGGGCACCGTGTCGTCCATCATCGTCAACAGCGGGTGCGCAAATGCCTGCACAGGCGACCAGGGGCTGGCGGTTGCCCGGGCGATGGCGACCGACACGGCCCGCGCCATCGGAGGCCCGTCAGAACAGGTCCTTGTCTCGTCTACCGGTGTCATCGGCGTTCAGCTGGATGGCGAGAAGCTACGCCACGGCATCACGCACGCCGTCGGAGCGCTCGGTCGCGAGGGGCATGGCGCGGCGGCCAAAGCCATCATGACGACCGATCGGTGGCCAAAGGAGGCGGCCGTCCGCACCTCGACACCCGCCGGTGTGTTCCACGTCGGCGGGATGGCCAAGGGCGCGGGGATGATCGAACCGAACATGGCCACCATGCTGGGGTTCCTGACCACGGACGCCGATGTCGGGCCGGACCTGCTGAAGAGCGCGCTCGTGGAGGCAGCCGACGACACATTCAACGCCATCACGGTCGACGGCGAGACGTCGACCAACGACATGGTCTTGCTGCTGGCCAGCGGCCGTTCCGGGGTTCGGATCGAAGAATCCGACTACCCGACGTTCGTCGATGCACTCCGCACGGTGTGTCGAGAGCTGGCGCTCGCCGTGGTCACGGGGGGCGAAGGCGCCACCAAGCTAGTCATGATCACCGTCACCGGCGCGCGCACGACCAACGACGCCAAGCACACCGCGCGCGCGATTGCCAACTCCCCGCTAGTGAAGACGGCGGTGCACGGTGGCGACCCGAACTGGGGCCGCTTGGTGGCGGTCGCAGGACGAGCTGGTGTCGCCTTTAACCTCGAACGCGCGCGGGTCCGGATCGGCGAGGCCGAGCTGTTCCGAGACGGGCAGGTCTTCGCCGACGGGGAGCCGGCCGCTGCCGAGCACCTGAAGGGGTCGAAGGTGACCATCGGGGTCGACGTGGGCGCCGGCGGCAATGGGACCGCCACGGTGTGGACCTGTGACCTCAGTGCTGAGTACGTCCGCATCAACGCGGACTACCGAACGTGACGCTCATCAGTAGTCAGCAGGCAGAAGGCAGAAGGCAACGACCCGTAGGGATTGGCATTTCTCGAACCAGACGCCGGCGAAGCCGTCCTGCTTCCTTCTGACTACTAACTTCTATCTTTGGACTCCTCCGGGCTCTCTCCAGGACCGAAACACACTCCATGGACACGATGAGCACCACGAACGCCATGCCGAACGAGCCCATCTCGTCGGAAGTAGCCAGCATTGCGGGCCGCACCTATCTGTCGGTGCTCGACCTCTCGCCCGACACGCTCGAGGCCTGCCTCATGCTGGCCGGACGATTAAAGCGGGAGCGGCGGTTGGGAGCCGAGGCGCCGACGGCACAGGCGCTGGCTGGACACACGCTGGCGCTGCTCTTCGACAAGCCATCGCTGCGGACCAGGACCGGCTTCGAGATCGCGATGCGGGAGCTCGGCGGGCACGTGAGCTGTCCGCCGTCCACCGACGCCCTCGGCACCCGTGAATCACTGGCAGACGTCGCACGTACCCTCGAGCGGTGGGTGTCGGTAGCCGCGATCCGAACCTTCGAACACACACGACTGCGCGAGTTCGTCGAGGCCACCACGCGGCTACACATCGTGAACGCCCTGACCAATGAGGAGCACCCCTGCCAGGCGCTGGCCGACTGTCTGACCCTGCACGAGCGATACGGTGCGTTGCGGGGACGCACGCTAGCCTATGTCGGCGACGGCAACAATGTGGCCACCTCGCTGACCCACGCCGCAATGATGCTGGGTCTGAACCTGCGACTGGCGTCGCCCAAGAACTTCGCCCTGTCGGATGAAACGCTCGACTCGGCCCGCCGGGTGGCCCGTCACGGCGCCCAAGTGGTGCAGGTGCAAGACCCGGTCGAGGCGGTTCGGGGCGCCGACGCCGTCTACGCCGATGTCTGGACCTCGATGGGACAGGAGGCGGACCAGACCCGCCGCCATGCCATGTTCCAGGAGTATCGGATCACACACGCGCTCATGGCCGAGGCCAACGACGACGCCGTCTTCATGCACTGTCTGCCGGCGCACCGGGGTGAAGAAGTCGACGCGGACGTCCTGGAGGGCCCGCGCTCCGTTGTCTTCGACCAGGCGGAAAACCGTCTCCATACCCAGAAGGCGTTGTTGCTGATGATGCTAGGCGGCGTTGAGCCCGAGCACAACAGCATCTAGTCCGAGCCTCACAGGCCCTCAGCTTCTGGGGCTGCCCATATGGCGCAAGCCTTTAGGCCTGCGCTGGCACGGCAGATGCCGTGCGCCACGAAAGCTACCCGCCGCGGCTACGTCTGCGTCAGCTCCGCGGCCGCCTGCTCGACCTTTTCGGCAAGCTTCCGGCGATGATCGGTCAGACGCGCACGGACCGCCGGATCGGCCAGAGCAAGGATCTGCGCCGCCAGCACCGCCGCGTTCGTCGCCCCCGCCTTTCCGACGGCGACCGTGGCCACTGGAACGCCCGGCGGCATCTGGACGGTCGACAGGAGCGCGTCGAACCCGCCGAGTGGAGACGAGTCGATCGGCACGCCGATCACCGGAACAACCGTGTGCGCCGCGACCACACCGGCCAGGTGTGCAGCCGCGCCCGCTCCCACCACGAAAACCTGCACGCCGCGCCCGAGTGCCACCTCCATCACGCGCATTACGCGGTCCGGAGATCGATGGGCGGAGGCCACCGTCATGTCGCACGTGATCCCGAGCTCGCGCAACGTGCGAACGGTGTTAGTCATCACGTCGGCATCCGACCCCGACCCCATCAGGACCTGCACCTGCAGATCACCCATCACTCGCCCCTTTCTGCTAACGAAGCGACGCCTCAAAGCGCCCGGACGACGGTCGGCTACCGATCGCGAGTAACGCGTTTCTTACAGCCAGGCCACGCCGGTGCTCCACATTTCCCTACGCCTTGAACACGCGCCTCCGCTGTCACGATGTGGCACTTCTGGAGATGTCTAGCGCCTTGGATCCGATGTCGGTCCGGACCTGTTTGCCCGCGAACGTAATCCGCGCCTCGGCGGCATAGGCGCGCTCGATAGCTTCCGCAAAGTCGACACCACGGCCAACCACCGTGAGCACGCGTCCGCCCGTGGTCACCACCGAGTCTCCCCGCACGCCGGTACCAGCGTGAAACACCAGCACCCCCTTGAGCGCCGACGCCGCGTCGAGCCCCGCAATCGGCGCACCGGTTTCGTAGGCCCCGGGGTACCCGCCCGACGCGAGCACGACCCCGACGTGCGGTTCCCGCGTCTGATCGCAGGAGGTCGTCTCGAGCGCACCCCGCGCGGCCGCCTCGAGCAGGGGCGCCAGCTCGTCCCGCACCATCGGCAGCACCACCTGCGCCTCGGGGTCACCCAGGCGGACGTTGAACTCGATCACCTGGGGACCATTGGCGGTGATCATCAACCCGACATACAGGAACCCCTGGTACGGATGTCCCTCCCGGGCCAGCCCGTCGAGAACCGGGCGGACGATCTCGCGTCTGACACGACGCTCAATCTCCGGGGTCACGAGTGGACTCGGTGCGAACGCGCCCATGCCGCCAGTGTTTGGGCCTGCGTCACCATCGAAGGCGCGTTTGTGGTCCTGGGCGGTCGGCAAGCCGAGGGCCTCCTGCCCATCGCAAATCGCGAAGAACGAGGCCTCGTCGCCGACGAGGCACTCTTCGATCACCACCCGGTGTCCAGCTTTGCCAAACCGGTGATCGACCATCGCGTCGCGCACCGCCTGCTCTGCCGTGGCACGGTCGGGCGCGACGGTCACACCCTTCCCGGCCGCCAGCCCGTCGGCTTTGATGACGACGGGAAAACCGAACTCCGGCCCCGCCACGGCCGCGAGCGCCTCGTCCGCCCGCTCGCACACGCGAAACCTGGCAGTCGGCACCTGGTACCGGGCCATGAAGTCCTTCGCGAACGCCTTACTCGATTCGAGTTGGGCGGCGACCCGGCTCGGACCGAACAACAGACGGTCGCACGAGGAGAACAGGTCCTGCACCCCAAGCGCCAGCGGCAGCTCCGGCCCGATGACGGTGAGATCGACCGCCTCCGCCGCGGCGAGCGCAAGTACGGCGGCCGGGTCCGACACATCGAGCGGGTGCCAGCTGGCGACCTGTCTCGTGCCGGCGTTTCCCGGCGCGCACACGACCTCGCGTACGCCGGGCTCGCGGCTGAGCTTCCAGGCCAGGACGTGCTCGCGCGCGCCGCTCCCGACAACCAGAATCTTCATCGACCACACCCGGATGTTCGAGCGCCCACACCCTGGCGGCGACAGCCGTTGACGGCACCGGGCGTTCGGCTTAAAATGATCGTTTGCCCCGTTTCAGAAATAGGGCGCCGCAGGGAAACACGACAGGCGGCACTAGCGTAACATACTCGTTCGGCGACACTCGACCGCCGTCCGCACGGGGGCACCGGTACAACATCGCAGACCGAAGGCGGGTCGCTCACCGAGCAAGGGAGGTGACAATCAGGTTTGGCTGAAGTCAAAGTGCAAGATGGCGAATCGATCGAAGGCGCGCTGCGCCGCTTCAAACGCCAAGTGCAACAGGAAGACATCATCAAGGACATCAAGAAGCACGCGTACTTTCTAAAACCGGCTGACAAGCGTCGCGCGAAGCAGGCGCTGGCGCGCAAGCGGAGCCGCAAGAAACAGCGGCGGGAGACGGAGTGACCGCGGCGACCAGCTGGTCCGGTCGGCCACACAGGTCATTTGACACTGCTCAGGGTTCATAGTACGTTTGCGCGGCCAGGATCACAGCTAAAGCTTCGCAACATAGGGCCTTACGGTCGATTGAGTGACGACAACGGCGTAGGGCAAACGGGGAGAGTTCCAATGGAAATCGAGGAAAGATCGCTCCAAAACGTGGTGATCCTGGATCTCAAGGGCAAACTGACGATCGGCGAGGGCGACGAGCTCCTGAAAGAAAGAATCAACAACCTCATGCAGCAGGGCCATCGCAATCTCCTGCTCAACCTGGAGAACGTTCCCTATGTCGACAGCGCGGGGCTGGGAGGAATCGTCCACACCTACACGACCGTCAGTCGTCAAGGTGGCACGCTCAAGCTCGTCAACCTTACAAAACGCATCACCGATCTACTGGCGATCACCAAGCTGTTGACGGTCTTCGAAACGTTCGACTCCGAGGCCGATGCGGTGAGCAGCTTCGACTCCTGACGACCGGCGTTCGGCCCGCACGCGTTTCGATGGCGCAGATCTCCCCCGAGCCATGTCATGACCGGCGTCTCACTGCACTGTGAGAGGTCTCGCCGTGGGCTGACGGCCGACCTGTTCATTTCGCTTCGGCCGGACCAGTGGACAAAGAATCTCACCGTCTCGCGTCAAACGTCTATCATGACTGGTTGTGGTACCCGACCGTGGGCCAGAGCCGGATCCGGGAATTCTCCCGGACTGAGTGGGGGGCGACTCTGGACCACGTATCGCGAGACGACCGACGGAGCGAAATGAGGGACGCGGAGCGCCTGCGTGGGGTTCGGGGCGTAGCCCCGACTAGATAACAATGGCTGAGTTCAACATCCAGTCGGATTCCGTCGATGTCACGCGGATCATGGAGCAGATCCGGCAGCGTATCCGTGAGAAACGCGGCAGGGACTACACGGAGCAACAGATTCGCGAGCTGGCCACCGTTAAGCTAGAGCGGTTTCTCGACCCACAGCAAATACGGTCGGATCTGGTCGAACACTACCGGCAACTCGAACCAGCGGCGGCGTTGGAACCGTTCCCGCACGACAGATCGGGCCCGGCGCCGGAGCAGTTCGATTTCGACGAGCACACGATTTACGCGTCGTCCAGAGGAACAATGGGCACACTGATTCGCCTGATCCGGAAGCTCTTGAACCCGATCCTCAAGCTGTTCCTCAACCCGACCCCGGTGGTGTTCGCACTGTCGCGGCAGGCTGAGATCAACGCCTGGACCTTGCAGTTGCTGCAACAACAGACCAAGCAGTTAGAGCGGGCCGTCGCGAAATCCGCGGCGCGCGAGGATCTCGATGCACTGAACTACGAGGTGCTCAACAACCTCGTGGTGGAAATGACCCGGCTGTCGGTCGACATGAAGAACCACCGGAGTCTGGTGGAGTCGGTTGCTGGCCGGCTCGACTTTGACGAACGGCGTGCACGTGCCCTGGAATCGGTGGTCCAGAGTCGGTCCCCGCAACCCCACAAAGACAAAGTTAGCGAGGGCACGGACTCGACCGAGTCCGGCCGGCCCCGCCGACGGCGGCGACGGCCGCGGCGACGCCCCAGTGGGACAGCGACAGGCGACTCCGGAACGAACAGCGACACCGGGGCCGTGTCGAGTGCCCAGGGCAAAACCGCGGAGCCGGTGCCCCCAGCGGACACCGTCACGCGCCAACCAGTGGACACGGCTGCGCCGGACACTGTATCGCCGCCGCGCCATGGAACCGAGCCACCACCTGTGCCGCTCGTGGAGCCATCGACGTCACCGCCGGAAGCGACCCGGCCGCCTCCCGCGTCCGCTCAGTCTCCAGACCCCGTACCGACGACACCAACGGCCCCTCCGATAGCCGACGCTGGGTCGCCGGAACCTCCCCCTCCTCCGCCGACTCCGGGTCAGCGTGATGCCCCTGCGCCGGCAACGGCACCGGCGACCGAGAGGGTCGCCCCAACGTCACCGACGGGGGACGCCGGCACCGACGAGCAGTGAAGCTCGCCGTCGTCGTCCAACGATACGGCGCCGAGCTGAACGGCGGTGCCGAGTTGCATGCCCGGTATGTGGCCGAGCACCTCGCCCGTCACGCCGAAATCGAGGTCCTGACGACCTGCGCGACCGACTACATCACGTGGCGCAACGCGCTCGACCCAGGGGTCGAGCGGGTGAACGGTGTCCTGGTCAGGCGGTTTCCAGTCAGCCGCGAACGCAACGTCGAAGAGTTTGGTCGGCGATCCACGCAGGTCTTCGATGCTCCTCATTCGGTCGCGGCGGAGCTAGCATGGCTGCGGAGCGAGGGGCCGACCAGCCCGAGCCTGATCAATCATCTACGTCGACAGGACAATACCTACGACTACTGTCTCTTCTTCAGCTACCGCTACTACCATGCGTATCACGGCATCCGGGTGGCCGGCCCGCGAGCCGTGCTGGTGCCCACGGCAGAACGCGATCCGGCGCTGGGATTGCACATCTTCGGCGGCAGCTTTCGCGGCGTGCGAGCGCTTATGTACAACTCGTACGAAGAGCGGGCGCTGATCAGCGCGGTGTCGAACAATGAAGCCATACCTGGCGTCGTGGTTGGCATTGGGTCGGAGGTGCCGTCGCACCCGGAGCCGCAACGATTTCGCCAGGCGACCGGCATCGAGGGTCCCGTCCTGATCTACGTGGGTCGGATCGACGAGAACAAGGGCTGTCGCGAGCTGTTCGATTTCTTTCAACGCTATGCGCGCCTTTCGCCGCAACTGACCCTCGTGCTGATCGGAAAACCGGTCATGCCGATTCCCACGCACTCGAGGATTCGTCATCTCGGCTACCTGACCGATCAGGAGAAGTTCGACGCGATGGCGGCGGCCGACCTACTGGTGATGCCGTCGCGCTACGAGAGCCTGTCGATGGTGACGCTGGAGGCGTGGGCGCTCGGGCGCCCCGTGCTGGCCAACGGGTGCTGCGACGTGTTGTGCGGCCAGTGTATCCGAAGCAACGGGGGACTCTACTACGAGAGCTACGAGGAGTTCGCCGAAACGCTGCATTCAATCGTGTCGAACAGCACCCTCCGCAACGCGTTGGGCATGAACGGACGGTCCTACTTCAATGAGCACTACACGTGGCCCATCATCGAACGGAAGTATCTGGCCATGCTTGACCGGTTGGAGCGCGAGGACGCGGGGCAGGTGAACCGACCGGTGCCGCTGCCAGGCTGGTTCGGCCGGCGCCGACGCGACCTGCCGCCCGGCCGGGAGGTTGTGGACCGGCTGCCCACCGGGCCTGTACCACGCACCGGCGGCACACGGCCTGCCGGTCATTCAGTGGGCGAGTCATGACCGCGGGGTCTACACCGAGGCCTCCCGCAGTGCACCAGGTCCTGGCCACCCTCGGCTATGGCGACGCCATCGGTCACGAAGTCCTCGGCATCCGCTCCGTGCTGCGCGCGGCCGGCTACGCCTCCGAAATATTCGTCGAGACCGCCGACCCGCGACTGGAGCCGCTCACCCGCGACTATCGGGACCTGATTGACGCCTCGCACCCAGACAACATTCTCATTCACCACTTCTCGCTCGGGTCCAGGGCCTCGCGGATCGCCTACGCTCTCCCGGACCGAATGGTGCTCGTCTATCACAACATCACGCCCCCCGAGTACTTCGTCGGAGTCCACAAGGAACTCGCGCGGCTCTGCTACAGCGGCCGGCGTGAGGTGCGCGCCTATGTGAACCGGTGCGACCTTGCGGTGGGCGACTCGGAGTTCAACCGCCAGGAGCTCGAGGACTTCGGGTTCCGGCGCACGGGCGTGCTCCCGGTCGTCCCGAGCCTGGACCACCTGGACGAGACACCGGACCGCACCCTGGTCTCGGATTTCGACGACGAACGAATCAACATCCTGTTCGTCGGTCGTGTCATCCCGAGCAAACGAATCGAGGACGTCATCCGCTGCTATCAGGCGTATCGGGTCATACATCAACCCAACGCCCGGTTACTGCTGGTGGGGGCCTACAGCGGGTTCGAGTCGTATCTCGCCACGCTCCATCACCTGATCGCAACCCTGCGCGTGCCGGACGTGCACATCATGGGTCACGTCTCGAACGCCGAGCTGACCGCGTGCTACGACGTGGCAGACCTGTTTCTGTCGGCGAGCGAGCACGAGGGCTTCTGTGTTCCACTCGTCGAGGCGTTCCACAAGCGGATACCGGTGCTCGCCTACGCTGCAGCAGCGGTGCCCGCGACGATGGACGGCGCGGGTGTCCTGTACGAGACGAAGGCCCCCCGACATGTCGCCGCGATCATGGACACGGTCCTGTCCAATCCTGCGCTCGAGTCGGAGATCGTCCGAAGCCAGGACGCGGCGCTGGACCGGCTTTTGGCGCGGGACTTCGCTGGGCTACTCTTGGATTTCGTCGACCAGGTCGGCCAAACCCCTCGGCGTCCTCGGACGGAGGTTCGGTGGGACTTCTGGCAACGGTTCGCAGAATGGGAGCGCCTGGAGGAGCTGCGTCTTTTTCGCCCGTCAGCCTACCAGGCGCTGCCCTTCGCGCCCGGAGAGCGCGGCGAGAACCCGTAAGGAATGGTTCCCCGCTGTAGACCTCGTCTAGTAGGATGCTGAGAAACAATAGGGATCGGTGTTCGGAGCGCGGCGCCCGGCTGGCAAGGCGCGAGGAGGGAGCAGCCAGGCGGGCTGTGACCCAGGCAAGCCGAAGCCGCGACGCCGGCCCTTGCGGGATTTCCCGCCCGAAAACCAGGCCATGGTGATCAACCAGTGGCTGCCGGCCGCCCATCGCGGCGACGCGGTGGGGAACAGCGCTCGTCGTGTGCGCGGGTTGCTGCGCGCACGAGGCCACGACTCGGACATCTACGCCCTGACCATCGATGACGATCTGCGCGGGGAGGTCCACGCCTTCTCCGACCCAGCGGCTCGGCAGGGCGATATCACGATCCTACATTTCGCAATCGCCTCGCCGATGAGCGACGCGCTGGCGTCCCTGCCGGGCGGGAGGGTGCTGCAGTATCACAATGTCACACCGGCGCATTTCTTCGCCGGCTACGACGCCGGGATCTTCGCGCTGGTGACCCATGGACGCCGGGAACTGGTCGGTCTAGCCGGACGGGTCGACCTGGCGTTAGCCGACTCCGAGTACAACCGGCAAGAGCTTGACACCCTCGGGTTCCCCAGGACCGCCGTGTTTCCAATCGCCGTGGACACGGCACGTTTGACCGATGCACCGCCGCGCCCGGCGCTCGAACGGGTGTTGCGTGACGGGCTGACCAACATCCTCTTCGTTGGGCGCATCGCTCCGAACAAGAAGCTTGAGGACCACCTGCGGCTCGCGGAGCACTACAAGCGGTACGTCGACGCGTTTCACCGGTTCATCTTCGTGGGGCGGGAAGACGCCTGCCCCCGGTACTACGCGATGCTCCGCGCCCTGATGACCCGATATCGGATGACAAACGAACGGTTCTGGTTCGTGGGACCGGTACCGGACGCGGACCTTGCAGTGTTCTACCGCACCGCGAGCGCCTATGTGTCCATGAGCGAGCATGAGGGCTTCTGTGTCCCGTTGCTCGAGGCGATGGCCACCGACGTGCCGGTGCTGGCCTATGCGTCGACGGCAGTCCCGGAAACGCTCGGTGGCGCCGGCGTCACGTTCTCACCAAAAGACTTGGAGCATGCAGCGGAGATGCTCGGGCTCCTGGTGTACGATGAAGGTCTGCGCGCCGACATTCTCGAGGGTCAGCGACGCCGATTGACGGAGTTCACCGACTCTCGGTTTGACATCCACCTCGACCGACTCGTGGCACATTTCTCATAGGCCGACTGGAACCCTTATGATGCCGGCACCGTGGCCTTCTGACTTCTCGAGCGTCCGCTTAACCCAGCCGTGAAGATCGCCTTCGTCGTCCAACGCTACGGCGCGGAGATACTCGGCGGTTCCGAGTATCACTGCCGTCTTATTGCGGAGCGGCTCGCCGGCCGCCATCAGGTGGATGTGCTGACCACGTGCGCGCGCGACTACATCACCTGGAAGAACGAGTACCCAGAGGGCGCGGATCGGATCCGCGGTGTGACCGTGCGGCGATTCGCGAACGACCGCACGCGGGACCTGACGTCGTTCAACGAATACTCCGACTGGATTTTCCACAACGACCATTCGCCGGCCGACGAGGACGAATGGCTGAAGCGGCAAGGGCCATGGTGCCCGGGCCTGCTCGCGTATCTCGAGCAGCACCATCGGTCGTATGACGCGCTGATCTTCTTCACGTATCTATATGCGCCGACGGTCCTTGGGCTGCAGATCGACCCGGCCCGCAGTATTCTTGTGCCAACGGCGCACGACGAGCCGGCGATCCGACTCGGTCTCTACCGGAAGGTGTTCTCGCTCCCAGCCGGGATCGCCTACAACACCAACGTCGAGCGGGGGTTTCTCAAGCAACTGTTCTCGGTCAGCGCGAAAGTCGAGGAGACGGTGGGCTGCGGCGTCGAGCTGCCCCCCACACGCCTACACGACCTGCCATCGAACGAGCCGGAGACCCTGCCAAGCCCGGCAGACACAACCGAGCAGATCGACGCCCCGGAGCGAGACGAATCCGCGGACAGCGACGCGCTCGTCTCGCCGCTGTCCGCCCGCGGAGCCGTGTTCCGGCGACGTCACCGTCTGTATGGCCCGTTCGCGCTCTACGGCGGACGGATCGACCCGGGTAAGGGCTGCGAGGAATTGCTCGACTACTTCAACAGCTACGCCGAGTCGGAAGGTGACGCCTCACTGGTATTGATGGGGCTCAAGCTGATGCCGATTCCCGACGCGCCCCACGTGCGGTTTGCCGGAATGTTGTCGGAAGTGGAGCGGGTTGAGGCGCTTGAGGCGGCCACCGTGGTGGTGGTGCCGTCACCCTTGGAGAGTCTGTCGCTGCTGGCCCTGGAGGCGTTCTCGGTGGGCACGCCGGTACTCGCCAATGCCAGAAGCGACGTGCTGACAGACCATTGTCAGCGCAGCAACGGTGGCCTGTATTACAGCAACCGCGACGAGTTCCGAGAGTGCCTGCGGTTGCTTATTCACGATGCCCAGCTACGATCCGCCATGGGACGTCAAGGACGCCACTACGTGCGCACGCACTATCGGTGGGACGCTATAATCGCCAAGTACGATCGGCTTATCACCGGATTGCAGCGCTCCCGCCCGGAGGGACGCAGCCGGCGCGGCCGGCGCCGCGGGAGCAAGAAGGCCTAGCAGTCCCAGGAAGGGTGACCTTCACCGTAGTGTGGTGCTACGCAGGGAGTCCGCCCCGTTTCCGCCGCGGGCGGATCTCGTGCCGCTTGATCATCTCGTTGAGTGTGGTGGGCTTGATCCGCAGCATCTCGGCCGCCCGCTTCTGCACCCCGCCCGCCGCGACAAGCGTCCGTTCGATCAGCTGCGTTTCAAACGCGTCGGTGACCTCCTTGAGCGAGATCCCGTCCGGCGGCATCACGAACGGCGGAATCTGGAACGGTCGTGACGTCCGGACCGCGTCCGGAATCAGCTGGACGCCGATCCGGTTGTCGGTGGCCAACACGACCGCCCGCTCGATGACGTTCTCGAGTTCACGGACGTTTCCGGGCCAGTCATACTGCTCCATCACATCCAGCGCTTCCGGTGTCAGCTCCAGGTACTGCCTGTCGTTCTCGATCCCGTACTTCTCGAGGAAGTGCTGGGCCAGCAATCGGATGTCCTCGCGTCGCTCACGTAGCGGCGGCAGCTCCACTTTGATCACGTGGAGCCGGTAGAACAGGTCCTCACGGAAGCGGCCGGCGGCGACCATGCTCTTCAGGTCGACGTTGGTGGCCGCGATGATACGCACGTCGACCTTGAGGGTGTGGACACCACCCAAGCGCATGAACTCCCGCTCCTGCATCACCCGCAACAGCTTTGCCTGCGTCTCGAGTGGTACGTTTCCGATCTCGTCGAAAAAGATGGTGCCTTTGTCGGCGATCTCGAACAGCCCCTTCTTGGGCGCGACCGCTCCGGTGAACGCACCTTTGAGGTGGCCAAATAGGTGCGATTCGAGCAGGTCCGGCGGCAAGCTGCCCGAGTTCACGATCACGAACGGACAGTCGGCACGAGTCGAGTTATCGTGCAGCGCGCGTGCAGCCAGCTCCTTCCCGGTTCCGCTCTCCCCTTGCACCAGAATGGTGGTGCGGCTTGGCGCAGCCTGGGCAATTAACTCAAAGACCTGCCGCATCCGCCGGCTGCGACCGATGATCTCGCTGAACTTGTGGGCATGCGCGCGCAGACTCTCGCGCTGGGTGCGGTTCTCGATCACCAGCCGCCTGCGTTCGGCGGCGTTGCGGACCACGACCAACAGCTTCTCGTTCTTGAACGGCTTGGTCACGTAGTCGAACGCGCCGCGTTTCATTGCGGCGACCGAGCGATCGACCGACGCTGAGGCGGTGATCAGAATGACCGGTAGATCCTCGTCGAGCTTCCTCAGCTCATCCAATGCCTCGATCCCGTCTATCCCCGGCATCATGACGTCGACGATAGCAACATCGAACGGTTGCGAGCGCGCCAGCACCAGCCCGTCCTCGCCGGACGCCGCCAGCGAAACCTGACACCCTTCACGCTCGAGAAGCGTCTGCAGGACCTCCCGCATGATCTCCTCGTCGTCGATCACCAACACCGATGCGTTGTGTATCATCGGCCTTTCTCGTCTAGCCCTGCGCACCCAACCGCACCTCCGAGCGCGGCGGCACTGGCAGATTCACCGTAAACCGTGTGCCGGTGTCTGGCCCACTCTTGCACTCAATCGAACCGCTGTGCTCTTTGATGACGCCGTAGGCGATCGACAGCCCAAGCCCGGTGCCCTGCCCGACCCCTTTGGTGGTGAAGAACGGGTCGTAGATTCGCCCCAGGTCCTCACTGGGGATACCCGTTCCGGTATCCGCCACATCGATCACGGCGCACGCGTCGTCGACCCGTGAGGCCACTGAGAGCCAACCCCCGGCCGACATCGCGTCCCGGGCGTTCAGGAACAGGTTCAGGAACACCTGCTGCAGCTTGAACTCGACGCCCTGGACCACGGCCGGCGTCGAGGACAGCTCCCGGTGAAGCCGGATGTTCGCCGTCTCGAACTGATGCTCAAGCAGCGCCAGCACGTCGTTGATCACGGCGTTGACATCCACAGGACCCGCATCGGACCGACCCGGTCTGGACAGATTGAGCAGCCCGTTGACGATCTTGGCAGCCCGGAACGTCTGGTGCTCGATCTTCTCGAGCAACTCGGTGCGCGGGTCGCCCGGCTCCATGCCCTTGAGCAGCATCTGGGTAAAACTCGAGATCCCGGTGAGCGGCGTGTTGACTTCATGGGCGACACCGGCCGCCAGCAGACCAATTGACGCCATCTTGTCCGACAACTGAAGTTGCTCCTCCAACTGCACGCGGGCTGTGATGTCCTCGAGGATTACCAACGTGCCGGCGGTGTCGCCCTCCGGTGTCCGAAGCGGAGCGATCGCAACGTTGACCAGCAGTTGCCGCCGTTCGTCCGCGTGCCGCGACGTGAGCAGGACACGGTATAAGGTCGTACCCAACGAGTGCTCGCTGCGGGCGCGCTGCAGCCGTTCGGTGAACGATGCGTCGAACAGGTCCCAGAGCGGCTCGCCGAGCGCGGTGTCGTGCGTCACACCGTAGGTTCGCTCGAGGGCGGCGTTCCACCGGAGTACCCGGTCTTCGAGGTCGAGCACCACCAGCCCGTCGTTCAGCGACTCGACGATGTTCTCGTTGAACTTGCGGATCCGGTCGACCTCGGACGCCTTCACTTGGAGCTGCGTGTACAGTCGCCCGTTCTCGATCGCCGTGGCCACCTGTCCGGCCACAGCCGCGAGCAAGGTAACGTCCTCACTGCTCAGCGGTGCGCCACTGGTCTTCGCGCCCAACGCGAGCACCGCGATCGTCCCTTCTTCAGAGACGCACGGCACGAAGCAGTGGAGCCCGTTAGTTCGCCAGAACGCCACATCCAGGTCAGGGTGACGGCGCACAGAGGCATCGTCATCGAGCATGACGGTGTGGCGGCCGACCAGCCGTCCACCGATGCTCGAGGTCCGCTCCAGCGCCGGCCAGTCCGCGGCAGCGCGTGTGTCGCTGCCGTGGAACGGGCGAAACACACCGCCGGAGTCCTGGCCCGGCGGAGCGAGCATCAGCACCGTGTGGTCGATGACCAGCGTCTCGGTCACCCGGCTAACCAGCCGCTCGGCGAGACGGTTGAGATCGAGATCGCTGTTCAGGTCGCGGGCAAACCCAAGGAGCGCGCGGCGATAGTCGTAGCGGTCCCGGTAGTAGATGCGGTCGAGCATCGACTGGATACGGTCTTTGACCGGGCTCGCCAGGAGCACCACGACCGCCGTGGCCAGCAGCGCGATGATCGAATTGTGTCCATCGGACTCATCGAGGAACACCTCCCTGGCCAGCCGTTCCAGCAGGAAGTAGATGGCGACCATCGCCGAGACCGCCACGGTATAGACCAGCCCGCGTTTGATGATCACCTCAACGTCGCGCAGGCGGTACCGCACAATCGCCGACGCGAACGCGAGCGGGATGAGGATCAGCGGGATAGCGGTGAGGTCGAGCCGCGCGGTATCGAAGCCGAGCGCCCACGGCAACGCGTAGGTCAGCGCGAACGGCAGCCCGGCTGGTACCGCCCCCCAGACGATCCAGCGAAGCTGGCGCTTCGAGGTCACCGACCGCACCCGACGCAGGGTGAGAATCATGAGCACAAGTCCGGCAGTGGCGCAGACCGCAAGATAGGCGTACTCCAGCCGCCAGACCTCCTCGACCGTGGTCGCGAAAACCGTCGAGCTCGCATCCCCAGCCAGCGCCACCGCCTGCACCAACCCCAGCACAACCGCCGGCGCATAGACGATCGGCAGCAACAGCCGCCCCAAACGGTCCCTCACCCACCCGGGCGCGCGCTCCGGAAATACCAGCGCGAAGTGCACGATCATCGGCGCGAGGACCAGAGTTGAAATGGCATCAGCCCAGTAAAACACCCAATCCAGTCGGTCCAAGCGACCGCTGAACGAGAAGGCGAACATCCCGAAAAACGCAACGCTGAGCCAGAAAAAGTGGAGGGTGGCCTTGTTCCGTGGTCGCCGCAACCGCACCGATGCGCCCACCAGCAAGGTGAACACCCCAATGGCGACGAGCACGAAATAGATCGCCGTCGCTCCGGTGGGCACCGGTCGCAGGGTCACATCGTAGAGCCGGGGCTGACCGAAGCGCAACAGCGAGTAGGTCAGCTCGGCGCCAGGCCGACCCACATGCAGGACAGCGAACACATCGGCGGCCTTCTCGACTCCCACACCGTCGATTGCCAGCAGCAGGTCCCCAACCTCGATACCAGCAATGTCCCCAGCCTCGCCAGGACCGATCTCGGCCGCCGTGATTCCTTCAACCTGGTCGGTCCACAGTACCCCGTCGACCACCTCGTGCCAGTTGGCTCGTACAACCACGTTGGCCGCGGCAAGCCAGAGCAAGGCGGCCACCAGTGCGACCGCCAGGACGGGCGGCGCCCAGGCGCCCCAGCGGGTACGCCAGGCCCTGGAAGCGGTAGAAACGGAAGACATTTGAGTCATGTGCGATCGTGCGAGGGCGTCTCGGCTATTCCTGTCCATACGAGAAGCAAACCCTGTTCCCACAATGAAACACAACTCTGTCGTAACCAATAGCAATTCATTGACTTACGGTTACTTTCTCCCATTTGACCAATAAAGAGATCCAAATTTTGGAATCAGATATCCAAATTAATGAACTACGTCGGTGAGTGCACTCGTCCCGAGGACCTGTGTCCGCTGCGCATCCGCATGTCCGAAGAACCAGCAGGAACCGGTAGCTCAACACGAGTTAGACATTAGTCAACGGGCTACCCGATGAAGTGTTGAGCACTAGAAGTGCACGACCAGACCGCCGACGAACTCCGTCGGTGCACGAGCGACGAGCAGCTCATCAAAGATCGACGCTGCGGCCTGAGGTTCGAAGAACAGGCTGCGGACGACCATCAGGACCTCCCACCGGCTACCGTCGAACGGTGAAAATGGCAGTGGCTGGTTGACCCGGACGTCGAATCTTGCATCCAGCCCGATCGGGGCCTCGCCGTCGACACGAACGAACGCCGAGTTGACACGACAGCGGAAGAACAGCCGGGTAGCGAACTCTGGAATCTCGGCCTCGATGGCGCCGCTCAGGTCGTGGAACCGCTCCCGGCTCGGACGCGTCGCCCCTGCCACCATGGTCCCGAGCGCCTGGTCGGCCACAGCCTGTCTCCAGTCCGCATCGGCGATCGAATAGTCGACCGACCCGCTGAACCATTCGCCAAGGTGCCGACGCAGCGTCAGTACCCACCCGCGGCTGGTCACCGAGCCGACCTGGGCCATGTAGTAATGCCCGGTCTGTACACGTCCAAGCTCGTCTTTACCAAACAGCGTCGCCATCTGGCCGCTGACATCCTGAGAATACCGACGCACTCCGGCGACATAGCGTCCGGTGAGGTCGACCTCCAGCCCCACCTCGACATTCCGTGTGCGCTCCGGGTGCTCACCGCCCAGCAGCGAGAATGCGGCGGAAGTTCGCTCAGGGGGCAGCCAGAGCGCAGTACCGATCGGAGGCAGGAACTCCTCGGCACCCGGGGCGACCATCTCCTGCGAAGCGCCGGCCCGGATTCGAAGGCCGGTGACCGGAGTCATCGTCACCCCGACCCGGGGACTGAACAGGCCGTCCTTCTCGGTGTGCCCATAGGTTGCATAGCGGCCACCGTAATCAACTCTAAGCCGTGACGACACTACCCAGCTGTCAGAGGCACCCACGCTGGCCGCGTATCGGCTCTCTGAGGCGACAGCGAGCGCTGCCTGGTTTTCGTCCCCATATCGCTGTCGCCCGTAGGAGACAGTGAAGCCTAGGCGGTGTGCTGTGTCGGCATCCGCGAGGTACGCGCCGGACAGCACCCACGACGTCAGATCACCCGCGCTCAGGGCGCCCTGTGCCACCCAGGCGCCCTGCCAGACGGGTGCTCCGACCGACAAGTTTGCGATACCGGCCGACCCGGGCACACCCGCGATGCTGTCCGGCGCCCCCTCGATCGTACCGCGCGTCAGCAGATTGACCTCGCCGCTCAGCGGCAGATCAAGCAGGCCCCTCACGAAACGCGCCGGCGCACCGAACGAACTGGTCCGCGTCGCGACCCTGCCGGAGCTCGACTCGTCGGTGGGCAACGGCGCCGCGGCGTCCTTCAACACGCTCCGACGAGCTCGGCGGAGGCGCCAGGCCTTTACGCCGTGATCGTGCGGAGCCGACGTTTCGGTGCCGGCAGCCTCAAGCACCGCCTCGTCCGGCGGCGCGCCGGTGTCCGCGCGAATCGGCAGACCGGCACTGGCCGCGATCGGCTCCTCCACCTGCCCCACGCGGCTCAAGGTGATCACGTGCACAGTCGGAGTGCGCGCGCTGACATCGACCAGCTCTCGGGGTGACGCCGCGAACCCCGGCAGATGCGCCTGGACGAGATACGAACCGGGCGCCAATGACGGCAGCATGAAGCGCCCGTCGGCATCCGCCAGGGCCATCTCGGGCCCAGCTGGACCAAAAGCGGAGATCACCGCGCCGTCGAGCGGCATACCGGCGGGGTCGGTGACGGCCCCGGCGATCCGCCCCAGGACCAACGAGACGGTCCGTGTCACCGGAGTGTGATCGACAGGCCGCTCCTGACCGTTACGTCCCGGGGCCGCGTCCGCGCGGACTCCACACAGCGCGCACAACACGACAGTGCCGACAACCACGCGTGAGGACCAAGTCATGACGCTTTTCTCCTGGTCAGTCGCGCCTCGAACCCGGCGTCTCAGGACGCCGACACCGAGAAGGCAACCTGACGAATCAGCAACGCGCCGTTCGTGTTGTCCGTAACCTTAATCTCGAGCTGGTAGTCGGCTTCGGGAAACCCGCTCAACGGAACAGCTTGACCGCCAACCAACTGGTGCCCCCCCATGAGATCGAACCCCGGCGGTAAAGTCTGCTCGTTGAAATCCTGCGGGGTGGTCTTGTTGAAGTACTCGTCCCCGTCCGCGCCGCGCGTATTGAACGTGTACTCGACGGTCACGTCCGGCATCCCGGACTCGTTCAACCCAGCGTTGTAGACAAAAAAGACCAGCGAGATCTCCTCGCTCTTGAGATACTCCTGGTCCCGCTTCGGCACGATGCGCATGGTCCCGAGCGTGTAGGGATTCGCCAACTGCTGATCGGCCGGCGGTGGCGCGGTCAGCGCTTCGACCCGGGCGGCCAGGATGATACTGCTCGTCGCAAGTTCGTCGGACCACAGATTCGGAACCGACAGCTCCTGCTTGAGCATCATCGTCTTGGCCTCGGTGCCATCCGGGACATCGCTCTCGCTCAACGCGACGTAGACCGTATAGGCGCCGCTCGGTACCCAGAACCCCCGACGGATGTCATAGATGCCATTCTCTGAGGCCTGGCCGAGGTCGACGTGATATGCATCCTCGAACGCTGCCGCCGGCACCGCCGGCTCCGCGGGGACCGCCCCGGCAGCGTCGGCCGTTTCTTCGGCCGCGGGGACCGGCGCGGGGGCGTCTTGTGGCGTCACGTAGATATAGAGCGCCGCCCTCGACGTGCTGAGCTTGGCCTGGTCGACCGACAAGGTGAAGGGCACGAAGGTGCTCTGATCACTGCTCTTCAGGAAATCGTTGGCCCAGCCGAACGGATCATCTGTCGGAGGAACGATCTCCCCCTGCAATGCGGCGCCGATAATAGCGCCCAGTGAAATGAGTTCCTGTCGGTGCTCTTCGCTAAGTTCCGGCTCCTGGGCCCAGACAACACTCGCGGTGGCGGCCACCGCGAGTACCGCGGTGATGAGAGACAAAACGGCCGTGCGTCTACGATCGGTCGGCTTCATGAAAGGTGTTCTCCTAGCGAATTAATATATAGATGGACAATCGCGATCATAGGCGACCTTCAGGATCCAGGTCAAACACACCGGGCCACCTCGCGGCGTATAACTCGGGCTGCCCGAGCCAACGTCGACCCGGGGTGCCGACGCCCGCTCTCGTGGTAATATTCCGAGCCGCCAGCGTCCCGAGTTGAGCAGTGCGGCGACATCTTTCGGCGTCGGGCTCACTGTCGCGCGCGGCCATTTCGAGGCGCGACGAGGGAGCATGCCGGCAGAATTCGACCGAGCTGCAATCCGCCTTCGCCAAGGCTTCGGCGAGACCTCTGGCACTTGGTGGACCGGCCAGCGACTGGCGTAGTCCAGGCGAAATGCTCTTACGGCGAACGGGACCGAATTACCCTCCCGAGGCGACCAATGTCCAGCGTCACCAGTCGTAAAGATCCGGCGCTCGTACTCGTCGTACTCGACGGGTGGGGCGAGAGCACGCAGCGAGAAGGAAACGCGATTCAGCAAGCGCGGACGCCGGTCTACCGGGAGCTGCGCGACCGGTATCCGTCCGCCCTCCTGACGACATGCGGTGAAGCGGTCGGGCTGCCGGCTGGACAGATGGGCAATTCCGAAGTCGGACACATGAATCTGGGCGCCGGCCGGATCGTATTCCAGGACCTGACGCGCATCGACCAGGCGATCGCGGAGGGTAAGCTTGAGGCCAGCATCGCTCTGACGACGGCAATCGACTCCTGCATCATCGGCGACCGTTCGCTCCACCTCGTCGGCCTCCTCTCGGACGGCGGCGTGCACTCCCACATACGACATCTCGAGGCGCTCATCCGGCTGGCCGCTCGGCGCGGGGTACGTCGGGTCCTGGTCCACGCATTGATGGACGGACGCGACACGGCGCCAACCGGTGGTGTCGGGTATCTCGCCGCGCTCGGGCGCACGTGCGACGAGGTCGGGATCGGGCAGGTGGCGACCGTGTGCGGGCGCTACCACGGCATGGACCGGGACCAGCGGTGGGACCGCACGCGGTGCGCCTACGAGGCGATGACCCGCGGTGTCGGCCAACGCGGTCCGGATGCTGGGGTCCTGGTCGAGCAGGCCTACACGCGCGGCATTACGGACGAATTCATCGAACCGTGTGTTATCACCGATGCCGAAGACAGGCCAGTCGGTCTACTCCAGGACGATGACGCGGTCATTTTCTTCAATTTTCGAGCCGACCGCGCACGACAACTCACCCGTGCCCTGGCCTTCGATGATTTTGATGGGTTCGAGCGAACGGCGCCACCCTCGCTGCGAGTCCTCACACTGACGGAGTACAAAACCACCTTCGGACTCCCCGTGGCGTTTCCGCCACAGACGTTCTCCGGCAGTCTGGCCGACGTCCTCACGGCACACGACCGCACCAACCTCCGGCTGGCGGAGACGGAGAAGTATGCGCACGTGACCTACTTCTTCAATTGCGGAGAGGAGCAACCGGCGCGGGGCGAGGACCGGATCCTAGTACCGTCACCCACGGTACCGACCTACGACCTGCAGCCGGAGATGAGCGCAACCGGGATCACCGACCACCTCGTCGCCGACCTGGACGCAGGGCAACATGACGTCATCATCTGCAACTTCGCGAACGCGGACATGGTCGGGCACACCGGTCGCCTCGACGCGACCGTGACGGCGGTCGAGACGCTCGACGGGTGTCTGGCGCGCATCGTCGCGGCCGTCCAGGCTGCGGGTGGAACCCTCATCATCACCGCGGACCATGGCAACGCAGAACAGATGTGGGACGCCAAGCGCAAAGGCCCGCACACGGCGCACACGACCAACCCGGTGCCGGTGCTGCTGATCGGTCCGGACGTGAAGGTCGACATGCCGTTGAGTGACGGCTCTTTGCGAGACGTCGCCCCCACGATGCTCGGCGTGCTGGGGATCGCGCCGCCGCCCGACATGACCGGACGCGATCTGCGCCGCTGGCTGGAGTAAAGAGAGACTCGAGAAGTCAGTCGGCCAGCTGACTCGCTTCATCGGCGGCGATTCGGAGGGAACGCAGGAAGCGGCGGTCATTGGAATTCATCACCCAGGTCTCGCCCACAGCCCCGCCTTTTGCCACGGCAACGCCGGCCGTAGCCAGCCCTTCCCCCTTGAGCCGTTTCGCGAAGCCGATGACCGCCTCGAGCGACACCTTCATGTTGTAGCCGGCGGCCTTGGCCCTCTCATGACAGGCCTCTACCCGGTGATCGCCAGCGACGGCGGCCGCCATCGCTTCGGCCAGCTCACGCGACAACCGGTTCACGACATCGTCCATCCTGGGACCTCCTCACCGTCAGGGGCGTACGATATCGCCGTCGGCAGACCGCTGTGCGGAATCGGCTGGAGATTCTCGAGTGTGCGATCCTGAAACAGAACCAGGTCATGTGATTTACAACAATATATAGTTCCAGTAGTTATTCTAAACACCACATATAGGTGTGTCAAGGAAATGACGGAGGCTGGCCTGCGACCGCGGTCGGCATGGCTGGATCTCCGATCCACTACAATCGCACTGCGATGGCATCGAGAACCGCAACCCCGGACGACCTGAGGGCCTGGAGCCCAGAGCATGCGCTCGGGGCCCCAGGGGAGTTTCCGTTCACCCGTGGCCTCTACCCGACGATGTACCGCGGCCGAAATTGGACAATGCGGCAATACGCCGGATTCGGGAGCGCCACGGAGTCGAACCGGCGGTATCGGTATCTGCTCGACCGGGGCGTGAGCGGTTTGAGCGTCGCCTTCGACCTCCCGACGCAGATCGGGTACGACTCGGACCACGCCCTCGCACGCGGCGAGGTTGGCCGGGTCGGCGTCGCGATCGACTCCATCGAGGACATGACCCTGCTCTTCGAGGGAATTCCGCTCGACCGTGTCTCGACGTCAATGACCATCAACGCGACCGCCATCATCCTCCTCGCGCTGTATGTGGCCGCGGCACGCCGTCAGGGTGTCGAGCCGGCGTCGATCGCCGGAACGGTCCAAAACGACATCCTGAAAGAGTACGTGGCACGCGGGACCTATATCTTCCCGCCCCCATCATCGCTCCGGATCGTGACCGACGTCGTCGCGTACTGCGGCACCGAGCTACCAGGCTGGCATCCGGTGTCGATCAGCGGCTACCACATTCGTGAGGCGGGCGCGACGGCGATCCAGGAGGTGGCTTTCACCTTCGCCCACGCCACCGCCTATGTGGAAGCGGCCATCGCGGCTGGACTCGACGTGAACGTGTTCGGGCGCCGGCTGTCCTTCTTCTTTGCGGCACACAACGACTTCCTCGAGGAAGTCGCGAAGTTTCGCGCAGCACGGCGGTTGTGGGCGCGTCTGATGCGCGACCGATTCGGCGCCACTGAGCCGCGTGCGCAGCACATGCGCTTTCACACGCAGACCGCCGGCAGCACGTTGACGGCACAGCAGCCGGACAACAACATCGTCCGTGTGGCGCTCCAGGCGATGGCGGCGGTCCTCGGCGGCACACAGTCGCTCCACTGCAACGGCCGTGACGAGGCACTGGGCCTGCCGACCGAGAGCTCGGCCCAAATCGCGCTGCGCACGCAACAGGTCATTGCCGCCGAGACCGGTGTCGTCAACACGGTCGACCCTGTCGCCGGCTCCTACGCCATCGAGTCGCTGACCGACGCGATCGAACAGGGAGCGACCGCGCTTCTCGATCAGATCGAAGCCGAGGGCGGCACCCTGGCCGCGATCGAGCGGGGCATGATTCAGCGTCAGATCCAGGAGTCGGCGTATCGGGATCAGCAGGCCATCGACAACGACCGGCGTGTGGTGGTCGGCGTCAATCACTCCACCGACGACAGCTCTGTGCCCATAGAGGTCCTGCGCATCGACCCGGCGATCGAGAAAGAGCAGTGCGAGCGGGTCGCCCTCGTGCGGGCGTCACGTGACAATACGCAGGTGCGACCGACACTTGAAGGCGTGACCCGGGCCGCTCGGGACGAGACGAATCTGGTCCCGCCCATCATTGCCGCGGTCGAGGCCCGTGCGACCGTGGGCGAGATCGCTGACACCCTTCGCGCCGTGTTCGGAGAGCATCGGGAGAGCGGACTCTAGCGAACTCCCAAGCAAGCAGGAGACGGGCGTGCCGAAGGACACTGGGCACGGGTATCAGAGAGCGAACGCTCTAAAGGAGGCAGGAGGCAGGGGAACGCATGAACACGCGAAGCGGGCTCAAGATGTGGCGCCCATGGCAGGCGAACGATGGGACTGCCGCAGGTCCTGTTCGACCTGACCGTCGCGCAAGTGGACCACCCGGTGTGCGTAGGCAGCGACATCCGCCTCGTGGGTGATCAGCACGATCGTATTCCCGGTCGCGTGCAGACGCTCGAACAACGTCATGATCTCCAGACCGGTCTTCGAATCCAGATTCCCGGTCGGTTCATCAGCCAGCAGAATCGACGGATTGTTAACAAGGGCACGCGCAATGGCGACGCGCTGACGCTGACCGCCGGACATCTCGTTCGGCTTGTGCATGACCCGGTCGGAGAGCTCGACCCGCGCGAGCGCCTCGAGCGCGCGCTCGCGCCGGCCGGTGCCGTGGACACCGGCGTAGACGAGCGGCAGCTCCACGTTGTGCAACGCCGTGGCTCGCGGCAGGAGGTTGAAGGTCTGGAAGACGAACCCGATCTCCTCGTTGCGGATCCGCGCAAGCTCATCGTCCTCCATTTCCCGCACCTGTTGACCGTTGAGCAGGTAGCTGCCGCGGCTGGGTGTATCCAGGCACCCGATCAAGTTCATCAGGGTGGACTTCCCGGAGCCGGACGGACCCATAATCGCCACATACTCACTACGCTCGATCTGCATGCAGACTCCCTGCAGCGCATGAATCTCCTCGCTGCCCATGCGGTAGGTCTTCCACAGGTCGCGTGTCTCAATCAGGGCCATGTAGAGCGTGTCTCCCCAGAATGCAGCATGAAGACTGATCTTCTAACTTCTGCTGTCTCAGCGCACCCTAGCTGTATACGTCGCCCCGGAGGAATCCGTTCACCAGACATCTCCAAAATGTCTAGGCGGGGAGATCCGGCGGGGATGGCGGCGCGGCTGGCGCCGGGGGCGGGGCGGGACGGAAGATGAGAGCGCCAAGCAACCCTCCG